>Ga0123354_10006582_pt1 | contig 17293 bp, 21 predicted proteins | sample TergutLab28metaG_2_FD_97872 | JGI IMG/M metagenome (GOLD analysis project Ga0123354, IMG submission 97872) | Labiotermes labralis P4 segment gut microbial communities from Petit-Saut dam, French Guiana - Lab288 P4 | ecosystem: Host-associated > Arthropoda: Insects > Digestive system > Gut ...
ACTATCAGTGTCAAGAAAAAGTTCAGCTATTTCGCTGGACTGTAGGAATCTTCGCCTTTTGCTTGGCTGGCTCATTTTATAACCACACACACACACTCACGCACGATCAAGTGGTTACTGGTAATGAAAAAATCTCTCTCTTCAACAGAGTCTGCGACTCAGCTAGAAGTGTGAAAAAAAAAACGCATGGGTCCATCCTATGCTTCTGTTTATTGTAGCCTGTCACCATGTCGCTATAACCCAAATGGTGTGTAGCCACATAATCCAGACGATAAAGTAAGTCATTCATTAGCCAACCGAATGGAGCAAAAAATAAGCTATACATGGTCGCCACTACAAACTTACTGCCTGTGTACAAACAGCCTCATATAAAAATGGATACATGTGGTTTTCTCTCAACCGGTAGATCAGTTGGAGCATGAAGCTGGAAAAACTTCTAGTGTGGTGCTAAGAATGAGTGAAATCTCCCTAACTATATTGACAGCGAAATATTTAAATGGCTGAGGCTGTGGCTGCCTTAGCGTATGGGACATTCGAGCCTGAGGGAGCGCGGAGATATTTAAATGCCGTCCTAGACGGTAGGACGCATGAGTTGACAAGGTTAAATGGAAAATATTTCAAACAAAGTGGTCACATGGTAGACCTAGACGTAGATGGAAGGAACATAATAAAAGGAAAGCCAAATAAACTTAATGTAATATAGCGACCTGGAATGATCTGGCTGGAGGGAGCGCACAGCTGTGGGTCATACTGACAGGGTCAGGCGGCGTCTCACAGTTGTGCAAAACGCGATATAAAACCCAGCCAAAATAGGCCTAAACGGAGAAGACATAAAAGCGCTGAAGTGTCTAGTGTCTCTAAGAGTGAGGTCACATTAGAACCGGGAAGTGTACAATATCAAACAGCAAAGTTATTACGATATTAATTTGCAGTAACTTTAACCCAAATACTGACAGTTTGTCGGAACACACAAACACAACAGTGACAGTGCCACCGGACAGCAGCTGAACACCAAGATACAAATCCAAGAAAGCTGCACACACTTCGCAAACAGAAACAGAAAATTCAAATGGTGTTTCCGGTACGTAAACAAGTGAAAAAGACACACACTAAACTAAACACCACACAGCACTTCGGTACACCAGACCAACCGTCAGTTAGAACAACAAAAGCAAAAAATCCAGTTTAACGACATCTTGCTAAGTCACTAGTTGCTTAGAGAGTGACAGATTGAGGTAGCTACAGGTAATGGCTTAGAGTGGGGGAAGGAAGGAAAGATGGCAGAAAGCGTCAATATAAGATGGCCGCGGCCCGCAGTGCCGTCAGGGCGATAAAATGGTAAAGAATAATTGGCTAATACAAAAAAGAAGACGTGTATTGGCTTGACAAAGTAAACGAATCCCAACTACTACAGTAGCAGTGTACTGTATTGTAACAAGCAATACCAACTTCTTCAGTAGCACTGTACTGTAATGTACGAAACAATACCAACTACTGCAGTAGCACTGTACTGTACTGTACCAAGCAATACCAACTGCTGCAGTAGCACTGTACAGTACCGAGCAATATTAACTGTTGCAGTAGCACTGCACTGTACTGTACCAAGAAATACCTACTGCTGCAGTAGCACTGTACTGTATTGTACCGAGCAATACCAACAGCTGCAGAAGCATTGTATTGTACTGAACGAAGCAACAGCAATTGCTGCTGAAACACCGCAATGTACTGCACCAAGCAACAGCAAATGCGACAGAAACAATGTGCTGCATGTACTATACCGAGAAATACCAACTGGTGCAGTAGCACTGTACTGCTATGTACCAAGCAATACCAATACGGTAGAGGCACCGGTACCGGTCCAAAGGTACGCACCGGTAACGGTACCGTGCCCAGGGACTGCAGGGGTAGGGTTTACCGTGCCCAGCCAACGCAGCGGCACCATTAACCAGCCCAGGGACCGCACCACTAACGGTACCGTGACCAGGGAACGTAGGGGCACTGGCAACGTGCCCAGGGAACGCACCGCTACCGATACAGTGCGGAGTGAACGCAGCGGCACCCGTACCGTGCCCTGAGATTTAGCGGAACCGGTACAATGACCAGGGACCGCTCCGGTACCGGTACCGTGACCAGGTACCCCATCGGCAACTGTACTGTTCCCAGGAAACGCACCGATTACGGTACTGTTCTCAGGGATCGCAGCGGCAACGGTACCATGCACAGCGACCCCTGAAGCACTACCGCGCCGAGGGAATGCTGTATCTACGGTAATCTGACCATGGGCCGCACCTGTACTGGTAACTTGCACTGGGGTCCAAGCGACGCCCGTACCCTGAGCAGGAAACGCACTGGTAATGCTAACGTGCACAGGTATAGTAGCGGAAACGGCACCGTGCCCAGGGAACACACCGGTACCGGTACCGTGTCCAGCGAACGCGGCGGCATCGGTACCCTGCTCAGGGACAGCACCGGTCCCGTTTCCGTGTTCAGGGAAGGCAGCGGAAAACGGCACTGTGCCCAGAGAATGCACAGGTACCTGTATCCTACCCAGGGAACGCCAAGGCACCGATAACGTGACCAGGGAGCGCACCGGTCCCGGAATCGAGACCAGGGAACGCAGCGGAACCAGTATTGTTCCCAGGGATCGCACCGGTACCGGTACCGTTCCTAGGGATCGCAGCGGCAACGGTAACATGCCCTGGGAACGCAGCGACACTTGCAACGTGCTCAGGGACCGCAGCGGAAACGGTATTTTGCCCAGGGACCGCTGCGGCACCTCTACCGTGCCAGGGTAACGCACCGGTACCGATACCGTGCCCAGGGAACAAAGCGGCACCGGGACGGTGCCCAAGGGCCGCACCGAAAATATTACATTGCCCAGGGACCGAATCGGTGAAAGTACTGCGCCCAGGGATGTAAGCGGCAACGGTAGCGTGCCCACAGAAAGCACCGGTACTTGTATTGTTCCCAGGGACCCCACCGGTACCGGTATCGTGCCCAGGGTCGGCAGCGGAAGCTTCAACGTGTCCAGGGAACGCACCGATACCGGTAACGTGCCCAGGGATCGCAGCGGCAATGATAATGTGCCCAGGGATGGTATCGATATCTGTACCGTGCCCAGGGACTGCAGCGACAACAGTACCTTGCATAGGGAAAATACCGACAACGGTAACGTTCACAAGGAGCGCACCCGTAACTTTACAAGACACAGGACCGCCCGGTGCCGGTACAAAGCACAGGGACCGCAGCTGCCCGGCACCGTGCCCATGCAACGCACCTGTAACGGTATCGTGCCCAAGTTGCGCAGAAGCATCGTTACCTTGCCTAGAGACCGCTCCGATACCGGAACCCAGCCCAGCGGTCGCTACACCGGTACCGTCACCAGGGTTCAAACCGGTTCTGGTACCGTGCTCAGGGAACGCAGCGGCAAGGGCACTGTGCTCAGGGACCGCATCTGCACCGTCACCGTGCCCAGGTAAAGCAGCATCAACGTTATCGGGCGCAGGGAACGCACAGGTATATTTACCTTGCCCAGGGATCACACCGGCACGGGTACCATTCCCGGAGAACGCATTGGTCCCGGTATATTGCCCACGGAACGCACCGGCAGCGGTACCGTGTCCAGGGACTGATGCGGCACGGGTAATGTGTCCAAATACAGCACTGGAATCGGTACCGAGCTAATGGGTCTCAGAGGCACTGGTCCTGTACCCACGGACCGCACAGTTACCGGTACCATGCCCAGGAGAGCAACGAAACAAGTAACTTGCCCAGGGATTGCACCGGTACAGGTACCGTGGGCATTGAAATCACCGGTAAAGTTATATTGCACAGGGAACGAAGCGGCAAAAGTATCGTGCCCAGGGCGCGCACCGGAACCGGTAACGTGCCCAGTGACGGCACCGGTTACGCAATCGTGCTCAGGGAATGCACAGGCAACTTTATTGTGCCCAGGGACCTCATCGGTGTCGGTAACATGCCCAGGCAACGCACCGTCATCGGTACCGTGTCCAGGTACAACAGCTGCAACGGTAAATTTCCCACATTCCGCAGCGGTATTGGTACCGTGCCCACGGAACACACCCGTCACGCTACCGTGCCCAGGGACCGAACGGAAACGGTAACGTGCCCAGGGAACGCACTGAAACCGGTAGAGTGCCAAGGGAACTCAACGGTAACCGCACCGTGACCAGGGAACACAACAGCACCAGTACCGTGCCCAGGGACCGCACCGGTCCCGGTACCGTGACCAGGGAACGCAGGGGCACAGTTAACGAAAGCAGGGAGGCAACCGGTAACGTTATCGTGCCCAGGGGCAACAGAGGCACCGATACCGTACCGAGGAATGGCACCGGGAACGTTAACGTGCCCAGGGAACGCACCCATACCGGTACCGTGCACATGGAACGCAACGTCACCGGTACCGTGCTGACGGAATGCACCGGTAACGGTAACGTGCCCAGGAAACCCACCGGAACCGGTACCGTACCCAGGGACGGCAGCGGCTCCTGTAACTTGCCAATAACTGCAGCGGCCCCGGTATTATGCGCAGGGAATACAGCGGTACCGTTAATGTGCCCAGGTAAGGCATCGGCACCGGCACCGTGCCCAGGGACCTCAGAGGCACGGTTAGAGTGTCGAGGGACTGCGGCGGCACCAATAGAGTGCCTATGGAACGTACCGGTACCGTTACCATGACCAGGGACCGCAGCGGAAACTTTACCGTGCCCAGGGAGCATACCGGTGCCGGTACCTTGCCCAGGGACCTCAGGGTCATAGGTAACGTGCCCAGATATCGCAATGGCCCCGATAACGTTGACAGGGACCTCACCAATAACGTTACCGTGCCCAGAGATCGCAATGATCCCGGTAAAGTGCGCAGGGAACACAACTCCACCGTTACCGTGCCCAAGGAAAGCTCCCGTACTGGTACCGTGCCCACGGAAATCAGCGGCACCCTTAATATCTACAGGGAACTCAACGGTAACGGTACCATGTCCATGGACCGAAGCAGCACCAGTAATGTGACCAGGGATCCCAGCTGCACCGGTACCATACTCATGGACCGCACCGGAAATATTAACGAGCTCAGGGAACGCACCGGTAAAGGTACCGTGCCCAGAGATCGCAGCGTCAACGACAATGTGCCGAGATGCCCCCTGGTATCGATACCGAGCCCAAGGTCTTCAGCGGCAATTGTAACGTACCCAGGTAACGCATAGCTTTCGGTAACATCCCCAGGAGACGTAGCGTCAAAGGTACCTTGACCAGGGACCCCACCGGTAAAAATACCGCGTTGAGGGAACGCACCGGTCTCGGTACCGTGTCCAGTGACCACTCCGTTAAATTAATCGTGTTCAGTGTACTTACCGTTACGGGTATCGTTACCAGGGTACCCGCCATTAGCGGCACAGTGATCAGGGAACGCACCTGCAACCGTACCGTGCCCTGGGAACGCCCCGGCATCGTTACTGTGCCCAAGGATTGCAGGGGCACCGGTACCGTGCCCATGGAAAGCACCGGTACCGTTAATGTGACCAGAGAACACAACGGAAAAGGTAACGTGCCGAAGAAGCTCACCGGTGCCCGTACCGATCCCAGGTACCGTAACGGCAACGGTACCATGTCCAGGTATCTCAACGGCACCGGTACCGTGATCATGGAACGCACCGGTACCGGTAACGTGCCCAGGGATCGCAACGGTACCGTTAAGGTTTCCAGGGACCACATCAATACCGGTAACGTATACACTAAAAAGGGCCCTGTTACCTTGCCGACGGAACGCACCGGCACAGGTACCGTTCACAGTAAAGGCAACGGCACTGTTACCGTGAATAAGGTAGGCACCGGCACGGTTACCGTACCTTGGGTCCGCAACGGTGTCGTAACATGACCAGGGACCGCGGCGTCAAAGGTACCGTGCGCAGGGAGCGCACCGTTAGAGGTACAGTGCCTAGGGTTCGAAGCTACAACTATACCGTCCTCCTGGACCCCAGCGACACTGATGAAATGCCCAGGGAACGCAGCGGCAACGGTACCGGTCCAAAGTTAGTACCGGTAACGGTACCGCACCCAGCCAACGCAGCGGAAACGCTAACGTGCCCAGGGACCGCATCGGTAAAGGTAAGGTGATAAGGGAACCTAGCGGCTCTGGTAACGTGCCCAGGGAACGCACCGCTAACGATAGAATGCCCAGAGAACGCAGCGGAATCGGTGCCGTGCCCCGGGACTGCAGCGGAAAAGGTAGAGTGGCCAGGGTTCGATCCGGTACTGGTATCGGGCCCAGGGAAAGCATCGGCAAATGTAGCGTTCCCAGGGAACGAATTGGCACCCGTACCATGCCCAGGGACGCAACGACACGTTAGCTGTAACCAGGGAGCGCAGTGGCAACGTTACCGTACCCAGGGAACGCACCGGTATTGGTGCCGTGAATAGGGCCCGCGGCTTTACCTGTACCGTGCCCTGGTAGCGATCTGGTAACGGTGAATTACCCAGGGGTCGAAGCGGCACCGGTACCGGAAAGGTGTTCAGGGACCGCAGCCGCACCGGTACCGTGCCCGGTATCTCACCGGTCCCGGTACCGTGCGGAGGGAATGCAGCTGCACCGGTACCGTGCCAAAGAATGGCACCGGTAACGTTAACGTGCCCAGGGAAGGCAGCGTTAGGAGTACCGTGCCTAGCGAAAACAGAGGCACCGATAACATGCCAACGGACAGCACCGGTAACCGTACCGTGACCAGGGAAACTATCGGCACCGATAACGTGCTCAGCGAACGCACCGCTAACGATAGAGTGCCCAGGGAAAGCAACGGCACTAGTAACATCCCCAGGAATTGCGGCGGCAACGGTAACGTTGCCAGAGACCGAACCGTTACCGGTACCGTGACCAGGTACCGTACGGGTTACTTTAGTGTGCCCAGGACACGCAGCGGCACCGGTACCGTGGCCAGGGACAGCACAGTTAATGGTAAAGTACCCCTGAGACAGAAGCGGCAACGGTACCGTGCCCAGGGATCGCAGCGGAAGCGTTATTCTGCCCAGGATACGTACCGGCGTCGGTACGGTTCCCAGGGAACGCAGGGGCCTCGATAATGTTCCCAGTGTTCGCAGCGGCACTGTAATTGTGACCAGGGACTTACGGTACCGGTAATGACCCGAGGGGCCGCTGCGACGCCAGTACCTTGTCCAGGGAACGCACCGGGACCGGTACCGTGCCCAGGTATTGCACCGGTAACGGTAAGGTGCCCAGGGATCGCACCGTCACTGGTTCCGTGCTCAGGGATCGCAGCGGTAACGGTATTGTGCCCAAGGATAACAGCGGCAACGGTACCGTTCGCAGGCAACGTACCGGCTCTGGTAACGTTCCCAGGGACAGAAGCAGTAAAATGAACTTGACCTGGGAACGCAACGTTATGGGTACGGTGCTCATGGAACGCTGCGGCACCGGCAACGTGCCCAGCGAACACACCGGTAGCACTAACTTGCCCGTGGACCGCAGCGGCAACGGTACCGTACGCAGACAGCACCGTTAACGGTACCGTGCCCAGGATAACAGCGGCACCTGTACCGTGACCAAGAATCGCAGCGGCAACGGTGCCGTTCCTTGTGACCTAAATGTTACCGGTAACGTGACCAGGGACCGCGGTGGCGACGTTACCATGACAAGTGGCCGCAGCGGCAAAAGTACCATGCCCTAGGAACGCAGCGGCCCGGTACCTTGCGCAGGGAACGCAGAGGGAGCTTTACTTTGCCCACCGATCGTAGCGGAAACGCTACTGAGCCCAGGAAGCGCAGCGGTACCGGTACCGTGCCCAGTAAACGCTGCAGCTCTGGCACCATATCTAGCGAATACATCGGTACCGGTGTCGTGTCCTTGGAACTCAGCGGCAACGGTACGGTGCCCAGGGAGATTAGCGATAACTGTAACGTGACCAGTGATCGCAGCGGAAACGGTGCCATGTCCAGGGAACACACCGGCACCGGTTCCTTGCCCAGGGAACGCAGCGGTAACTCTAACGTGCTCAGACATCGCAGCGGCACCACTAACGTTCTCAGGGACCTTACCGTCACCGGTACCGTGCCCAGGGTTAGCAGCGTTAATGTTACCTTACCCCCGGGAACGCGCCGGTACGGGTACCATGCCCACAGAAAGCAGCGTCAACGTTACCGAATCCACGCAACGCAAGGTAACAATGCCTTGTCCGGGTAACGCAGCGGTAACATTACCGTGACTAGCGACGTCACCGCGAAGGTTAGCGTGCCCTGGTAACGAAGCGGTAACGATACCTTACGCAGGGAACACAGCGGCACCAGTAACGTGCCCACAGACCGCAGCGGCACCCTTACCGAGCCCAGAGATCGCAGCGTCACAGTCACCGTGCCCAGGGATCGAAATGATAACGCTACTTCGACCAGGGAACTCAGCGGCAGCGGTAACGTGACCAGCGTCCGCAACGGGAATGGTATCTTGCCCAGCGACCGCACCGTTACCGGTAGCGAGCCGAGGGACCGCAGAGACTCCGGTACCATTACCACGGTTCGCACCGTAACCGTTAACATGCATAGGACAGCAGTCTCAAAGATATCGTGCGTAGGGACCCCACCGACATCGGTACCGTGTCCAGGTATCGCATTGTTAACTGTGCCGTGCTCTAGGAAAGCAAACTTACCGGTAACGTGACCAGGCAACGCAGCGGCAACGGCTACGTGCCCAGGGAACGCAGCGAGGAAGGTACCGTGCTCAGGGAACACAGAAGCCCAGGTACAGGTCCCAGAGATCGTACCGGCAATGGTAATGTGACCAGAGTACGCACCGGCAATGGTACCGTGCCTAGGGATCTAACCGGTTCCGGTATCGTTCCCTTCGAACGCACCGGCGAAGGTACCGTACCCACGGACCGCAGCGGTATCGGTACCGTTCCCAGGGTCCGTAGCGGTAACGGTTCCTGGGCAGGAAAGCCAGCGGAACCTATATCGTGCACAGGGACCGCAGCGGTAGCGGTACCGTGAACAGGACCACAGCGGAACTTCTACAGTAATCAGTGACTAGGGGCGGGAACCGGTATCGCGCAGGGATCCTAGCGTCAACGGCATCGTTTGCAGGGACCGCAACGCAATTATACCACGCCCAGTAAATGCACCGATAACGACACCGTGCCCAGGGAAACCAGCGGTACCGGTACCATAACAAGGGTCCGAATCGATACAGTTGCCGTGCCCAGGGATCGCAGCAGCACCGTCACCGTGACCAGGGAAGTCAGCGGCATTGGTACCGTGCCCAGTGACCGCAGCGACAACAATACCGTGCCCAGGGAACGAAGAGGTACCGGTACCCTGCCCAGGGAGCGCACCGGTACGGATACCGTGTCAAGGGAAAACAGCAGCACCGGAAAAGTGCACAGAACCGCACTCGTAACGTTAGAGTGCACAGTTAACGGAGCGGTAAAGTTACATTTCTCAGAGATCGCAACGTCACCGAGAGATTGCCAGCGAAAGCACCGGTAACGGTAAGCTGCACAGAGAAAGCACCGGTCTAGGTGCCGTGCCCAGGGGCGGTACCTGCACCGGTTTCGTGCCCAGGGAACAAATCCGGTACTGATAATGTGCCCAGGGAACGCAACGGAACCGTTACCGTGCCCAGGGAACGCAGCGGTAATGGAAGCCTGCCCAGGGAACACACCGGTATCGTTACTGTGCCCAGGGAAACCAGCGGCAGAGTTACAAAGCCCACAGATCCTATCCGTACCATTGATGTTTACAGGGAACTCAGCGGCACCGGTAACGTGCTCAGGGAACGCAGAGTCACCAGTACGGTGCCCAGGGAACCCAATGGTAACGGTACCTCTTCCAGGAAACACAGCGGCATCGGTACCGAGCTCAGGGAACGCTGCGGTACTGGTAGGGAGCACTGGGACTGCAACGGAACCAGTACGAGCCCAGGGCCCTCAGCCGTAACAGTAATTTACCCTCTGAACGCTCCGGCACCGGTAACTTACCCAGTGAATCCAGCGGCACCGAAAACATGCCCAGTGTGCACAAAGGTACAGGTGACGTGCCGAGGGATGAAAGGGCAAGAGTACATTTCCCAGGGAGCGCAGAGGCAACGGTACCGAGCAAAGGGAATGCAGCGTTAACGCTACCGCGACCGGAGAACGCAGCGAAATGGGTACCGTGCCGAGGGAACGTACCGTCAAGTGTACCATGCGCAGGGAACGCACAGCTACCAGTACCGTGCTTGGGAAACAGCGGCATCCTTACAATTCCCAGGGAACGTAGAGGCGCCGGTACCGTGCGCAGTGATAGCAGCTTTACCGGTACCAGGGCGCGAACCGTTACGGGTACCGTGCACAGGAACCGCAGCGGCACCGGTACCGAGCCCAGGGAACACACCGATATCTGTTTTTGCTCAAGTAACGCAGGGGCACCGGTACCGTGCCCAGCGAATGCACCGGTAAGGGTGGCGGGCCCAGGGGACGCAGCGGCACCGTTACCGTGCTAAGGGAATGCAGCTGCAACGGTATCGTCCACAGAGACCTCAGCGGTACCGGTACCGAGCACAGAGACCGCAGCGACAGAGGTACCGTATCCACGGAACGCATCGTTACCGGTACCGTGCCCACGTACTACAGCAGCAACGGTAACGTACCCAAGGAAAGCAGTGGTACTTTTACCATTCCCAGGTACCGCAGCGGAACCGGGACCGTACCCAAGGAATGCACCGGCAACGGTACCGTGCCCAGGGAACGCAACGCCAATTTTACCATTCCCAGGTATGGCCCCGGTAACTGAACCGAGCCCAGGGAACGCACCGTAACCGGTATCGTGCCCAGGTAGCACAGCGGTAACGGTACCGTGCCCAGGGAAAGCAGCGGCACCAGTAACATTCCAGGGAACTCACCGGTACCGGTACCGAAAACAGGGAACGCACTGTTACCGGTAACGCGACCAGGGACCGCGGTGACATCGGTACCGTGACAAGGGACCACATCGGCAAGGGTACGATACCCTAGGAACGCAGCGGCCCAGTACATTGCGCAGGGAACGCAGAGGCAGCGTTACATTGCCCACCTATCGTAGCGGAGACGGTACTGAGCCCAGGAAGCGCAGCGGTACAGGTACCGTGCCCAGGACACCCTGCGGCCCTGGCACCATATTAACTGACTACATCGGTATCGGTGCCGTGTCCATGGATCTCAGCGGCACCGGTACGGTGCCCAGGGAGTGCAGCGATAACTGTAACGTGTCCAGTGATCGCAGCGGAAACGGTGCCGTGTCCATGGTACACACCGTCACCATTTCCTTGCCCAGGGATCGCAGCGGTACCTCTATCGTGCTCAAGCATTGCAGCGGCACCACTAACGTTCCCAGGGAACCTACCGGCAATTGTACCGTTCCCAAGGATAGCAGCGGTATTGTTACCTTGGCCCCGGGAACGCACCGGTAAGGGTACCATGCCCACAGGAAGCAGCGTCAACGTTACCGACCCCAGGCAACGCAAGTTAACAATGCCTTCTCCAGGTAACGCAGCGGCAACATTACCGTGCCTAGCGACGTCACCGCGAAGGGTTGCGTGCCCAGGTAACGCAGCGGTAAAGATACCGTACCCAGGGAACGCAGCGGCACCCTTAACATGCCCACGGACCGCAGCGGTACCCGTACCGAGCCCAGAGATCGCAGCGTCACAGTCACCGTGCCCAAGGATCGAAATGATAACGCTACTTCGATCAGGGAACACAGCGGCAGCGGTAACGTGACCAGCGACTGCAACGGGATTGGTATCTTGCCCAGCGAACGCACCGTTACCGGTAGCTAGCCCAGGGACTGCAGAGACTCCGGTACCATTCCCAGGGATCGCACCTTTACCGTTATCATGCACAGGACACCAGCCTCAAAGGTATCGTGCCCAATGACCCCACCGACATCCGTACCCTGTCCAGGGATCGAATTGTCAACTGTGCCGTGCTCTAGGAAAGCAACGGTACCGGTAACGTGACCAGGAAACGCAGAGGAAACGGGTACGTGCCCAGGGAACGCAGCGAGGAAGGTACCGTGCACAGGGAACACAGAAGCACCGGTAAAGGGCCCAGAGAACGCCCAGGGCAATGATAATGTGAACAGAGTACGCACCGGCAATGATACCGTGCCTAAGGAAGAGCAGCGGCAACAATACCGTGCAAAGGGAACGAACAGACACCAGAAACGGGCCAGAGAAAGAAGAGGCACCGGTACCCTGCCCAGGGAGCGCACTGGTACCGATACCGTGTCAAGGGAAAACAGCAGCATCGGAAAAGTGCACAGGACCGCACTCGTAACGTTAGAGTGCACAGTAAAAGCAGCGGTATTATTACCGTTCCCAGAGAAAGCAACGTCACCGATAGCGTGCCAGCGAAAGCACCGGTAGCGGTAAGCAGCCCAGAGAAATCAACGCTCTAAGTGCCGTGCCCAGGATCGTCACCTGCACCGTTATCATGCCAGGGAACACACCGGTACCGATTATTTGCCAGGGAATGCAACGGGACCGTTACCGTGCCCAGGAAACGCAGCGGTAACAGTACCCTGCCAAGGGAAAACACCGGTATCGTTACTGTGCTCAGGGAAACCAGCGGCAGAGTTACAAAGCCCACAGATCACATCGGTACTGGTACCAACCTACCTACACACCTACCTACCTACCTAACTACCTACCCACCCAACTACCTAACTACCTACCCACCTACCTAACCACCTACCTACCCACCTAACTAACAACCCACCTACCTACCTACCCACCTACGTACCTACCCACATAACTACCCACATACCTACCTACATACCTACCCAACTACCTTCATAACCACCTACCTACCCACCTTCCTACCCACCTACTAACATACCCACCTACCTACCTATCCAACTACCTAACTACCCACCTACCGACCTACATACCTACACACCTACCTACCTAACTACCCACCTACCTACCTACTTATCTACCAACCTACCAACCTACACACCCACCTACCCACCAAACCACTTACCTACCCACTCAACTACATACCTAACAACCTAACTACCCACCTACCCACCTCACTACCTACCCACCTACATACACACCCACCTAACTACCAACCTACCTACCTACCTACACACATACCTACTTACCTATTCACCTACCTACCCACCCACATACCTACCTAACTACCTACCCAACTACCTACCTACATAATTACCTACCTACCCACAGACCTACACAACTACCTTCCTACCCACCTACCCACCAACCTAACTACCCACCTACCTACCTACATACCCAACTACCTACCCACCCACCTACCTACGCTCCTACGTACCTACCCACATACCCATCTATCTACATACCTATTTACCTTACCACCTACCTACCTACATACCTACCTACCTACCTACCATCCTAGGTACCCACCTACCAACCTACCTACATACTTAACTACCTACCTGTCTAGGAACACACCTACCTACCCACATGCCTTCCCACCTACGTACCTACCTAGTAACCTACCCACTTCACTACCCACCTACCTACCCACCTACCTACGTACCCAACTACCTACCCCCTACCTAACCACCTACCCACCTACCGACTCACCTACCTAACCAACTCTCCACCTACCCACCTACGTAACTACCTACCTACCAACGCACCTACCTACACACATACCTCACCACCTACACATCTACGTACCCACCTACGTACCTAACCACCTACCTACCCACTTACCTCCTCAATTACACACTTACCTACCCACCTATTTACCTACCCACCTACCTACCGACCTACCCACATAACTACCTACATATCCACCTACCTACCCACCTACCCAATACATACCTACCCAACCACCTACCTACCCACCTACCTACCTACCTATGGAACTATCTAACCACCTATATAACTACCCACCTACCTTCGAACCTACCTATCTACCTGACTACCTACTTACCCACCTACCTATCTACCCAACTACCTACCCACCTACCTACCAAACTACCTACCTACCTACATACATACCTACCCACCTACATGCCAACCTACCTATCTACCTACCTACCTACCTACCTACCTACCTACCTGCCTACCAGCCTTCCAGCCTACTTGCGTACCTGCCTACCTGCCTACTTACCTACCAACCTACCTACCTACCTACCTGCCTACCTACCTACCCAACTGCCTAACTGCCTACCTGCCTACCTACCTACCTACCTACCTACATGCCTGCCTGCCTGCTGCCTGCCTACCTGCCTGCCTGCCTGCATGCCTGCCTGCCTGCCTGCCTGCCTACCTGCCTGCCTGCCTACCTGCCTGCTTACCTGCCTGCCTAACTGCCTGCCTGCCTACATGCCTGCATACCTACCTTCCTACCTACCTACATACCTACCTACCTACCCACCGAAATTCCTATCTGCCCACGTACTTACCTACCTAACCACCTACCTACCCACCTACCTACCTACCTACCTACCTACCTACCTACCTACCTACCCACCTACCTACCCACCCAACCACTACCTACCTACCTACCTACCTACATACCTACCTACCTACCTACATACCTACCCACCTACCTACATATCTACCTACCTATCTATCTACATAGCTGCCTATCCACACAACCAAATAACTACGTACCTACCCATCTACCTACCCACCCACCCAACCACCTACCTAACACCCACCCACATTCTTACCTACCCACCTACCTACCTACATACCTAACCAAGTACCTACCTACAAAACCACCTACCTACCCACCCACCTAACTACCTACCCACTTACCTACCCACCTACCCACCTACCCACCTACCTACCAAACCACCTACCTACATACCCACCTACCTACCCACATACATACCTACCTACCTACCTACTTACCTTCATACCTACCTACCAATCTAACTACCTAACTAGCTACCTACGTACCTAACTACATACCTACCTACCCACCTACATACCTACTTACCTACCTACCTACGTACTTACCTACCAACCTACGTACCTATCTATCCACCTACCTACCTACCTAATTAACTTCCTACCTACCTACATACCTAACTCCCTACCTACCTACCTACCTACCTACCTATCTACCTATATTTTTACCTACATACCTATCTACGTACCTACCTACATAAACACACCTCCCCATCTACACACATACCTACCCAACTACCTACCTACCTACTACTTACCCATCCACCTACCTTACTACCTACCTACCTACCTACTTTCTTACCTACATACCTACTTAACAAACCACCTACCTACCTAGCTACATACCTGCATACCAACCTACCTACCTAAATAGCCACCTACCTACCCACCTACCTGTGTACCTAACTACCTACAACCTACCCACATATCTACCCACCTAACTACCCACCTACGTACCCACCTACCAACCTACCTACATACCCACCTACAAACCAACCTACCTACATACCTACATACCCACCTACCTAACTGCCCACCTACCTACATATCTACCTACCTACCCACCTACCTACACACCTACCTACCCACCTACCTACCCACCTACTTACCCACCTACCTAGCTACCTACCTACCGACCTAACTACCCACCTACACACCTACCTACCCACCTACATACATACATACCTACCTACATACCTACCTACCCACCTAACTACCTATCTAACTCTCTACCTACCTACATATCTACCTTACAATTTACTTAACTATCTATCTACCTATCTACCTAACTACCTACCTACCTATCTACCTACCCACCTATCTATTACCTACCTACCCAGCTACCTACCTACCCATGTTCCTAACCACCTACCCATCTACCCACATTCCTACCCACATACCCACCTACCTACCTAACCACCTGCCTACCCATCTACCCACCTACCCAAAAACATACCCACCTATGTACCTACCTACTTACCTACACACATACCTACCCACCTAATTACCCACATTCCTACCTTCCAACCCGTCTACCTACCCACCTACCTACCCACCCACCTACCTACAAATCTACATATTTAACCACCAACCTAGGCACCTAACTACCCACCCACCTACCTCCCCACCTAACTACCTACATACCTACCTACCTACCTACTTACCTACCTACCTAACAATCTACCTACCTACCTACCTAACTGCACACATACCCAACTACCCACCTACCTACATTTCCAACTACCTACCTACCTACCTACCTAACTACCTACAAACCTACCTACCTACCTAAATACTTACCTACATATCCACCTACCGACCTACCTACATATCTATCTACCCCCACCTACCTCCCCACCTACCTAACTACCTACCCAACTACTCACCTACCTACCCAATTACATACTCACATACCTAACCACCTACCAACCTACCAACCTACTTACCCATCTACCTAGCAACCTAACCAGAATCCTATCCACCTACCTACCTACCTAAGTACCCACCTACTTACCCACCTACCTACCTATCTACCCACCTACTTACCCACCTACCTACCTTCCTATCTAACTATATACCTAACAACCTAACTTCCTATCCACCTACCAACCTACCTACCAACATATTTACCTACATACTTACCTACCTAACTACCAACCTAACTACCTATCTACCTACATAACTACCAACCTACCTACCTACATATCTACCTACATACCTATCTACCTACCTGTCTACCTATATATCTATCTACCTACCTACCTATCTACCTACCCACCTACCAACCTACCTAGCTACGCACTTACCTACCTACCCACCTACCTAACCTAATACCTACCCACCAACCTACCTACCAACCTACCTACCCATCTACCCACCTACCCAAAAACCTACCTACCTACCTACCTACCCGCATACCTACACAACTAACTATCTACCCAAATACCCATCCACCAACCTACCCACCCACATAACTACGAACCTATCTACCTCTCCACCTACCTACCTACCTACCTACACACCTACCTACATACCTACAATACCACCTACCTAACTACCTACCCACCTACCTACCTACTTAGCTACCCATCTACCTACCTACCTACATACCCACCTACCTACCCACCTACATACCTACCTAAATACATAACAAACTACCTACCTACCTACCTACCTACCTACCCACCTACCTACCTTCATACTTACCTACATACATAACTACCTTATACTCAAAAAGGGCAATAGTAGTACCAAAAGCTTAGCTTACACGACACTAGTGCGTCCGATTCTTGAATATGGGGCTGCTTGCTGGGATCCATACAGGGAGGGACAAATACACGCGTTGGA
>Ga0123354_10006586_pt1 | contig 17291 bp, 12 predicted proteins | sample TergutLab28metaG_2_FD_97872 | JGI IMG/M metagenome (GOLD analysis project Ga0123354, IMG submission 97872) | Labiotermes labralis P4 segment gut microbial communities from Petit-Saut dam, French Guiana - Lab288 P4 | ecosystem: Host-associated > Arthropoda: Insects > Digestive system > Gut ...
AAATTAAAAAAAAAAAATCTCTTGGGTCTTTGGGGGGGGGGTGGGGGGGGGGGGGGGGCAAAAGGCAAAACCCCCGGGCCCCCACGTGGGGGGGGGGGGGGGGGGGGGCAAGGTTTGGGGCTGAGGGGAATATTAGGAACACAAAAGCCAATGAAATACATATGAACTGTTATATGCACAGAAAGGAATGATTTCTTGATCAGTTTACAGAAAAATTAGCCAGCACTGACACTCTCCGTATCAATGACATACCGTGTCCAGGAAAATACACTTCCTGCTTCCAGCCCTGTCCACACCATTTGAGCATGTGTCTGCTTGTCTAGGTCTGTCTCATATTTGCATATTCACAATGTAATAAATGGGCAAAGTCTATCAGTAAAAGTAAATGTCAATGTGAGTACTGATTATGATCTGTACTTCATGTGTTGCAAAGAAGAGGTTTTATAGTCCACTGATTATGCAACTATGGTTGTAAAAGTTACAAGAATTATACATTAAGTATTATATTCTAATCATTATGTATTGTTTGAATGTTTATATTTCTGACATCAAATGTAATAATGAAGTTGCAACTTTGGAAGTGGAATAAGAGACATAAAGCTGAAGAGTTTAAAAAAACAAGCCACCAATTTACCAAACTTGTCAGATATGACTGTTATTCTCAAAATGGAGCAAATTCATGGTCAGGGTTAATTTATGTAGTGCTAGGGCTCAAAATCTTGAAACATACCATAACGCGAGGAGAAATGCTCAATTTACAAGAAAAGGTATAGGTCACTGACTATGCAAATTAATAACCACATACTAACTGAAATAGCTACATTTAGAGTCCATCTCAACACCTCACTTCCTCAAGCAACCATCACATCACAGGAGAGAAACAAGTTGAGACCTTAGTCTTTAAGGAGTCGATTACATCACTTCTCCACCAATCAAGGCCTTTGGGGAACCACAAAGTATAGGTTATGGAATATTGTGTCTTTGTCTTCTGACATGTCAGAACAAAGTCTGACACTTGTTTAACTTAACTCCATGCAATCTTATGTGATCCCCTTCCCCCCAAAATAAAAACAACTCCCCACACCCACAAAATATTTACAAAGGCATGACCTTAGATCATGGATGCAAAAACTTTCAAAAAATCTACGAGACACCTCAAAGTTCTAGGTGCCAGGTGGGTGACTTGAAGCAAGTTCTAAACTGAAGGCCCATAAATATCACTGGTCAACAAACTTTATTCACCAAGGCAACCTAAAACCCAGTAAAAGTGCACTCATGCATGGATTTGAGGGAATGGTTTATTTTGGTCCACATCAAGAATCAAAAAATAACCACACTGTATACAAATTACATCCAAACTCTGGGAGGTCATGATGGAAACTCAGTCACATATGTCCAGCAGTCAAGACAATAACAAAGCATACTTTAAGGATGCTGTGGGGAAACAATTTCAATAACAGTTGAACAATTTAAATTTGTATATCAGTTGAGACAATACAAAGGCAAACAACAATGATACACATAGATAATTTCAAGAAATTAAACCACTTCACTACATACATCAGTCAAAACACTTACAAAAATCTAGGGGGACAATTTCAAGGACAACCATTAACTTGTAAACTAATCAACGTAATAAACACTAATGACAATGATATTTAATCAGAAGGAATAATCTCAACTCTTACCTGCTGTCTGGTGCTTCTACTGTCATGCCTCGCCCCTTTCCCTTCTCTGAATCTCTGTGGATTATTTTCTTGCTGCCTGATGAACTCTTTTTCTTGCTGCCACCAGCCTATGGCAGACATTCAAGCATAAACACAAAAACTGTGTTATTAAATTCTGTGACAATGGCTACTAAATTAATGTGGCACATCAAAAAAGTTGTTAAAATGTTTTATTAATGGGGAAATGTGTGGTACACTGAAACACAAGTTGTGCAATAATTTTAAATATAGCAAAATTCCATTAATCTGACTTGCAAGGGACTAGACAAGTGCCAAATTATCAAATATTTTGTATTATCAGATGGTATCTACACAGGTGTAAGTTCTGACAGGTAGTTTTCTGCTACTGTTCCTATATGTGAACAGCACAACTAATCAGAGGAAATTCCATTTGGATGTCTCATTCATCTACTGGTTCAGGGTCACAAGGATTTTCTTTTATTTTCTGTAGTTTTCATAGCTGAGAAAGTTGATGGAGTAGTAGACAGTATGTTAGAAGGTACTGCAATGGTTTATGTATATACATTATTAAAGGCCTTTTTGAACATATCGCTCAGATCTGCCCATTTCTTGGAAGCATCTTTTTTCTTATAAAAAGTAAAACTTCTGGTCTTGGGACTACTCTCCTCAATGGCCTGGTTATCTGGATTTTCAGATTATCAGATGTCAGATCAAAGGAATTTTGCTGTAATGTACTTTTATGCATTTAATTACTTTACATGGAAACTGAAGCAGTCAAAAGCAGTATGCCAAAGGCTAAGTAAAATAATTTACAGTCTGACTTCTTCACTCACATTTAATCCTCATCCCCACTGTTTTGGTTCTAATGCTAGAAACAGTAATACAAAATGGAAGCAGAATGGCAAATGCATTATTTGAGATTAGGCCTAGGTACACTGGTCAAAAACGTGTGAATGGTAGCATACTATACCATTCAAATCCTGAAGATTACTGTGTGTTCTGGGATATGCCATGTACAGTCTGCTGGATACGCACCAACATTTCAGATTAGCCTGCTGCCTCATCAGGGTATGTTACATTCCATCACACCCCAAAAAAAACAGCAATCTTCAGATTCACTGCTATGAGATCCACAAATTTCACACTTTCAAACAAAGTTTTAAGTGAATTTTATCAGTACCCTTACATATTTCAAGACAAATTTAATCATACCACACTATTTCTGTACAGATCTCAGTATTAACAGTGACTTGAAAGTATGTAAATAGTGATTACTGCATGTTAGCAAGGATATCATACATAAACACAGGGTGCTTTCTTCAACATCTATTTCCGATTTTCTTTCCTTTATATTAAATTCATACCATAAATGCTACTGCACAACTGAACCTACAGTAAAATCCTAATTTCGCATTCTCACACTTAGGAAACACTTTTTCTGGTTCTAGACAATGCTCAATATAAACAAACCATTAGGCCTCTTATTATGACAGGTTCCATTGTGTGAATAACTTGCATTTATTGTAAAAATGTTTTGACCCTCCAGAACACATCCCATGATTTTGTCACAAAAAATAAATTATATTTAAGTTTTCCTCTTTCTGCTGGAAATTTTTACTGCAGAAACACATCTCTGATTAATAACATTCCATTAAACTAGCAATGAAGCCAAGCTACTTGTAAAATCATACCTGCTTTTACCCTCTATTTGTCACTGTATATCTCTCAGATACATGCAACTTTTGATCAACTGTTTTTTGCAATATAAGATAAGGGCAATTATGTACTTCTGAGCAGCTGCCTACATTGCTCCTTAGAAGCCTGTTGAGTGGTTTTCATATCGCTAATCAAATTTGTTTGGCTATATTTGGCCGTATGAATCTGAAAGATACAGGGTGACCACCCAAGCTAATTGTGGGGTGTTAGTTTCTGGTGGCTGGTATGGATTGCTTGTACCAAAGTAATGCAGAGGATACCAAGTGTATTCATGCAATGATATTTTCTGACGAGGTATGTGATGAACATAGCCCTGGTCACAGGACGGAATCCAATGGAGATTATGTGGAACCAAGAGAAAGTAATTTGGGTGTGTGTAAGACACCACAATGGATGACTATTGCTGCAGTGAAGTAGATACTGACAGTTGTTTTCATTGGCAAGGACAAGACAAAATTGGGTAAGGTAAAAAGTTCTACATGCATTTGACGCAGATGACAAAATATTCTGACACAACTGTCTGTGGTTACTGGCCAAACAAGGAAAGACATTACCCCATTCCAAGGACGGAACTGTCTCATTACAGATGAAATTTTAGATAACATCATTCAACACAGAAATTAGTATAGTCTTATTATCCTACCTAACTATAGCCAAGAAAATGATAACAAAGTAACAGACAAAATTGAAATAAATGGTTTCATTGGTCTTCTGTCCTTAGGTGGAGTACTTCGGGTAACAAGCAGAGTCTGGAAGAATTGTGGGGAACCGATGGAGATGACACTCAAAAAGTGTGCTTAATAACGAATCACAGCTGCTTCAAGTTCATAATCTTATGCTTTCTTGAATACACTTAGACTTGTATCCATAAAATTCTTTACCTTTTTCAGAGGTACGTACAATCAACTATGTTCATTTTAGGGGTGGACCGACAGAGAATTAATAATTCTCATGTGGTGCTGTCCAAGTATTTATTTCAAGCCTGTGTGTGTTTGTGTGCATCATTTAATGACCTGTCAACTGCTATGATTACACAATGTTAGTGGTAGACAAATGAGAATAGAGCAGTGCTGGAATGATGAGAGGGGTACACTGAAGTAGTGGGAGAAAAACCTATCACAGTACCACTTGCCCACCAGAAAGCCCACATGAAACTGTTTGGAATTAAACCTGCACCTTCAAAGTATAGGCCAGGCAATAACCACCTGAACCACAGCACTGCCTATTTCGTGTCATTATTTTAGATATAAACGTTACTGTATATCATACAATGCAACAGGGCAAAACAGCTTCAAGTTACAATTGTAACTGACAACCAAAACGAAAGTTAACACATCAGACATGAGCTGTAACATCCTACAGACAACACTGAACATCTATAGTACGTGAAAAAATATCAGCATTCACATCTGAAAATTTTATCTTGCAAAACACACAAGATACACAAATATACTAAAACCATGATGTAAAAATATTGTACAAGACACCCAGAAATAATTGGGATAATATGCATTTTGCCAGTCTCTTCCTTATAAAAATAATAACCTATATTTTTGTCGCACACAAGTGAACAGAACTGTACACAATAATACCTGATTCTTCTTAGCTCTGCCAGCTCCAGGTGAAATCTTGCTGGATCCCCCACGCGTGTGGAAAGTAGGGCGGCCAGCTGCACCAAGAGCTGCCATATGGTATCCTGATATAGCACCAGTCTGTCGGTATGTCTTTAAACCACCAACTGATGTCACCTACAGAAATACAGTTTGAAGAGGATGGACAATAAACCACATTACTAGTCTCAGGTGGTACAACTGGAGAACAGCACACATAATGCTCAAAAAACACATAATGCAGTGTGGGCAACAACCCCATCATGCTGAAACCAGATGGTTTCAAGCATCACTGATGCAACCCAGGATGTGATCAAGAGATTGCATGTAACATTCTGTTTACCATTATTACACAGCTGCATGCTGGATTCTGTCAGACAGCAATGAAAATTTTTTTTGTTGTCTAGCCCTCGTCTGATATTAACATGTGACAGCAATGGAAGATTTTGCTGCTTCATATTCACTAAGCCTTGATAAAACCCTTAGACTGCCCTGTCAAGCTGTGTTGACATGCAATTTGCAGTTTATAAGGATGGGGTATGAGATCTGCATGCAGAATTCTGGTCAGGCTTCTTCACAATGTAGATGCATTAGTGTCACCTTGCAGAACAATGAGGACTTCACTTTTGTACAGTTTCCACATGCTCCGTGTTCTCACTGTCCTACACAGAGCCAGCCTCATGCCCCAACTTCACCCAAAATACAAACTGTATTCTATGATGCCATTTCTTGCCCACAGTTACCAGCTTCCTACCAAAATAGGCACTGCACATACATAACCAAGTGACTTATAAGAATACTCATGAGAACACATGTTGCACACTGACTAATGGTCCATTCTACATTACAACCAAGCCTGTCTTGCACACACTGCTATTCACTGCAGCTGTCTATACAGCACTGCCATGAGGACAACCCTCTGATTCTTCAAGAGAAACAAAATAAAAATGCACCAAGTTTTTAATGCCACAGTTCTAAAGTTACAAATGTACTAACTAGTCAGCAATTTTTTTGTAATACTTCACTAATTATTCACACCAGGAAGATATTTCCAACAAAAGACGTGAATCTCATCCTCTCCCTACTAATATAGTAGCATATAATTAAAATTAAAAAGGGGGGGGGGGGTCCCCCAGCTCTACTTAGTAACACTACACATTAAATACTTTTAATCCTTTCTTACAGCCATCCTACTAACTACAGCACTATAAAAGCTCTCCCCATCCCTGCCATGATGGCATAAAACAGCGGTCAAAATATAGCTCCACTCCTTAACTCCACACTGTATAGAGTTAAGTGGTCAGCTTCAAGCTCTGGCTGCTTTACACCCTGGAAGAAACCAGCTACTGACTAAATATGTGGTCTCCTGAGCCAGTCTGGATGACTGGGTTACGATGTTGTCTTATTTTTTATCATGTAGTATATTCAGGTGTGTGTTTTACTGCTAGCTAAAGTACTGAGGATGTTGATGCAAGTGGAGTGAGTCTGTAAGTATGAATTCCAGCAATCAACAGCAGAAAGCGCATTTCAATATGATGTGGCTTTCACTTCAAAGACAGAACCCTACTGACAACTTATAAACAGCAGGTTTGTTGTGAAACATGAAGATATACTATACAGATTGAGCTTAAGGTCCTTGTGTACCCATTCAGGTAGGTCTTATTTTATGCAAGGGTTATGTTCCTGAAGAACGACAAGGAAATCACACAAAAAATTCCCATTTAAGACAGTGTACCTGTATATCTTGAGGGTATGGGAACTGACCTCATCCTATATAGTGCAATAACAGCCTGTTTCAGCAAAAGCAGCTTCCCCATTAATTTTAATGTTGTGAAAAATACCTCTTTGTGAGCCTGCTGAACCAACCCATACTCACACTAAATGGTTTAATATTATGATCACCTTATGACAGATCATCGTAAATAGAACGAGCCATGGCTTGAACCAAAAGCATGCTTACAGGCATCAGGTAGTTGATTCTAATCCCATACCAAAGTACTCAACAATTTTTCCATAAATTCTATAGTTGCACTCCTTGAATAAGAAGTTCTTTTTGTGCTCCTTTTAGTTCCTGACTTAGCACTTTCTTTAATTCAATCAGCATTATCACAAATTGCAGGTACGCTACTATAAGCATAAAAGATATGTCAACAATTTGTTCACCTTTTTCAAGTCAGCTTAGCATGTCCAATTTCACTGCAATATTGATTGTCTTTAACCAGTTCTTTATGTCAATTGCACTAGGTAACATACATTTATGTTTCTCACTCATGTTGGTAAGAAAAGCCAATAATGATGAAGGAAACTCATGAGCTACATGATTGTATCACCAATGTAATCAATCCATCGTGTGAATGACGGCATAACAATGACGTCACTTTATGCTAGCCTCCTACAGAAGCTACGTAGGGGCAAAGATCATCTATGCCAAATCGCATTAAACTGAAAATTACAGCATAAATTCAAAAAGGGGTGTAAATTTTCAAGTCGTGTTAAAATGAAACTGAGCAAAAAAGAAATTTTGTAAAACAAGACCTGCTTGCACTGCATTCATCAGGAATTTGGCTCTGACTGCCTCTTCACATATCATTGCAAACAACATCAGGCTGATGAATCTCCACAAGAACATCGAGGGCCATTTCCAACATTCATTGTCAAGTATGAGAGATTTATTTATTATGGACTCTCTGAAGAAACTCAGGGTACATTCACCATATAGGGTACCTGCACAGTGAGTTCTGACTCACTCTGTATAAACAGTATTGAAAGTTGACATGGAAATTCCTTGCTCAAAGGGTTACAGTGTTTAGACTAAGCCAAAGCTAATCGTATTAATAATTAACATTTTTTTGTGAACTGTACTGGTGTACATCTCTTTCACTGCACCCACAGATAGAAGAACAGAGTTATAATAAACAGAACACAAATATCCTTTCTGCTTATAAAGGGTTACCATTAAATTAGTATGCTCATTGGATTCAGGACTGTCTTGCACTGAGATCTAGTTCTCTACCAATAAGAAGGTAAGATGTATGAGCTTGACAAAGTTAGAGCTATATCAGCTTGAATGTCATGTTCAATCCATGACTGTTGAAAGCAATACCACTCTTTCATTGTATATATACAATGCAAGTCAAAGGTTCCCTTCTCTTTACTATTGCACCTTGTGCAAACCAAATGAACCTCAGGGGAACAATGGTTGAATAAAAGGTGCTTAACTTTTTAACATGTGGGGGTAAGGGATTGATATAATTCATAATAGAGGGATGACACTATATTTTAAGCAAAGAAGGGGTTATGGCTATTAATGGTATATTAATGACTTCAGAATTATTCTTGCTAAAATATGCCAGCAAAACTATGTGAGAAATACCTTGCCCTAATTCAACAGTCTTTTTTATTACTATACAATTGGATGTTTCTAAAAATGTTTACAGATTCCTGAAAATTAGTGTATATGCTGTCTTACAACGGTTTATAGACATCTCACGATAATGAACCAATTTTTATTTGTACCTGTGGAGGAACAAGCCTAATTCCTCTGTGAGCAGCTATAGGTCCAGAATGAGGTGGCCCACCTAGTCCACCTCTGGTGCCATAGTTGGGACCCCAACTTCCAACAACAACACCAGCTATCTCCAACTGCCCACCTCTGGTAGGCACAGACCGACGCAACAGGCCTCGTGCAGCACCATTTGTAGAATACAAGTTACTTCCTCGCCCCACAGGCAAAGTACGGGGATTCACTAATGCACCTCCTGCTGGCATGATGTTAGAAGGAGATAGGGAAATGCGTGTACCTGTACAAAAAGACATGTGCGATAAATTTATTGTGACATAATACAACAGTGTTTCTCACATGCATGACATTTAAGATTATCAGACTTTGTGTGCTATACGGCTAAGTAAACAGTAGGTAAAAGCTGTCCCTGTATTTAATTCAGCAACACACTATAAAAGCACATGGCAGAAGAATAGAAATATTATGCACCAAATGAAGAAGATGGATGGGCCCCAACACTGCTCTGGGTATTTTACAGAGTAAAGTGCAAAATAGTTTCGGATTCTTTAAATAACAACAGCAGACGATGATCTGTGGTAATGGGTTTGAGCTCCATAATTAAGTTAAAGCAGCAAAAAGTACTTCATTCATATTTCTCTACAAGAAAAAGTCTGCCAAAAAATCACATCAAACATTTCCTTTAACTGGTTTTCACACCAGAATTTCCCCAGCGTTTTGTACCCAGTACTGTCATAAAGTGTAGTAATTCCATTGCAGCTTCAAGCAGTAACAGACCAATGCCGTGGACTCCTTAGACTCTGCAGATGGAGGCACCAACATCACCCATAAAGCCACTTAAAACATTTACTGATCAATATGCTGTCATATCTGAAAGACTCTTCATCAACACTGCTGGCAGAACCTCAAATTCACAGACCAATGTTACTTCAAAGGTAAGGTCTGAGAGTTACAAATATTACTTGGTGCAGTATTGGCAACATACCTGGCACCTGGGGAAGTGGCGGTCTTGCAAATTGGACATCGAGTCCCTCCAGAATAGCCTTACGCATTCGTTCTACCTTCACAACATGTTCAATGTGATGGTCACATAGTTCCAGAAGGTTTTTTACAACACTTGTTCTTGCTAATTTATGATGGAACAACTTTCCATCAAAAAACAGCCATGGACAGCACATGAGCCAAGGAATAGGGGCACCACAAGCATCATTAGCTAACAATGCCATTTCCACCCCTTGCATGAACAATGCAGCCAACTGGACACCACGGCTGGACACCATAGGGAGCTAAAACAAAGTTTGTGAATGCATGCATGAGATCTTCCACAAGCAAATGGTCTTTCAGGATGAAACATGTCTGTTTTACATAAGGACTCAAGAGTGTATGGCACAACAAACACTTTCCACCTTGGTTACACAAAACCATTCCATTAATTTTGTGGAAGGTAAAAGTCGCCAATTTTCAAAGATCCAAAAATAATACAAACACAGGTGAGAACACATAAAGTTTCTGAATGTTAAACTTGGTGTTGTGTAAAGTAACCTCTAGGCTTGAAAAGGTTGATACATCTTGCATTCTCAATTCATGACAGTGTGTGTAGCAGACATGTCTAATATCTGAGTTAACTAAATACAGACAGAAACACGGACAGTATCATATACGCTTGAAAAGGTTTCAGTTTTTCAAGTCTGTAGTATAATGTTTAAGAAGAATAGAAGGTATTTTTTACTATAACACTGCATTATTTTTATTTTAACCATTTACAACTGCAGTACAATCTTCACTCAGATTGAAATCTCCTATTAAAGAAAAAATATGAAACACCATGCAGTGATTTAATGATTCTTGAAGAAGCAGACCAAATAATGTAACCACTCCCAAGCTATACAACAATTCTACCCTCAAATAACTCAAACAAAGATTTGCACAAGATGTACCTGTAACTCTTGCAGATAATGAGCATTCATCAGTTCTGGAGAAAAGGCCTGCGCAATGAATGCATCAAGTTCAGGTTTACGAAAAATTTTCTTGTCAGTAAATGACATTATGTACCTAAAATAAAAAAAAACAGATATTACAACAGTACTTGCTGGAATGACAAAGAAGTGCCAAATAATACATTAAATTATCAGGAGGCTACTCGGTAATGCCATGCACAATTCAAACTGTGCAAAAATGGCACTTCATAATTTCATTTTTAAAATCAACAACGGCATGAATATTTAACAAAATATGAGAAATAGTAAATTTCCAACTCCATATATTCAAATATCCTTGGTATGATTATGCAGTTCAGTTTAACCTCCAAAGCTAATGGCTACCCCCTGATTAACTCTGGGTTTCATATGATCAAATTCACAACAACCGATTGACATTAACAGATTTGAGTTAGGAATGTGGCACGTGCAGTATGTATAACAGCCAACAACACATTCTTAAAACACATATTTCATATGAGTACACTTCCCCACCCGGGGGTACGCGGTGGTGCAGCTGGTTGAGGCACTGTGCTACAAGCCGGAAGGTCACAGGTTCGATTCCCGATGGTGTCACTGGAATTTTTCATTGACATAATCCTTCCGGCCACACTATGGGCCTGGGGTTGACTCAGCCTCTAATAGAAATGAGTATCAGGAATTTCCTGGGGGGTATGGCGGCCGGTGCGTAGGGCTGACAACCTTACCACCTTCATGTGCTGTCTTGAAATCTGGAAGCCTCAACATCCTGGAATCCTATGGGCCTGTCCAGACCTGTAATGGGATTGCTTTACCTTTTTACACTTTCCCACCCCAATTCCAAAATTTACTAGCAACAAGCTTCTATCTCTTCTGTTTACTGTGCATTCTTCATTAATAAAAAATGGAAATACAATAGCTAAACACCTCCTCTCCTCAATTTTGTTGTCTGATTTTTGACACATATTGTTGGATTAAGAAAATGAAAATAGATCACTTGCTCTAGTTTTTAGTTCTGTGCCATGAAGTAGCTGAGTGCTCTGACATTTCAGACAGATGTCAAAACACCTCTCTATAAACAGTGCAGAAAAACAGGACCATCAACTAATCAACTGCCATGAAAACCTCAAAACTTGTATAAATTGAATCTCACTTGAGTCGGAATGTGCCCTTTCATTCAACTGTCCTACACAAAAAAATACGATGGAGGTACAATCTCTAGACAAATCCCAAACAGCTGTCAAATGTGGCACATTTTATCTCTGCTTCTCATCCCATTACATATCCACATACAGTTTTGCAGCTCACAATGTTGCCATTACAGAACTGTGCACATGGTCAAAAATTTTGTGTTTGTCTTCCCATCTCTCAAGGGGACAGAAAGAAAGGAAAGGAGGAAAAACTATGAACAAGAATACTCTATTTTTTGTCACAATATTTCTATGTCATGTACGATCTCCAATATTACATTTTAGCATCTAGTTATGACACTGACACTATACCAAGGATGTGGTTTGTGTTGTTGAGTTTGTAAAATTCAGTTATGCCATTTAGTGCTCTGAAATGTCACATACCTGAGTACAGAAGCCATAACGAGTAAATGCTGGGGAACATAGGCAGGATTCAGCATTAATGGTGTGTCTGAACGCATACAAGTCAAGAATGCTCGAAGGCGCCGTCGTTTGTCATCAATAGCAGATCTAGAGGACAAAGTTACTGATTAATAAAATGTGCAAAACATATTTGTTCAAGATGATAAAAAGGAAATCACATATATTAATAAAATAATGGTGAGCAAACATTCAGTAATAAAATTAACACAGATTTAACGACTTTAAAGAGATGTTATCTTTCCTTAAACAAAACAGTAATATGTTTTATTCATGAATTCAGCAACAAACAATTTTTGCTTTAACAGTACTATGAAGTTCAACACTTCCTTAATAATGAGTCATTCGTGATGCTAGCTAAAAACTGAATCCAAACATATTTGGCCACTTAATAACCTTCTATGGAAGCAAATTCCAACAATTCCATTTCCGTGTAAAAGAAGCAACAAGACACTGTTTGTAGAATGAAAGAGAAGCGGAAGAGGTGATGGGACATGGCCATTCCAACGAAGGTACCTGTCCAGAGAAACTAAAGGAATCCAAGAGAAAAGTGACGTAACTAAACAAACAATGGGGTAACCACACATTTTGCCAAGTAGAAAGAACCATCCACTCACTGAGTTAACTTTTTCAGTCTGGATGGAATTACAAGTTATAAATATTTCATTCAAAAATTACAAAATTGACAATCATGTAGTCCCAACTCTTGAAAACAACTAAAATAAATTTCATAATAAGTTCAACAGTTACTAAACAATACATACCCAAACCAAAGCCTCTGAATAGTAGGCACTCCCCACCCAATCTGCTCTGCTCTGACCAAGTCTGGAGACTGATATGGATTGCTCTTTGACCAAATCCATTCTTTTACATAAAGTTCTGGAATATCACACTTATCTGGCTCTAGACATAGAAGAATAAACATGTAAATTTAAAGGGCTTCTACATAAATTTTTCAAAATAAACAAGGAATAAAATTAAAGAAACACACCAGTAATATGAGGTGTGGCTATTTAGAAAAACAAATTGATACACCTCAGATTGTTCTATACCACTAGGCAGTGCATTAACAATTTAAGAGGAATCTGATCTAATAAAATTCCTCATATTCTTACAGCTTCTGAAACTGCAAGAGTACTGGATGTATATAAACTTTCATGATTTTGTGTCGAAAGCATAAAAGAACAAGCTAACACAGAAATTAACTGCATCTCATTTTAAGCAACAATTAACTATGATCAATTTCTGACACATGTGAAATACTGATTGCACTTTGCATCTGCTTGATATAAACTGTATTAAATTAATTAGAAGGCATTTAAAAATCAATTACAAGAAGCAACCTTATAATTAAGTAAAAAAAAATCACATCAGACAACATAACATCAAGACTTCAACCAACCTCAGAATACAAGTGTGCATTGAGAAAATTGGGGACTTCAAAATTGCATAATTTGAAAATCCCATTTTTCAGGCCAAAGCATTTTAAATTAATGACACTTTACTGCACTTCAGTTACCTCTAACATAAACTGTAATTGTTAAAATTAAAATTCATTTTACAGGTACATGCACACATCCAAGAAATTCTAAATTTTACCTCAATTCTATATTACTCTTGGGCCAAATTCATTTATAAACAGTCAATTTCATCTTGTTTGTTTGCCTAGAAGATGGATTGGAACACCATGCTAAAGAAAGCCTTAAGTGGAGAACCTTGAGACTGAGACAGTGGGCTGAAACATTATTTCTGAGATGTAACTGCAGCATGCAGCCCTCATTCATGAACTCAGCCATAAGAAATTCTACAGGTTATGTACCAAACTTCTACCAGTCAATAAGCCAACATCCAACTTAATGACTTTCTCAATTCTGGAATTAATATGGTCCATTAGCGAAACCACAAGATAGGAAACTGTATCTCATGGTATTAGTATGGACAGTATTCTAAGCTAGTCACCCTTTATATGTTATTTACCTGAACACACCAAATTTGTCTAAAAAGAGGGGACAGAGGGGGTTACTTTATATTTGTGAAAAAAATTAAGCAAGTCCAATACTGGTATGTACCTCGACAATTAAGACTGTCAAGGGGGAGTTACCTTATATTCAGATACATGAGGTAGGTATATGCTAAAACAAGTTATTTCACATAATACCAATTCCCCCTCTTTCCCATCCCATTAAATTAATTCAATTCTACATGTTAAGCTGTTTCAATACTCACCACCTTTCTCTTTACTCTTCGAAGCCATATACATGTAATGATGGAGGTTGAACAGAATTGCATATACCATCTGCCTGACAGGTTGATATAAAAGATGGATACTGGGAAACTCTTTGTTAGTTTCATCTTCCATTAACACAGGAAGTTTTATTTCGCCCTAGCAAAAACATCCAGAATCAAAACCAGAAAATTAAATTTCTGAAGATTAAACAATTCTTTGACTAGTTTGCCCTTTACCTTGGCTGTTCTTTGGCTGACAAAGTAAGCTCAAAATAAGCCAGACTTCTCCAATAGGCAAAAGAAATGTTATCATTCAATTTTAATGCTAACTGGTGTAACCTGATCTCCTGATATTAATCACCGACTCACCAAGAACTACAGAGCCTGATGGGAAGCACATGTCATGGGCATGGGTTTTATTTGTTAGAGTGGAGCATGGCAAACACCGAAAACATTTCTGGAGCTTTGAATGCTACAGCATGACTGCCACTGTTTTGTTTTGGAAAGTAAATTTAGGCAGCAAAAAATACAACTTCATTTCTGTTGCAGGGAATAGTCTAATATGCACAAGAAAATCCTAAGCCTGTCATTATTCCATCCCCATGCAGCTATCATTCTTAACAGTTTGGGATATCAACAGCACATGACAGTCCTGTTCAACACGGTCTGTCCGTATGAAGCATTCTCAGGGTCACCAGATAACAGTTATTGCCAAAGACAAATTTCCACAGTTGATACCATGCACATTATGTGACCTTATGATTTAAAAGCTGCAGCTAGAGGTGGGAACCATCTGTTTTAAGGCTAGTTATACTTCTGGAAGTTAAAGGTCAGTACAGTGTGTTAATAGAAAAAACTGTGCAGTACACCTGCACCACAAGGAGACTATGTGTAGACGAGAAAAATGTATGGTACTGTAAGTATATCGAAATGAGCCATCAGTGAAATCCACAAAGTGCCTGTGTCTATTTTGTATCTACAGGCCAATTCATGCTATTATAGCTGGTCAATTTGTACCTCAAATAAATGTATCTCTATTACTTTGCGTAGGTATTTCCAAAATGCTCATATTACACAAGCTACGTAAAGGTGACAGTTTCTTTTTTAACAATATCATGTTTAAATTTCAACAGGTTTTATGCTAGCAAAACACAAAATGCCTACCTGTGTTAGAATTTGGTATATGTATGGTGACATGAGCCCTTTTTGATGTCTCTCACTTGCTGTACGCATGACTTCTGGTGGTACACTTGGCAATGAAGTAAGTTTATTGGATGCAGGTCCAACCACATCGTCAGTGCCAGCAGCTGATTTAGAGTTCTTGAACATATAGAATAAATGCTGTAGCAAATCCAGCACTAGAAAAATATTAACACTTTCAAAGGAATATAGTAATGTGCTACATTGTTCTTCAAAATTAAACTTCTCCTTATTTTCAAATACAGTAAATATTAGATCAACTCTGAAATTCTTTTATATTACCAAGAACATAAAATAGTTTGCATATGACCTATTCATTCAATATGGCAAATGCAACTTTTATAAATTCTTAGGTTTTTTTACTCTTTTCATCAATTTTACACGCATAAGAGATATGAAGGTATGTTTATCAGTGACACGGCTATATGATAAAGCTTTACCATCTGAAGTTAAAAGTTTAAGTAGTGACATAATATCACAAGCCAAGCAAACAAGTTAATGTCCAAGAACTTCTGTAGTATTCTCTCTCTCTCTCTCTCTGACATCTCTACCTGATTGTTCCACCCAACTTCTGGGGTAAGTCTGCAGGGTGAAGTGGCACTGGAACTGCTGCTTGAACTTGATGAACTTATAAGGAGACTGGCTGAATGATTGCCACCATTTATGGCATGAGAATTTGACATCCCTATTGAAAAAAAGTCTTTATTAGCAATCCTATCAACAGATTTTCCACGTTTACATTCAAACACTGTGAAATACTGTGTATGCTGGAACTTTCATTTAACTCAAAAATTTAAATACAGTCAAGCAAAGAGTTGCTGACAGAAACTTACCAACAGACAAGGCTATTTCATCTTCTTCGGCAGCACCAGAGTGGTTCTTTACCTCACAGTGGTTCACGTTAGTTTTTGGTGCATCATTTTGGCTACCAATTGTGGGAGGATCAATTACTATCTGCGGAGCTTTAGAAGCTTTGGCTGTGGCTTCATTGTAGGCTGCCAAACTATCTCGCTGTGTAAAAGGAAGCAAACAAGTGTTCAGAAATATTCCATCAGCTGTACTACTGTAGGAAGCCAGCTAGTGTAACTGGAATTCATCTTCCTCCACACCTTCACGCAAACACCAATCCCTCCAGATTGTTTTTAAGACTGTTCATTCGCCTTCATTCTCACCCCAACTGCAAATAATCATATCATATGCTTTGCCAGCACTAATTTAAAAGAATTTGATTTTAATATCAAATTCACCTTACAACATACATGAAACTTTAAAAAAAAAAAAAAGAACTCTCATATCTAAGTCACTGTCAATGCTTAAAAAAGTCTAAAAGGACAAATGTTTCAATAAAAGCCAAAGTAAGTAGCATCATTACACATTTCCAAGTTCATTTTGAAAAGAATTAAAAAAATAAATATGGATGATGCTGACATAATTATTCTGAAAAATATGAACTATGAAAATACTAATATATAAGAAGAAAAAATCTAAGTAATATTCACAGTGACAGAAGTCAAGTCAAAATAGATTACCTGCATTGAAATATTTCATCACCTGAAAAAAAGTTGGATTGCCTTACAACTGCACACATAAGTCAACTTTTTGTTTTCCAAGTGTGACATCCCCGTTGTGTTGAATTGCTAAAATTATTATACAGGGTGTCCCAGGAGGAAAGGACCTAACTTCGGGAGAGTGTTCCTTAGGTCAAACTATACCGATATAACCCAAAACACCTATATCCAAAGTTCAATGGTTACGGAGATATCGGC
>Ga0123354_10006587_pt1 | contig 17289 bp, 15 predicted proteins | sample TergutLab28metaG_2_FD_97872 | JGI IMG/M metagenome (GOLD analysis project Ga0123354, IMG submission 97872) | Labiotermes labralis P4 segment gut microbial communities from Petit-Saut dam, French Guiana - Lab288 P4 | ecosystem: Host-associated > Arthropoda: Insects > Digestive system > Gut ...
CATGATCGTATATTCTGACTTCGCCTTCGTAAAGAAAAGGCGTTTCGGGAGTCCATGCAACAGGGTCTTTGACGGGTATTTTCAATTCAAAGTAGGTTTTATTGTCCCTTTTTGCAAGTCCATCCAAAGTTTGTTCAGCCACGATCTTTCCGCTTACTTTTTCTTTGATTGTGAATTTCATCCGGCAAGAATCTTCCATAGTAGCTCCGTAGGTCATCTGTGGCGGATAAGCGCTTCGGACAAGGAGTTTTGCCGTAACGGACTGTTTATCTAAAGATGGCAGAAATAACACCTTGTCCACTTTAAGTTTTCCGGTTGCAGAAATAAAAACATCGTCCCATATTCCCGGCAAATAATGGACTTTTTCTTTGTCGGTACTGCCGGCAGCTTCACTCGGGAGCCGGGCGCGGTCGCCTACTTGAATCAGAATTTCATTTTCCCCTCCGAACTTGACGGCATCGGTGATGTTGAACTCGATAGGCGTGTAACATTCCATAGACTGCCCCATTAAGATCCCGTTCACATATACCACAGTCACATACTGACTTTTCTTGATAGTCAGAAACAGTTGTTTGTCGCTAAGGCTTTTATCTACTTTGATTATCCGTCTGTACCAATTATACATCGGGGTATAATCCATATTTTCCAGAAAATTATGATTTTCCTCCGTTACGGCGTCTTTTTCAGGTCGTTGAAAGAATTTGTCGTATTCTGCAATACGGGGTACTGCGAGGTGGATCAGTCCCGGAACCGGTATTTTCCGGGTAAATTTAACCGGAGGGAATGCCGTTTTCGTTTGATCAAATTCCCATTCGCCGTTCAAGGAAATAGTGGTTCGTCCTTCTTCTCCGGCAAAAAGCAAGCCGGAACAAAAACAAAAAAAAATAACAGTCACCGTTTTTTTCATGATATTAATTATTTTATTAGAGTTGTATTTACTCTATATATTAATTCTTGACAATTACAACCTCTGCCAATCTTAAATTTTCGGGGATAGTTTGTCCGTCTTTTTCTCTCGACAGCACATAGCCTTTCTTATCTGTGCGAAGAATGTAATTATCGGGGAGATCTCTGTTGCATTCAACATCGATAATTTTGCAATTATCATCGTTTGCAAGGTTGTTTTCAAATGACATAGGTGTTACGCCATGTTTTTCGAAAACGGATACGGCTTTTTTTTTAGCCGTTAATAATCGGTTAACGACTTTTTTGGTGTGCCTGTTTTCATTCCATTTTTTTTCTTCAATAATCGTTTCTGCCTGTTCAAAGGCATCGATCACTTTAAGAAAGTCCAACAGCAGTGTTTTATAGGCTGACTCCAATTCATACTCTGTTTTTCTTAATCGGTTGTTTAATTCGCTTATTTTTTTAGCTTGCTCCAAGAATAGATTTTCCAAAACCCGGATATCTGTCTTCATTATCAATCATTATTTTAAAGAATTAAAGATATTCGCATCGATATCGTTAATATCCATGGAAATAATTTTCGTTTTCGTTTTAAGCGGTTCAGCCTGCATATCTTTAAAATAAGGATAAATAAAATCGACTCCCAGCCGTTGCGAAGGAGATGCTAATTGCTTTTGAGCGCCTGCAATTTCGCGGGGAGAATATTTTTTTTCCTTCATCGCTTGAACTTGTCCTTTGATAATGTCGGATTTAGTTGCATCTTGACTGATTCCCAATATAGAATAGGCATTCTTCATTTTACTGTGACATTTTTTTGTAATAATTCAATCCTTCCTTTAACGCCAATCCTTTTTCGTTTAAGCTTGTCCCCATGTAATAATTCGATGAATCGATCATCAGCACTTTGTTTGTCCGATCTAATTGGTTGATAATCGAATTGTATTTAGCGACCAGCTTGTTTGCGGAAGATTTGAGCGTAGCACTTCGATTGGCAATAAACAAGTCTAACAGGTATTTTACCCGGTCTGACCGGAGACCGCATCCAATGATTTCATCATCTATCAATATCTCGCACATAGTAACGATATTATCGCACAGTCTTTGATGCTCGGGATATTTTTCGTAAAGCGTTTGCATTTGAGACAATGCATCGGGGTGACTTAATCGTCCTGCATTGACCTTATCGATGATTTGGCTCAGTTCTATATCTATAAATAAATCATTTTTCTTTTGTTTGATTAAATTAACTTTGTCTCTGTTTGTCGGAGATACTTTTAATTGCAGTTTGCCGATTAGTGATTCTATTTTTTCGCTATTACCAATAAGCATCAGACTTTGCAGATGATTATCTATTTCTTGAATGATATTTTCTTCAAACCGTTTGAAATAAGGAGATTCAAATATAATTTTTAATAAAGAAGGATCTTCTCCGCTCACGATATCCCGAATGGCTGCATTGATAACCAACAGGATATTATTATTCAATTGATTATTGTTTTCAATAAGACTGAACATATTAAAGAGTATGTTCAAGCCTTGACTTTTTTTATATCCCGAATTTTCGTCATTCAAGCGGGCGATTACATATTTATTCGAATAGTTAGACAGAATAAAACTTAAAGTATTATCATCTATCGCTTTGCAGATAAATAAATAGGTTTTGTATATCTTATCGAATTCAATTTCGGTTTTAATTTGTCTATCTAATATGGAACGAATTTTTAAGATCAATTGATGGTACAGTTTGGGATATTCTTTGGTTTGTGAAACATTGTTTCGCGTGAAATTCTTCGACACTTCCGGCTGATTTAATTTTTCGGCGCTATGAATCAACTTATTGCAAATGGATTTAGCAGATTGAAAATCCTTATATTTTTTTGTTTGAAAGCCATATTTCAACCCGACTTCCAATGCCGCTTCGATGTCTATATCCGTAGATTCCAATTCGTTTTCAAGCGATTTTTCAATTCCGGCAGAAATGGGCTTATGAGATGTACTGAAATACGGAGTAGCATTAAAACTCGAATTCTCCATCTTTAAAGCAAATAAATCGGTAACCGCTTCTATCTCCTGTTCATAAAATCGTTCAAATTCCATTGTTTGGGAGTCACTGTAAAGTGAAGTGTCGGTCAACAGATGTTTAAAATCGGTCAGTAAGTTTTTTTGTACTTCACCGATTGAAACGGTTCCATCGATCGGATCGTTGTAGTTTACATTTTCCGGCAGATTATTATTATCATTGATTCTGCCCAAGGATTCGGCTAATGTAAACATATATTGTTTATCCCATGATGTATAATGAAGAGAATCAATAAATAGTATATCCTGATATACTGCTGTGATCCAAGTCGATATTATTTTTTTATAATTGGACGAATTTAAGCTGCCCGATTGAACGATGCCGTAAACCGCAACCGCTGCATTGTGTAATAAAAGGTTATTTTCATGAATTTCGGTTTCGTTATCGACAATAATATCCAATGCCTTTGTATATTCTTCCGATTCAAACAGCTTTTTAAGTATGTAATTTTTGATGGTTCCTTTTTGATCGTCGAATTTACCTTTTAAATCCGGCAGTTTGCCTGCAACGTTTTCTTCTAAATTATTCAATGAATTGAATAATTTTTGAGCATCATCGAGCGATAAGTATCCGGTATTCATCAATGATAAATCCCGGTTAAACCGGTCCAATTCGACCAAAGCGCCCTTGACAAATTCATTGTTACAATAGTTGCGAATACCTGCACTCGCATGCGTTTGAGGCAAATGACGGTCGATAATCAGCCCGGCTTCATTTTGCCGGTCGCCTTTTTTCAGTAAATAAAGCGAATACCGATAGGCTAAATCCCGAACATTTGCATCGGATTTTTCTTTTACCAGCGATTTAATTCTGGCGTGATCATTTTTTGAAATATCATCTGTTGTTTTTAACAGGCAAATAAAATATCTTGTTTCGGCATCAAAATAAAATCCGTATTGTTTTTTTATCGATTTATATATTTGCAAAGCCTCGTCCATTCGATTTTCTTTTTCCAATTGACGTCCTTCTTCAACAAGAAATTGTACAATTATTTCTTTTGTTTCATTCAGTTGTTTCAGGAAATCGGGGTCAGCCGAATCATTCATATACTTTTCTACAAACAGATAGGCTTTTTTCAATACATTATTTTTCTCAACCGGACTTTCAATCGTTTTTATCTGTTTCTTGGCATTCAGCAGGATTTCCAACAACACTTCTTCCGGCGTGTAATCGACCGGTAAATATTCTTCGGATATTCTGTTGGACGATTCAACGGCACTTTCCAGCAAGGAAATCTTTTTCGCATACGAAGAACAATTCCTCGACTCCATGACTTTTAACTCACAATATTTTTTCAAAGGCTCGGGAGAGGAGTAATGACTGTAGAGCATGGATAATATATCGTAGGCATCGTCGTAATAACCGATATCGGAGTATTCCTGAGCTAAAGAAAGCAATTCCGTCAATGTATTTTGGAATGTATCTTTATATAGTTCCACATTGAAGAATTTACTGTGTTTGGCTTTGAACGCAAATGATTTTTCCAGCCATTTCCTTTTTTTATCCGTAGATTTCTCTAATCGACATAATTCCAAATATGATTGAGCAAGCATGGGTTCCGCGTCTTCATGTTTTCCGATCAACGGCATCAGCAAGGTAATTTTATAATAAATCTTAATTCGCGGAAACTTTTTGATTATATCGATTTTGCGATCAATCAATCTTTTATCGTAAACCGTTTCCAGCGCATCATTGATTATATCGATGGATTTGTCAAATTCTTTATTTTGGGCATACGAATCGGATAGTTGGAGAATATAATCGACATATTCGAGCTTGGCAGTTTCAGATTTGTGTAATATTTGCGCATAATATGCAGTCGCCTTGTTTACATCGGAGAATTGATTCAGCTGTTTGAAAAATAATGTCAACTCCGGCTTGTTCATTTCCAATTGAGTGATGTGCTGAACGCAATTGTCCAAATAGAGACCTACACTGCGCTCGTCTTTCGTAAATAAAAGCTTGCATAAATCGTTGCAATGTGTATAATCGTATAAACCGCTATAGAATATTTTCGCCAAATTATACATTTCCTCTGCAACTTTGTCAATGATCGAATTGTCATATTTTCCGCCCGAAACAAACAGCTCCGACAATAATGTTTTGGTTTTATAGACATTACTCGTTTTTATTGAAAGGGCGTAAGCTAATTTTACTTCTTCGTATCTTTTTATGTTGTATGGGACGGAATTATTCAAATATACCAGTAATTTGGCATATTCGTAGGCTGTTGATAAGTCTTTTTTTTTGATCCCGAGACTAATTCTTTGATTAAGCTCCTGCTCAATGTTATAAAGAGCATTTCTAAAGGAATCGCCATTCGAAATTCCTTCCGTAAAATTATCGCGATTGTCGATAGCGGTTTTAAACCCGTCGATCTCGTTATATTTTTTTGCTCGATCAAAATCCAATTTAGTTAATTCCGTCAGCGCTTCGGGATGTAAATTTAAAATGTTGTTTAGAATAAGGATAGCTTGCTCTATATTTCCTGTGGAAATACATTTTTGGGCTTTATAGAATTTTTGATTAACTAATACCTTATTTATTGTTGATGCTAATCCCATAATTTATATCGGTGGAATTATTATTTCTTTTCCCGCAAAAAGTTTGGAGGATAATTTCATCTGATTTGTTTCCGCAATGTTTCGTGCATGTCTTTCCGTCCCGTATATTTTTAGACTTATCCGGCAGAAGCTGTCTCCGGGTTTGATTGTATATATAAAGGCAGTGTCCTGCTTTACAACCGGCTCTTTATAAACATCTCCCATTTTTTCTTCCCGTAATGATGAGATTGTGTCATTCAATAAGGCAATTCTCTCATTATACTGATATTGCAGTTTGCCGTAATGATTTTCCCGGAAAAAAATAAAAAGCAGAGGGAGAATAATCAGTAAAGGAAGGATAGCTAAAAGTACCCAATTAATTTTACTCTTTTGTGTCTTTTCTATCTTGTTGAAAAGTCTGTATGCTTTCAAGTTTGTGTCGCAGGCCGGACAAATTACCTCCTCTTTTCGATAATCGGGAAGTCCGGCCTTTCCACATACGGGACAATTAACGCTCATTTCCATTACGAACTTATACCGGTTGTTAAAATGTTAAATACTGAACTTGCATCGTGAACTTCCGTATTATTTAAAATCGATATTACTTTATTTATATTTCCTTCTTTCAAGGCGATCATTGCATTGTCGTATGCAGCCATAAACCGGTTGGCGGTTACCGGGTCGCTGCTCGTTGTGGCATATAACTTAAAACTGAATATGTGTATAAAGATAAGGAAGTGACCTTCTTTAATAAACTGTTCCAGTTTTTCGGAAATCTCGGTTTTTTCCAATTCGCTCTGAGATTCCTCATAATTACCGATCATGTTTTTCAGTGTAATCAAGTCGGATTTGTCGATATAACTTGAAAAATGATCGCAGATGATTTTCCCGAAAACGTAATACAATTGAATATTCGTCTCTTCCGTATTGGCTTCCTGTTCGCTTTGTCTGATAATTCTTTCAATTTCATCCCAAGCATTATCGTCGGGCTCGGCAGTTTGCAAGTCGGTATTGATTTTTTCGATTTGCTTTTGAACATCGTCAATAAACCGGGCTTTCTTTGTATCACTGATATTGGAAGTAAACACCTTATCAATTATCCGGGCAATCGAATCCAAGGATTTTTCATCCTTATTTCCACGCGTTAAGCGAACTTTTTCTTTTTTATCTTTTTTCCCTTTGGGATAAACCTGCAGGTCTAATGTTTGATTTACGTCCATATAAAAATCAAATATCAATTCACTGTTTATCTGCAAATTATCTTGTATGGTGTAGAAACCCAAAGTCGGCTTTTCGAATGTGCCGTTTTCGGCGTCGGCAGTAATTTCTATTTTAATGATTTTCTGATTATCCATTAATGTTTTAAATACTTCCGATTTGGTCAAAGGCAAGGGTGAGGCGTTGTCGATAATCTTGTGTAACGAACTTTTTCCGCCTTTTGTTACCGTAATAAAATAATTATGCGAAGTCGTATGTTGAACCTGAATCGAATTGATTGAAGAATACGCAATTCCCCGCACTATGTTTTTCACATCGTTATTGCATCTGGGACAAACGGTTTGACTAATCACCAAATCGGCTCCGCAGAACGGGCATTCGAAATCTTCCGGTAAGTCATGAGCTAAAATCGCTGCTCCTTCGGCAATCGCCAACATCGGTCTTTCGGAAGAAAGCACTTTGTTTTTACCGAATTTAAAAGATAACATCTTTTTTACTAAAGGAATGCACGACGAGCCTCCCACCAGTAAAATATGATCAATGGTTTCAATAGGGTATCCGCTCCTTTCCAACAAATCGTCGGTCAATTGAATGGTTCGAGTGATGAGTGGACGGATGAGCGATTCAAATGTTTCACGGGTTAAAGAAATATCGATGTCAATATAATCTCCGTCTCTGTTTTCAAGTATGTTGGATATCTGGATATCGGCTGATTGAGTCGTACTTAACTGAATCTTTGCATCTTCGATTTCTTTGCGAAACGTTGCTATAAAGTTGCCCCGCTTGCTTGGAGGCATATCTTTCAGCAGTTCATCGATAGAAAAACCGTTTTCCTTTTTAAATTCGTTATAGATGTATTGCTTGATGATTTTATCGATATTATCGCCTCCCAGCCATCGGTCGCCTCCGGTAACCGCTTCAATAAAATCATTGTCGGAAATGACCAAGATGGAAAGGTCAAAAGTTCCGCCGCCGAAATCATAGACAAGAATAACCTTGCTTTCACCGGTTTTCATTGTCATTCCATAAGAAATGGCGGCAGCAGTCGGTTCTGCCAATAAACGTTGAACTTTTAATCCGGCTAAAGTGGCTGCCACCCGAGTGGCTGTTTTTTGTTTTTCGCTAAAGTAAGCCGGCACTGTTATAACAGCATGAGTTACTTGTTCCCCCAATTTTTCCGAAGCATCGTTTTTAATTCGTCGCAGAATTTCCGCACTGATTTGTTCGGGAGTATATTCTATTCCATGTAAAACCACGGCAACCGCATTATCGGTTCCCGTACTGAGGTTGGTTATTTCAAAAGGATAATATTCCTTATCCGCCTTCATTATCTCTACAGATTCATCTTTTATGGACATACCCATCAAACGCTTGATTGATATAACCACATTGGGAATATACTTTTGCATGTTATTAAATGCCTTATTCCCGACTAAGAAATCTTTTGTAGCATTTTGTGCGACAAAAGAACGCGTTAATTCTTCATTCGTGTGATTTCTGACTATTCTGACCGAAGTATCTTTGAATCCGATTACCGAATAAGTTGTTCCTAAGTCTATTCCTATTGATTTTCCCATGTTTATTGTTTTTATTTGTTGTTCTGTTAAATAATTCGTGTGTTAATTAAAAGTATTATTGCGTTTCAAAGGTATAACAAAATCGGCTAATTTGAAAAATTTATTGGCAAATTTTACATCATTGCGGATTAATAAGCCAATTCCGTCAAGCGATCGGCTATTTCGTTTTCTGTTGCCCGCATAGCTTCTAATGTCATACTTAATACTTTATCTAAATCCCACTCCAACATTTCGGCTCCGGCTCGAATGGTATCCCGCGAGCAGCCGGCGGCGAAACATTTATCTTTAAATTTTTTCTTCACGCTTTTCAGTTCCATATCGGAAATACTTTTCGAAGGGCGCATTAATGCATTTGCCCAAATCAATCCGGTCAGTTCGTCGGTTGCATACAGTACTTTTTCCATTTCATGTTCCGGTTTTACATCCACCCGCATTCCGTATCCGTGCGAGCAAATCGCATGAATCACATCGTCGCCGTAGTTTTCCGATTGCAGAATTTCTACGGCTTTAACGCAATGCTCTTGAGGATACATTTCAAAATCAATGTCATGCAATAAACCTATTATGCCCCAATAATCGGCGTCGTATCCTAATTCTTCGGCAAACTTTCGCATCACCGCTTCAACCGTGAGTGCATGCTGAATATGAAATTTCTCTTGGTTGTATTTCAAAAGAAGTTTAAGCGCTTTTTCCCTTTCCATAACTATTGACTCCGTCGATTATTCAAATTCATATATTTATAATTCATAATTCATCTTTCATAATTCTCATTCGTTTATCCAAATATTCCAACCGGCGAACGCTTGCAGCAACAACATCTCCAAACCGTTTTTGACCGTAGCGCCCCGTTCTTCTCCCTTCTTCATAAAAAGCGTTTCGTTTGGATTATACAATAAATCGTATAACAAATGCTTATCGGTAAGAAGGTGATAAGGAATCGCCGGACAATCGTCTTCTTTGGGCCACATACCGACCGGCGTGCAATTGACGATGATCGTGTAAGTTTCAATCACTTCCGGAGATAATTCGGAATAAGTCAGAATCTTATCCGACGATTTTTGGCGAGAGACATAAGTTGCTTCAAGTCCTAATTGCCGGAAGCCGTAGAAAACAGCTTTGGCAGAACCGCCAGTACCCAGAATGAGTGCTCTTTGGTGATGGGGTTTCAATAAGGGTTCGAGCGATTCTTTGAATCCGATAATATCCGTATTAAATCCGCTCAGTTTTATCTTTTCCTTTTGTCTGTTTACTTTTATTACATTCACGGCTCCAATCGAATGGGCGTCGTCGCTCAAGCGAACCAAAAAAGGAATTACTTGTTCTTTATAGGGAATGGTTACATTTAATCCTTTCAGTTGTCGGTTATTCTGAATAATGGATTTCATTTCCGAAATCGAAGTGATTTCAAAATTGATGTATTCGGCATCGATTCCTTCCGATGCAAATTTAGAGTTAAAATAATCTTTCGAAAAAGAATGTTTTAACGGAAAACCTATCAAGCCGTATTGGTCCATTACCTATTCATATATGTTTCTACGTTGGTCTTGATTCGTTCGGGAAGATTACGAATATCCGTCGATTTAATAAATTTTTCACCGGTAATTCGTTCATACAATTCAATGTATCTATCGGAAACGCTTTCGCAATATGCCGGTGTCATTTCGGGAACCGTTTGACCTTTTTTCCCTTGAAACCCGTTTTCCATTAACCATTTGCGAACAAATTCCTTAGATAGTTGCTTTTGCTCTTCGCCCTTTTCAAACCGTTCCGGGTAACCGTCGGCATAGAAATAGCGGGAAGAATCCGGTGTGTGAATTTCATCGATCAGGTAAATTTTACCGTCTTTTTTCCCAAATTCATATTTGGTATCAACCAGAATCAAACCCTTTTGAGCGGCAATTTCGGTTCCTCTCCGGAAAAGGGCTTGCGTAAAGCGTTCCAACTGTTCATAATCTTCTTCGCTTGCCAAGCCTTGAGCAATAATTTCCGCTTTGGAAATATTTTCATCATGACCTTCTTCCGCTTTGGTAGTAGGCGTAACTATCGGTTCCGGAAATTTTTCGTTTTCACGCATTCCGTCCGGTAAAGCAATTCCGCAAAGCGTTCGCGCGCCGGCTTTGTATTCCCGCCAAGCGCTTCCGGTGAGGTATCCGCGAATAATCATTTCCACTTTGAAAGGTTCGCAACGCAATCCCACGGTTACCATCGGGTCGGGAGTCGCCAATTTCCAGTTGGGAACAATATCGGCGGTCGCATCCAGAAACAGAGAAGTAATTTGATTCAGAACTTGCCCTTTATAGGGAATCCCTTGAGGTAAGATAACATCAAAAGCCGAAATCCGGTCGGTGGCGATCATCACCAAAATATCGTCTCCAATGGAATATACATCACGCACTTTTCCATGATAAACAGCTGTTTGTCCCGAAAAATGGTATTCGGTTCGAGTAAGAGTGTTATTCATATTCTATCATATTAAATTGTTGAATTGTCAAACTATTAAACTGTCGAATTAATAATCTGTTTAATCGTTCAATTGTTTATCTTTTTTATCATTTTGCTTTTCATTTCGTTATCTTCCTTTTCGTAAGCTTCTACAATTCGCTGCACCAATTTATGGCGGACAATGTCTTTTTTGTTAAATTCGATTTGAGCAATTCCGGGAATACGATTCAGAACCTGCATTGCATGAATCAATCCGGACATTTGCGCCGGGGGTAAATCAATTTGTGTTATATCACCCGTAACAATCATTTTGGCATTTAATCCCATTCGAGTCAAAAACATTTTTATCTGTTGAATACTCGTGTTCTGTGCTTCATCAAGAATAATGATTGCATCGCCCAGTGTTCTTCCGCGCATAAAAGCTAAGGGCGCTATCTGTATGACTTTATTTTCAATATGATCTTTCAGTTTAGATACCGGTATCATATCTTCCAATGCATCATACAAGGGCTGAAGGTAGGGATCGATTTTCTCTTTCATATCACCCGGAAGAAAACCCAATTTTTCTCCGGCTTCAACTGCCGGGCGGCTGAGAATAATTTTTCGCACTTCTTTGTTTTTCAATGCCCTGACTGCTAAGGCAATCGCTGTATAGGTCTTACCCGAACCCGCCGGTCCGATAGCAAACAAAAGATCGTGTGAATCAAAGGCTTTAACTAACTTCTGCTGATTAGCGGTTCGCGCTTGAATGGGTCTGCCGTTTATTCCGTGAATAATCAAATTCTCTTGTTTTTGCATCGCATTCAAAGAGTCGGCTTTTCCTTTGGTTATACCGGTAATCGCTTCTTCGTTCAGCAAATTAAATTCCCGGCAATATTTTTCCATTTCGCGAATTTTGTCCTCGAATCCCGCCAATTCCAATTCCTCGCCAATAACTTTAATTATGTTTCCTCTGGCGACTATTCTCAGCTTAGGGAATAAAGATTTTATTAATTGAAAGTTGGCGTTATTTGCTCCAAAAAAAGTTACGGGATCGGTACCGTCTAAAATAATGATTCGCTCTATCATTCGCTGTTAATTTGCCTCAATTCTAATTAAGCTACAAAATTAACTAATAATTTGCGAATATGAAACGAGACTTTCAAAAAAATTTCAGTTTACCGTATATAAAAATCGTTTAATGCTTTTCTTGGGCGTTTTTTCAAATTCGTTCGGGTAAAGCTGAATTTCCGCAATTTTTTCGTAAGAAGCTACCAACTTGTTGACGGTCTCTTTGTTTTGTTCCATGATTGCCGATAAATCTGCGGGTGTAATTCCTGTCTGTTCAACTGCTTCGTTGTCGGGATAGACCAAGGCTGTCAGCTTTTGATTCTTTTCGATAACCAAACTTTCCATTACATAAGGAAGATTATTCAGCTTTGATTCAATTTCTTCGGGATAAATGTTTTGCCCGTTGGGACCGAGAATCATGGATTTCGAGCGCCCTCGGATAAAAATGTTATTATTCTTATCAATTGTGCCGAGATCGCCTGTTTTCAACCATCCGTCGTCGGTAAATACCATGCGAGTCGCTTCTTCATTTTTGTAATATCCAAGCATTACGTTCTGTCCTTTCACTTGAATTTCCCCTGTAATATTGTAGGGATCTTCGGAATCGATCCGTACTTGCATGCAATCCAAGATTTTTCCGCAGGAATGCGGAACATAATCTTTACAAAGAGAAAAACTTATCAATGGAGCACATTCGGTCATTCCGTATCCGACCGAAACCGGAAATTTAATTTTGAGCAGAAAATCTTCCGCTTCGTTGTTGAGAGCAGCGCCTCCGATAATCACCTGGTCAAATATTCCGCCCATTGCTTTAACCAGTTTTTTCCTGATTTTTGCATATATTCGTTTATCCAATATGGAAATACGAAGCGCAAATTTTATGGGTCTTTTTCCCAGCAAAGGGATAATCATTTTCTTATATATTTTTTCAAAAATGAGCGGAACGGAAATAATAAGATTGGGTTTAACATCTTCAAATGCTTGCATCAATATTTTAGGTGCAGGCGTTTTACCCAGCAAGGTTACATGACATCCCGAAGACAGGGCATATAAAAAATCGAACGCTATTCCGTAGGTATGCGCCAACGGAAGAAACGACAGCATATTATCTCCCGGTTTCAAATGAAAAGTATTTTCGGCAAATTCCATATTTCCAAGCAAATTATTCCCGGAAATCATAACGCCTTTACTAAAACCGGTAGTTCCCGAAGTATAATTCAAAACGGCTAAACTCTCGTTCGGCAAATCGGAATAGTTTATATGACGAGGCGCAAATCCGCCCGGACATTTTTCGTTCAGCAGCGACTCTAAGCGCGACGAAATCCGGTCGATTTTTTCCCCCTCTTTCTGATAGATTAAACGAAAATCGTTCAGCGAGAAAGCAGCTTTTATTTTTGAATATTTGCTTTTGTCGATTTTCTCCCCAATAGAATTGGAACAAAATAATAACACCGAATCCGAATGATCGATAATGTGGCTGATGTCCTGCAAGTTGAAATCTTGCAGAATCGGAACAATCACAGCGCCGTAGGTAATCGTTGCCAAATGCACAATCCCCCAATTGCTTGTATTTTTCCCTACGAGTGAAATTTTATCTCCCTCTTTCAGGTCACATTCTTTGAACAGAATATGGAGTTTGGCTATTTCTTTTGCTAAAACGCCATAGGTGTAGGTCACATTCGTTCCGTAGTCGGATAAGGCGGGATGATCAAAATTTTCCCGGAAACTCTTTTCAAAAAGTTTAATAAAGGCCATAGTTTTTTGCACAATTTTTTGTTGTTTGTGCAAAAGTAAGAAATAATTTTAATAACTCATCTATTTAAAGCAAACTTTTCTTTATAGGGTAAAATTTTTATCCATTATTATCATAACTATTCGAATTTATTATATCTTTGTTGCGATAGAATTTTACTGTATGCTTGAAAAAGAACTTCATTTCGAACGGGACCTTTTCTTCTTTTTGAACGGGAGCCATTCAACATTTTTGGATAATTTCTTTTATATTTATACCTGGCAATGGACGTGGGTGTTGTTTTACATTTGTTTTTTATGGGTATTTACTTATAAAAAAAATTGGAAAGAAATTGTCGTTATTTTATTTGCGGTGACCTTGCTGGTTTTGCTTACCGATCAGATTTCATCCTCATTTTTCAAACCTGTGTTTCATCGTTTCCGTCCGACGCATCATCCCGATTTTATGAACCAAGTGAAAACCGTGTTCAACTATCGGGGGGGGAATTACGGGTTTATTTCCGGTCATGCCACCAATGCATTCGGATTTGCCACCTTTTGTGCGCTTGTTTTCCGAAACAAGCTGCTTGCATCTACTGTTTTTCTTTTCGCATTTTTGAATGCTTATTCAAGAATATATATAGGTGTGCATTTTATTTCGGATGTGGTTGTCGGGGCATTGGTCGGAGTGCTTATTGCCCTATGTATTTATCAGCTCTACAACCTGATTCGTCGTAAATGGCTTCTCATCGAAAGCGAGCGATTGAAAATACCGATTTATTCCCTCAAGGAAATCTACTTTCTTTGCGGAGTTTTTTATCTGTGTATACTTATTATTTTAGTGTTTAATACTCAAATTGTTACAATTCTGTTACAAAAACAATAATGATTTGTAACATTTATTTGCTAAAAATAATTGGTGATTAGTTTTTTTTTTATTAAGTTCGTAGCGGTTTTAAGAATTAATTTCACATAACATATTAAAAAGCAAATAAAACCATGAAGACTATAACATTTAATGAGCTTCGCAGAATCAAAGACCGATTGCCCGGGGGGAGTATCCGTCAAATAGCCGCAGAGTTAGAACTTTCAGAAGATACAGTTCGAAACTATTTTGGAGGACTCAACCATAGTACGGGAAACAAATGCGGCATTCATATCGAACCGGGTCCTGACGGAGGAATTGTTATGTTAGACGATTCAACAATATTGGACAAAGCGCTGATTATACTCGGTGAAACTAATCACCGGGTTATGTCGGTTGCCACTGATGTCTGATGAATTGGTAACATTATCCTCTCCAAGCCCGTTGCCGGGAATTTTTCTCGTTAATATCTTGAAGTGTGTCGATACAAATATTGACATCTTCCACTATTTGAAAATCGAACATGCCGACGCAGATAAAGTCGGCGCCGTTATCAAACGCCCAGCGGAAACCGTCGGCAGGTTCGAGCGCGCCGGCAGCCAATACTTTGAATCCCATTACGGGAACGATTGTGTTTTTGACAAATTCTACGGTTCGTTCCGGAAAATTACAAAAGATATTTTGATGATATTTGTCGTGATCGAGATACACGGGACCGTCTTGTTCAAACGCCACGCGATTTTCACGCGGAGTAGCCGACCAATATTGATCGTGGTGCATCGTTTTCATGTAATAATCGGGAATAATACCGGCTTCTTGGCATGCAATCAGTGAATCAATGGTGTGGGCACCCAAGCCGGCCGTAAATCCTTCTTGCTTAATTTTGTCGAGCAGTCGTCCGATGCGATCGACATGTTGGTCGCGAGTCATCCAATCGACCCAATTCCCCTGTATTTGAATGATGTCCACTCCGAATTTTATTGCCTCATACATTTTGTCATACAAAGTCGATTCCTCTTTCACATCGGCAGCTACTTGCGTGATAACTTTTATTTTGCTTCCGGTCGATTTCTTGTATTTACGGAGCAATTCGTTGGAAGCAAAACCGATGTTGATGGTATTGATGCCTGCGGATTCACCCAGCATCAGCGTTTCATATACTTTACGTTCATTGTTGTAAGCTTTGAATAATTGATCGGTATAGAGTAAATCGCGTCCGTGCGAAAATCCGCCGATCAGGTTTCCACCCATAATGAGGCGGCTTATCTCGTGGTTTCCGATTTTTCCACGCGGCAAATCTCCTTTCAATTCCGACAAATCTTGTCTTCTCAACTGAATAGTAGCTCCGCTCATAACATCTATTCCGTAACGGCGACTGTTGTCGTAGGCGCCCCACCCCATCAATCCGAGTATCGGAATGGATGCCAGATTCTTGATAGCTTCTCGCCTTGAGTTGACGGAAACTTCCGGTGCGGTATATTTTTTAACTTTTCGCGAGGCAAACACGCGGCGGAACCAATTTCCAAGGCTATAGCCTGTGGGAGGATAGAAAGCAAACAAAACCAGGACGATCGCTTCCACCAATTGGTAATTCACTATATACAAGTGACTTTCGTTAGAAGAGGTGATAAGTGAAAATCCAAAAGGAGGGTAGGCAAAGTAATAAAGCAGCAACAGAAGTGCTCCGGTTGCAGCGGCAAAGCGTGTAAAACATCCGAGGAACAGGGCTAAGCCAATAAGGATAAGACCGATAATATTCAGCCAATCTATCATTCCGATTGCCGGTGAAGCGGCTAACCAATGATAGAAAGGTGAAAAGAATCCCGTCGTACCGCCTAAGTACGCCTGCGACGACCAACCGGCAGCTGTAATTTTTGCGACCCCTTCATAAAGAAAATGCCAGCCGATAGCCATACGTAATATGCTAAAGACCAAAGTTCCGGATTTTTGTAATTTCGTTTGTGGATTTGTGTTCATCAGTTATTCGGATTATAAGGTATTATTTCAATAAAGTAATTCATTAAAATTGTTTTCCGATAGAAATTCCTATCCGCGTATAGACATCATCCCTATCAAAAGTACGACCTAAGCCAAAAAATAATTCTCCTATAAGACCTGAACTATTTACATATTTGTATCCAAAGGAGACCCCTAAGCCAAAGTCAAAATCATTATGATATGTCGAACTATAATTGTAAGAATAGTTGTCATAATTATAATTTTTATAACTTTGGAATGCTAAACTTGCCTCGATAAAAAAAGATTTGGTCGCGTTCTCTCCGAAATAGAATCGAGTATATGGCAATATTTGGAAGCTGGTGGAATTATTTTCTACCGGAAATCCGACAGAGGCTCCTAAACCTATATTGCTTCCCCAGACATGTTCGTAACTGATTTCCGGGAATGACATAAGAGTCATTAACAGATTCAATTTTATTTCATTTTTTTCTACCGGTTTTACTTTTACCGTTTCTTGCGAAAATAATGTAAAGAATAGGCAGAGCGCTGTTATGGTACACAATGTCTTTTTCATTTTCTTATAGTTTATAAAGTGAATAATATTCTACAAAAATAACAAGAATTATTTAATTTTCAAATATATTGCTTATAGAAATTTATTCCTGTATAAATTCATTAAAATTGTTTTCCGATGGAAATACCAAAGCGTGGAAAAATTCTATCGCTATTACCGAGTAAACTTCCCAGCCCTCCATAAAATTCGCCAATCAGACCCTCTCTGTTGGAAAATTTACCTCTGTCTTTCACTAGAAAAAGTTGACTCATAAACGAGTTAATTATGCATTTACAGACAGAGAAACAAAAACAGTATTATGATGAAGTAATCAGATTACATCGCGAGTATGGCTATGGAGAAGG
>Ga0123354_10006588_pt1 | contig 17289 bp, 2 predicted proteins | sample TergutLab28metaG_2_FD_97872 | JGI IMG/M metagenome (GOLD analysis project Ga0123354, IMG submission 97872) | Labiotermes labralis P4 segment gut microbial communities from Petit-Saut dam, French Guiana - Lab288 P4 | ecosystem: Host-associated > Arthropoda: Insects > Digestive system > Gut ...
AGGAGATTATATACCATGTTTAAAATATTCAGTACTTATATTTGTTGAATAAATATATAAAATGCAACTTTAGAGGTTAGCGGTGCGGTACGACCACTATAGTTGACATTAGGCGTCAAAAGGATAAACTAATATTTGAAGTACATCATAGGCCTACTTGTTCACATAACTATAAGACTATACAAACAAAAGAAATGATGACCATCATTAGAAAGGAGGAATTAAGCCTTCTGCGATATCACACTGTGCCGACTGGCAAATCGTTACCTACGTTTCGAATAGAATTAGACATTTTGAAATTTCCGTATCTTTTTACCAGTCTGCACTCTGTAACATTCAGTCTTGTATCTCCGAGAACACCACTGTGAGACACCCAAATAACAAAGTCACTACAATTCTACGCACATTACGCAGCTCTGACATGTACGGGTCGGTACTGTGCTGCACATCGATTTTAATAAAGATATTTCAGTTTTATTGTAAACTCTCCTATAATCACTACGTTTTATTAAGAGACATCCGCACGGTATAAGTAAGATGAACGAAAAATTAAAGGTCGGACAAAGGTTACAGGCTTGTATGCAGCCTCGAAATCCTAACGCGTAGGCTTATTCGCTTAACAGACATGCGCAGAAAGTACTGTCTTTTAAATCAGACAGGAAGTGCAAACAGAGTGAAACCTAGCGGCACTTTCCTCCAACTACAAGGAAGTATGAAAATGATGGGATAGCCAATAAAACTGAAGCACAATTTTTCGTAACTTATACACAACAGTAGTACCAACAAACGCATACAAATATATTGAAGTTAGTTTATACCCACACTATGTGCGGATAAAAACTAACTTCAATATATTTGTGTGCATTTGCTGGTACTACTGTTATAGACACATATGTTCGATTACTGTGCAGACTATGGATCACATAGAATTTTCGTGGCATATTTTGAAACTCTTAGTGTGTAGTTGGCCGTTGTTTACGTAACAATAAATATGTCAAATAAGAAACCTCCATTTCAGTATGAAAATCACTACCTTCCTCTATTTAGTAAAGTTCGAATGACTATTTGTTTCAAAGCTGCTTTCGGGTCTCAACCGGAAACACTCTATTGCGAGACTTTTTATTTGTACGGATAAATTCAACTACTTTTTTTTATAAATTTATGTAATCGAAAGTGTTTGTGGGGAGTAAAATAATGTAGTTTTGTAATTCACATGTTATCATGTTTTCTTTTTAATTTTAAAAGGCAGTCACCTAATTGAAAATTATTTAATTTTTAACACCAGTGGTTAAAATACACATCACATACCCTAACAATTAAAAAATTCTTTATTTTGTCTATACAATATACTTTTTATATTCGATTCGCCAGCTTAAATTCAATTATTCCCTTAATAAGTATTAAGCATTTCGCATTTATAACGGAAAAATATTTTGTTTTTTGAGGTAGGCACTGGCTTTTATACGTAGTTTATATAAGGTTCAATCCTCAGGCAGTTAATTGCTAGCTTTTGCCGCATGGGTTCGGTATAGATCTCGAGACAATGTGGGATTTGTGGAGGACAGAGTGGGGACAGGTTTTATTCCCTTGTTTTCCCTTGTTAGTATTATTCCACCAAAGTTCCAAACGCGTCTTCAACTTTGAAGTCCCTCTTAACTGAAGTACAAGGAGACGAAGCCTGGCGAATTTCCGACAAAGTGATGCTCTCTCTGAAATTAGGGGAACATCACAAACGGAGTGTTTTCTTTGACTTTTCTGCCTGTAATGGGTTAATTTTATTAAAAGTTTTTATTCTTTTTATGTGATACAAAAATATAAAGATGAAATCTGAATTGTGAACAGTTACAAAGGTCGAGCGTTATTTTTTACAGCGTCTGCAGCTATCATTGTCGGACGGAGCACAATCGTTCTCACGGGACGTGGCGAAGGCCCTGCCGTCGTGGTCAGCATGGACATACCGGTGTTGAGTCGCACGTGTGTTCTTACCACATCGTGGGTGCTATGCTATTTATGGAGTAACGTCTGTACAGCACAGTTTTAACGTTAAATTCAATAAGCATTCAGGCATATATGGAGAACATATGCGTCCAAAATATTATTAATTTACGAACTTCAAAGTATTTCAGTGATCGCTGTAGTAACAGACCATGAAATTGTAGCATCTCTGAAGTCTACAAAAATTCGGGCTAGTTGGTTATCTCTTGCTAACTGCATGGAAGTGTCTCAGCAGTATACGGCTAGTTGCTTAGCTAGTTTAGAAATACCCATATAATGAGGAACATGGACAGAGCATTACCCTCATAGTCCCTTTCGTGAACCAAACGAATCCAGTCTACACACGCCTCGTATTTCATTTGCATCCATCTTAATATTATTATCAATCTATGCCGAGGTCTTCGAAGTAGTCTTTTTGTGAGTTTTTATATTATTTTGGTCGGCTAATAAATAATAAATATAAGCAGTAAAATGTACACCGAACCTGCCTGTACAGTATATATGACTATACATACTCCATATTAATATTCCACAACATTCGCAAAATTATCTATGGAATATCCTCACGTGTTCATTACGCACACACCTTTCGCACCTATTTTGGGTTATATTTAAATTAAATTACCTCGACATGACAGACCATCTGTAAATACAATAATTATTAAGTTAATAACAATGTGCTTGTTGTAATACGTGAATTCTTTGAGAACTAGAATGAAACTGAAGATTCATATTGCTTGCTTTGAGATTGCTAACTAATAAAAATAATTCAATGCTTGCAAGATCGAAAGTGTCAGATCCTCCAATTAGGTATCGTTCCGAAGCCTTAAATTTGGTTTGTAAAAACTAATTATTTTAATAACAAATCAACAAATATTTATCAATAGCTGACTTTATTACATGAAAGAAAATTTCAAGGTATTGACGATACCTCGTCCAGAGGAATTCTACCGAGTGTGTGTGTGTGTGTGTGTGTGTGTGTGTGTGAGTGTGTGTGTGTATATGTGTGTGAGTGTGTGTGTGTGTGTTTTTGTGTGTGTGTATGTGTGTGAGTGTGAGTGTGTGTGTGTGTGTGTGTGTGTCATTGAGTGTGAACACATGCAACAGTAACAATCTACACCTACAGTGACTAGGTAGAAACGATCAGAATAAGAAAGAAAGGAAGAAAGAAAGAAAGGAAGAAAGAAAGAAAGGAAGAAAGAAAGAAAGAAAGAAAATTTCAAGATCGGCTTACAGCAAAAAATGTTTAAATAGTGCATAGAGTATTTTACACTGAAGCTGAAATTATTTATTATATTTCATTTTAAAGAGCTTCTTACATTGAACCCTGAAAATAATAAAATATTTTGTTACAATATGCAGAACTGTAAATACCCAATAAACGAAAGTCACTTACTTCTCTGCGGGGATTTTTATGGATGAGTTTTGGAAGCAGAATATCCTGGGTGGAATATCTTCATAGCATTTGAATTACGCCAGGGAAAGGGTGTAGATGAAATCTCAAAGGATTTACCATCATGCCAAGTATACCTTCCGAGGAAGCCATTATTTCAAACCTCCTGTTCAACAACTTTCTTATAGTGAACACTGCAAAAAAATTAATCTCTTCCATAAAACTAAAAAAACTAAACAAAAGACACCGGGATACAAACACTGATGGAAATATAATAACTTACGTCACACACGCGAGAATCTGTAATCCACAAACACATCTCGACATGCGCCAGAACAAAAGACACGACTTGGCTTCCTGTCTGTAATACAAATTCAGTGTTACTTTATAACTCCTAGTAATAGGCATAGGCTTAAGACACCTTAGCTCTTATTAACCTCTTGAATATTTGTTAAGGCGCTTCGTTGACTTACGATGAAATGTCTAAGGTGAGCACTAAAATTCATAACAAAATATTAGTTGGTAATTAGAACTGCCAACCCCAATGCGTACACATTTTACACATATGTGCAGAGATACCAACATACACAGGTCACGTACGACTCCACTGCTTATTACAGGCAACCCTAGAACACCAACCCACCTTTATGTAATGCAGCTGCTACACTACTAGCTCTCTCATTTTGGTCACTGAACAACCCCTCAAGAGTGAACATATATTTCTTCCCCCTCTTTTTTAATTTAATGATAACGTGAGTTTCCCTAAGTTTTTTTTGTGTTATTTGTAGTGTTTTATTGGTCAGCACTCTTCATAATTAGTACAGAAGGCATTAATATTGCAAGGGAAGCGAGAAAGACCCCATGTTGTGCTGTGGAACATCATTAGACAAATTCTGTCGTGTGGGGCTCGGTGTGAGTAATTGCTTTTCTTTCACAAGCGATTTACTGTGCCGTGGCTCTGCAGTAACCTTGGATTCCATTAACCTACTTACCCCAGCTTAAAACGGTATACCACACCCACATAATACTATCTTTACCACAACCTAAACAAGGCCAAGGCTAGACGGTGTATTGCAACGCCATTCCAATAAGCGTTTATTAATAATACATGCACTTGTACTTGTTTATGAACATGGCTTCCGTAATTTGAAAGAGTCAGTTAGTATTCCATACCTCCCTTATGCATTTTAGTGACAGTCGCTTGGACTGATGTGATCTCCTTTGTAACTGGAAACAGATCTCGAAAACTTTCGAAAAATTTCCTTCTTTTAATAAAATTTGAAGAACGAAATTTATCGTCTGAAGCAATAAAAGTGGCGAAGGCTGAGAGACTCGAATTCATTCTGATTGGTGGGGTATGTAGTGGAAAAGGTGAAAATAGACTAGATCTTTCTTGGAGTACGTAAGTTATTTCTGGAAATTATACTTTCTTCATCTTCATTATCAGTTGCGCTTGTTCAGGCTAATTCAAGATTTTTAATTTTCGTAGATGAGTGACAAAGAAATTTACGTTTAAGTAAAAGATATGATGTAGGATTTTTAGGTTCGACTGGGTAAGATGTGCTTATAGTTTTGTAATGGACTGATTGTATAGTAAAAGGAGGCAAAAAAAGTAAAAGATAATGTTTTCCCTGTTCAGACACAGGTGTAATATCGGAGGGTAAAATGTTAGTTACATTTGTTCTGAACCTTGTCATTAAATGAAGGAGGTTTGTTAGATTCACGCCCCGTCCGCTTTACCTCCTAGGAAGCAGACGTGAGTACTCCAGAAAAAAAAATTTTGGGTTGTGAGGGTGGCGGCAGAGTCATTCCGAAAATTTTGGAAAAGAGATAAAAATCTTATTTCTGCCGGGAATCAAACCTCAATCCCTCGGACGTGAAGTCATTCTTCTAGTCACAACACCGACTATGTTATTCCGGCTCGTGCCAATATTTTTATGTCTGTCTTCAGGGTGCAAGTTCGCTGTTGTGACAGTCGCTTTGTGACTTTAGCAAGGAACAGTGTAGCTCCCTGAAGATGATCTTAGGATCGAAACATGTTGGAGCGATTTTAACTGTTTTAATGTAAAATTTTACCTATATGTATTAGTTGGTAAGCTAATTAAATGACTTTACGAACAAAGTTCGGAACTTAACCGCTATACCAAAACTAAGAATTTCGTATTGTGTAAGAGTAGGTTGCTGAGAATGCGCCTGACTATGGGTGTGCGTCGTGAACACACGACATGCTGTCACAGCACCCTGTTAATATAAGGAAATTAATCAGTGAGTGTTTTTAAAATGTTACTTTAGCAAGGAGCAGTGTAGCTCCCTGAAGATGATCTTAGGATTGAAACATGTTGGAGCGATTTTAAGTGTTTTCATGTGAAATTTTATGTATGTGCATTAGTTGGTGTACTAATTAAATGACTCTACGAAATGCACGGTGCAACGATAAAGAAAGTTTTTTCGTAAAATTCTCGGCTCGGATCTTGGCCTAGACACTGTCTATTCTGTGACTTCCTCGTGAATTTCTTCATTTACTCCAGCCTCTTATTAGTAGAGTACACCACATTAGGCCACTAAAAGCACCTGCCATGACATTTTCAATTCATTACCATCGAAACATTCGAAGCTATTTAATCAGAATTTCTGACAGCGTCGTTAATTATGCTACATACACAAATAAAAAGTACACGATTTGCCTTCCGCAATCGTGAATTTTATTACACAGTATTAACTCAGTTGCAGATTGCCATGACTCATTTACTGTAAAATTCTTTTATAAGCGTTTGGAAAAAAAATATTAAAACATAAATAAATAAATAAATAAAAATATACATATATATTTGTGTCTAAATGCACGTGAACCTACATTTCTATACCAGTATAGTTAGCACTTAACAGCAATTTCTGGACCACCCTCAGCAAGCAGAATTCTGTAGTCACCGCTGCCCATTGTAAGCACAAACTTGGTTGAAACATCACTGGTCCAAACGGAGAGACTGTACAAACCACAAGGTAGCTCAGTAGATCACTAGTTCAAGCAGCACAATAACAGTCGTCCTCACCACTAGTCTGGGCACAGACTAAATAGCCTTGTAGCTTACAGAAACCTCCATAAACTCTGGGCCAAACTTGTAGCAATAAAGAGGGGATCATTTTGAATCCGTGTCAAGTGGACAAAATTTATTACCTCCCCAACCACTTTTTCCCCTTCTTTTAAATGTATACGTTATATCTACTATATTTACCCTCCCTTAGCACTCTTCCTTCTTTTCACCTCTACCCTACATTCTCACTTTTCTCTTGTTATAAAGCGAAACAGGAACATTAACTTCTCATTTTCGCGAAGCTTCTGCCTGTAAGGATGATTTGTCCATTAGATGTCGCGACGATAAGTGTGAGACTGCCTCACCCTTATGGTCGTAACGAAAAACACACATCTTGATGGCATGTCGCTTGTACCTTACATGTAAGCTTTACATTACCTGATTTTCTTTGAAAACAGCACATACAACACTCATGCAAACTAGATTTGTTACATTACTTTAAATCAAAAAGCCAAATGCAACAACGCTCTTAGAAGAGTAGATAGATCTTTTGCTGAACACAAGGCTTTTGGATGAATGTGATATATTAACCGTCTTGCATACGAAGTACAAACTTTTAAAAATCTGAAGTTTCGAGTATAATATTTCGAAAAAAATACAGTTTAGAGGGGCAAGTTAAAAAGCTTCTAAGGGGAGGTTATTTTTACTGCACACTTTTAGAATCAACGATCGCAAGATACTTGTTTGTATACCTAACCCTAATACATTTAATGAAAGACGGTTTGATATAATGAAATATATTTTGGATTTATATAGCAAAATATTACTACAAATCCTCGATTGTGTTTTTCACAAAGCGTAGAATATAAATTTGTACTCTACTACACTGGGTCATGTGACAAATGACTGTTATCCGCTTATTCTACTTCATATTGGATAGCTAAAACAAATATGTTTAGATTGTGTTAGTTTTTTTTTTTGGTGCGTTTACAAATTTACAAAAAGCGACATTTAGTTCCGTCACGTCTCTCTGTCAGTTCGTCCGTCTCTGCGTCCACACACATAAAATCGGCTCCCATGAGATACATTTCTATAAAATTTGATATTCAAGTACTTTTGAAAATCTGGCTAGAAAACTCACGTTTTATTAAAATATGACAAGAATAACGAATACTTTAAGTAAAGACTTGCGTACAGTTGTGATAATATCTCGCGCAGTTCTTCTTAGAATGAGAAATGTTTCGCACAAAAATTGTAGTGAAAATCAAGACATATTTTATGTGCAAAGAACCTATTTTTTTTAAAATCTTACCTGTTATGAGATAACATGGAAAAATATTATACAGCCGGGCATGCTACAGATAACAGTACAACACGGGGCATGCCTCACATACCATATGACTGTAATATGCTTATTCTAATACAATGCGAATTGCTATAAACGTACGCTTAATTTTGGGTTCTTTTGGGCGCATATGCAAGACTGAGGAAGGCGACTATTAGCTTTAATAGGTCCGATCATTCGTCAGCAGTTCTACACGAAACGACTCGGCTTCCACTGGACGGATTTTCATCAAATTTGATATTTAAGCACTTTCTGAAAATTAGTCTAAAATATTCAATTAAAATTTGACAAGGATAAAGAGTACTTTACACGAAGACCTTTCTACATTTATGACAAATCTCGCCGAGTTATTCTTAATTAGAGAAATGTTTTAGACAAAAGTTGTACAGAAAATCCAACACACATTTTACATTCAATAACTTTTTAAACTTCTTTTGTTCGTACCTAATTTTTCAAAGCCCCGATGTTATTACATGAAACACTAGACTCAAAATAAAGCTTCATTCTACTCACATATTTTATTTTTACTTTTCATATGACACGCTTAAAAAACATCAATTTCTTCTCTGTACAACATTCACGGGTTTGGCTTCCGAATGGTTATAGACCCTCCGTTTTTAGATAGGAATTGAAGTTCTTATACAAACTAGACGCATATCAGCCTTCAAAGAGTTAACTGAAGATCCCTACTGTGATATTTTCTTTATTATTTTAAACAAAATAAAGCTTACTTTAAAAGTAAATGAGTAATTTCGTCCCTATGCTTACGTTCTGCTCCATAAAGACTTAAGAGTAAAGAGCTTCACGCTCCGGCCTAACTAGATAGAACACAATGCCCAACACTTCCCGAGGATCCATTCGCGGTTACGCTCACTATGTCACTATGCTAACTGAACTATTTCAGATTATACGAGTATAACTTACGAATAACAAAGTAATTGCAATGTAGTGACTGCAATCCGCTCTCTCTGCGAAGGCTTCTTACCGTCATGCGGACGATGTGATTCGCACTGCTATTCTGGTCTGAATTTAGTGTCGAACTTCAAGGCGGACATCCTTTAGTTTGATCGTACGATAACTATATGAATAATAACTTTTAGCATATATAAGTTTGGCGTTTATTAAAGCAACATGTTTCGACCCAAATGGGTCGTATTCGGGCTAAATACACTTAAATAACACTGCAAGGCAGTACACATTGCTGTCTGTGAATACTGAGGGTTCAGCTTAAAAATTCATTACCTACCGATTATCCATTTTCCTGGCGCACACAAAGACAGCAGGTATGTGAAAAGGCAGTGTTATGTAAAGTATGTTAGAAAGAAACAAACGGTATAAGCTTTATTTAACACGCATAGAAATAGATTCCTAAAATCCAAAGCGGTGAACACAAACTGTCTTAAAAATGAAGTATATATATATATTTTAAATGTACTTCCTAAAGTGCGAGCGGAAGCCGGAATGACATAGAAAACACAAGAGAACATAAGGGACTGATTTTATCTGAAACAGCGGGTCCGTCTAGACCGGAATAAGCATAAAGAGACTTTATTTATATCACATTTTGGACGTTGTTTTAACCTATTAACAGGACATATATATATATATATATATATAACTTTTATAAACTGCCAAAATTTAGTAATAATAATAATATTTATTAACTGCAATTGGGTTGTCACACGATGGCAGTGGTTATTTTACATGTATACAAAATATGAAATTGGTTATTAATAAATTTAAGTCGGGAGGGTTACATAAGAAGCATGTAGTGGCAACTTGGAATCTTGGGAACCATCTCAGCATTTGCTTATAGACACAGGGAAACCAAGGAAATCTCACCCACAGAACAATTGCATGCTAAAATGTACTTATGTTTTATTTAAATTATTGTAGTAAGAAGTGCCTGATGATGGTTCGTGCAAACTGAAACATGTAGTACATTGATATGTGACATTCAGTCGTTGTGTTGGCCGGAGCATTGTTTGTGTTTGTGAAAGGAAATATATCTTATCGTTCAACACTTCACACTGGCTTCTGAACATTACATGTTATAATTTATAAGACATAGGCACTAGAAGAATTTAGTTGCTAATAGCAATCATAAAGTAAGTGGCTAATAAATTTGCTGCAATGCTCTTCGAGCAAACTAAATATTGCTTATATTATCATTCAATATATGTAGTTTACCCTGAACCCGAAGACAACAGTAGCTTCCTAAACTTAGTAAATCTATACCAGATTACACTGTGTCACATTCTAACACAATGTATTCTTCACTTCTTACCTTCAGGATCGGAAAATTCCACAAATATTTCTGTGTTTCTTTAGGCAGTACTACGATATAGAAATATTTAAGTTCCAAAGCAAAACAATGAAAGTAAGCAGACATTCGAAAAAATGTCTGGCGTGGATGTATGACGTAAGCAAGAAATTTGTTTGAAATTCCAATGCTCATAAAAGTGCATTTCTTTAAGAAAAGGTACTAAATAGAGGTCTCTTAACCCTATACCTGATACTCAGGTATAAAAGTTCTATATTGGAAATTGTCTTTATTCTATGGAATCCCTATTCTTTCTTAAATATTCGGTCAGTGATCTCAACCCAATCCTTATCTGTGCAGAAAATGATTATATCATGTTGAGTAGGTCGGTCTGAGCTTCACTTGAATGCCACGAAATGTGGTGCATAATTTCAGCTGCTCTATGCGAAAGCGCGTTTTGAAATAAATACGCCCACAACGCACAATTTCTTTTAAATTGTACGTGAAACATCTCTGTCGGTGCAGCAAACACCATATCTATAAACATTCACAACCACAACCAACTCTCTTCTAAATAGTTTGTAGTTATATGGCAAATAGTTTCTACCCTAAATTCTGGTCATCATCAGGCCATGACATAAGAACTTGAAAACAAGAAAGTATTGCGAAACTTAATTATTTTTATACGGGTTGTCTGCGGGACCGGTGTTTGTTCTGTTACTGGATGAGTACAGTTGACTCACAGTAAAATGAATCTGATTGGAACGTCGCTAACATATACACAAATCAATGGGGATTTTATCTCCACAACATAACTTTACCACAAATGATAATTGCATCCAGAATATTACAAGACAACACATTGGGATTTAACATAAAATACCAGTGGCACGCAGCATATACGTACTTAATGAATTAGTCATAAACGGCACGATTTTCGAAACAAAAAATAAGTTAGTGAACATAAAATGTGTGTTTAGATTTTCTCTACAAATTTGTTTGGAACGTTTCTCATTCTAAGAAGAAATTAGTGCGATATTATTAAAAATTTGTATTGGCCTTCAAATAAATTACCCGTTATTCTTGTCAGATTTTAATAAAACTTGAATTTTTCTGGACAGATTTTGGAAAAATTCTCAAATATAAAATTTCATGAAACTCCGTCAGTGGGAGCCGAGTTGTTCTATGAGGACAGACATTACGAAAATAACAGTCGCTTTTCGCAATTTTTCGAATGCGCCTAAATTGTGGTCGTGCTTCACTATCCGATGCTCTTCGATTTCCGTAAAAACATTGCTTTGTGGAAGGTACCCACACTTCGTCAATTTTTCCTTCTGGTAACAGCAGCTTGTGGAAGAAGATAAGTATGGAGCACTGGTTCAATGATGCAGAAAAGGAAAACCGACGGACTCGGAGGAAAACCTCTGCCAATGTTAATTTTTTGTTACAAAACTCACATATATATTGACCATTGATCGATTCCGGGTCTTGGCGGTGAAATGTTGGAGACCAACTGCCTGTAAAATGACACGGCCAGGGGACAAAATAAACCTTAATTTATACCGCATTTATTCGAATTTAAGGCGCACTCCTAAATTCAATGCTCGAAAAACTTGAAAATATCATTTTCCCCGAAGAACAAGTGACCTCACTAAAAGAACATTAAACGTTATGGACAACGAAATGTATTGACTTCCGAAAATTTTTTCCTGAAAATTCCTCTTTAAAACTGCGGTGCGTCTTAAGATATAAAACATCTTATCGAAGTAACACGGTTTTTAAAAATTCAGGTCATGCCTTGCAGTAAATACATTCTTTCTGAGTCACAGTTAATAATGCACATGGAAATAATCGCTGTTTTTTCTGATCCCATAAGAAACGCACAAGTAAATAGTGCAGGTAGAAAGTAAAATTTTGAATACTAAAGCCGGTGGTATTTAAAAAAAAACACTAGGCTTTGAAAGGACAAGTGTTTATGGTAGCTGAAAACTAGAGGAAGCTATACGTATTAAAATGTGTTGCAAAATTCAAATTTTTAAACATCTAATTTTACAGTACTCAATAACTAAACTTCGTGGTGCCCCTATACTTTTCATTTTCGCCAGCTGATCGCAGAGATCTGTAAGCTTTGCTCACTCTGAGAACTAGGAAATGGTTCGCTCCCCAACCTTTGGTCCAGGTCACCATCGCACCCCTTCGCAACACACAACCCGCTCTGGCAGGGTGTGGAACTTCCCCCTTAAGATCATCAATCATTTCACCAGGAGACTGCGGGACAATCGCTTCGCTTCGACTCTACGAACAGCTGTCGTGAGCGCGAAAGACTATACCACGAACACAGTCAACCTGTAGTTCTTTCACTGATGTAGACCATACAGTAAATTTAAAATAGTTTCCTTACGCAAATATTATGGCAAAACTGGAGAAGCTTCGATTAAATGTTATCATTCACTCCGTCTCTCGCCCTGGGGGAAGAACGGAAATGCAAAGTAAAACGTTGTATGCAGCTAAAAGTGTACGATCCGTCAACACAACGTGTAAATGTTGCGAGGCGCTATACCGGCTGCGCTCTTCCGGCTCACTCCTTTAACATGATATTATTCATACACTAGACGTGGATTAGTCGTAGGAAGGGCCTAACATGATTTTTACGCGCTAACCTTAATATGTATATGACTTCACGCAAAAAAAACTTCTTTACTGCCTCTTCTCAGACCAGCGTTAAACGCCTTTCCCAGGCTGCTGCCATCTGGTGATGCTATCGTAACTTGGCAAGTCGTCGTGTTATTTGGACATTCAGAGGACCGTGCATCATGATATATTCTTATAATAAAACCAAAGAGATGCACTAATTTCTCAAATTTATTTTTGGAATAGGACTCTACATGTTTCGGACAGTTTCTCTCTCCATCATCAGGAGTCTAGCACTGTACATACAGTAATAGGTATAGGTCACACACAGGTTATGCTGACTGCTTGCTAGCAACCTGTGTGTCACCTATACCCACTACTGTGTGTACAGTGCTAGACTCCTGATATTGGAAAGAGAAACTGTCCGAAACATGTAAAGTCCTATTCCAAAAATAAATTTGAGAAATTAGTGCATCTCTTTGGTTTTATTATAAGAATGTTCGTGTTATGTTATGATTTAGGCCTTACATTTGTTCCATACAAAACCAGATGCTAGGGCGAGTAGTAAGTGATAAACAGAGGAGACGAGATTCGGCCATGTTGTGATATAGAACGCAGTGTCGCTGTTTGTCCGGAGGGATTAAGACCGTAGTCAGGATAGTTCGTCTTGGGGCCAAAATTTGATTTTCGGAACTCCAAATATGAAGCATGAGTGTTAGTCCCTTGAACGGTATGTCCAGTAAGTAGTGACATTATAGACCATAGAGACAGATTTTACTTATGACAACGTACATAAATCGCAGCGCTGTTTTGCTGCAAGGAAGCTCACATAGAGCTTTGCTTACGTTATATAATGACAAAAATGTCTGAAGTGCAAGTAAAGGTAAGGTAAAGCAATCCCTCTGCAGGCCTGCACTGGGGTCTGAGGGTGCCAGGAGGCTGAGGATATCAGATTTTAAGACAATGGGCACATGAAGGTGGTAAGGTTATCAGCGACAGGCCGCCTTTGCTCCGAAGGAAATATTCCTGGAGGTCATTTCTGTTTACAGGGTGAGTCGAACCCAAGGTTATAGTACCGCGACCTTCGGGCTTGTAGCGTAGAGCCTCAACCAACTGCGCCACCGCGCGCCCCTTTGAGACTCACGTAGTAAATCAGAATGACTCTATAGGTGTAGCTCATGTTCAAAATTTTAAATAAATTTATCAAACCCAATAAATATGACAAATTGTAACTTTGTTCTGTCTAAGTAGAGGTACTTCCTGGCCCACATGGACCGACGTAAAATTGTCTGGACACCACCACTTAATTCAGAAATATATGAAGAAAAAATAAAGCTTTTCCAGTGAATTCATGAATTCATATACGGACAGTGATGTACAAATCAGCTCATTCGTAACCTTGGAATTAGACGGCAGTAATTGTGTCACACCACTGCTGCTTTAACCCATTAGAGCGCACCTCGTTTATCCGTTCATTTTGAGGCTTGGTAGGTCCCAGAGCTTGTCGGAACTCCTTCGAGAACAGAGAAATCTCTTACACCTACGGGGAACCGAACCGCGTTGAATCTGTTGTCCAGCCCGTGGTGTTGTTACTGTACTCGGGCGTTTTCATAAAGCTACAATGAATTTAGTTAAACTTCTGTTCAAGTTATTGAAAAACGCGACATTTAGGTAAGTATGCCATGTCTTCTCTTTACACTGTGACAGCTGAGAAAACTATGTTAACCCCACAAGGCACAGTGGTTACTGCATACAACTGTACGGCCTACCTCAATTCTTGCGTACTTCTCAAAATAAGCTGCATTAATTTGTAAGGTGTGACTTATCAACTGACCGGATTTCATGATGGGGCAGTTCGTTCTCTGTGATATAGGAATGAATTTTTATGTCTCATTATTTAATCGTATTTAGACGAATTTCGGGCTTCAGAGGGCTAAGTGGGTCACACCCAAGATGCTTAGAAACTGAAATGTGGACAGTGACAGAGGACTGCCTTCAGGTTGCCTACGTGTGGTGTTAGTATGTCTCATAATACTCTTGCTGCATGTTTCGTCACAGAAAGTATCGGGGAGGGGGGGGTTCCGTGTTAGGCCGTGTGCATGCGTCGTGCAGCCCCAGCACTCAGACTCAGATGAATGCATGTGTCTCCCCACAGGTCATAACCCAACAGTGACGCAGGCCTTAGGCGTGTTGGCCAAAATCAACATGCAGAGAACGAATTTAGGTCTTTCGTCCAAAAATTCGTCTAAACTTTCAACTTTTCCTCCATATTCTAGGCGCCCTTCAACTGAATTCTTGCCACCATCACGTGCAAGGAAGTCAAGGCGGTTCTATTTACTTTCGTCAGCAAGGTCATAAGTCTGGGTTACCTCCCTCCAATTCCCATCCTCATATCTATCTCCTTAACACACATCCATTATCCTTATACCTGCTTTTCGGTCTTCAAAACAAGTGCTTCAAAATAGGCTTCCCCATCAAAATGCTCTGTTCATTTTGTCTCATACATCCTAAACATATAACTGTTGAGTTAGTGTTTATGATATTTTACAAACTATGTATTTATGTAAGTGTTTTTAGGTTATTACAACTTATTCTTACTTGGTTGGATACTATTTAATTAAATATTTTTCGATTCGAACGTCCCAGATGTCACTAACCTGAAAATGTTGATGACTTTTGTCAGCAAAAGTCCCCAAGAGTACAGAGTAATATTTCCATTTCTGATTTTCGGGACTGACAAAGACCGTTGTAAGTAAGTAACATGCATTACAAGTCTGTATTTACCGAGGGCAAGGGAAGCATATTTATGCTTGAAACTTATAAAGGTTCAACCTAGAACGGGCCACGAAGGCCCAGAGGGGAGTAGAGATGTAACTACTCTTATGTTAACCACGTCGTCAGATGGGTTAACACGCACGGCAGCTTTATCCCCGGCAAATACCCGGTACCCACTGTATAGGTTGTTGCGTGGGTCCCAGAGTCGGTCTGGACGGGTGTAAATATCTCTCTCACACCGGGATTCGATCCCCGGACCATCCAGTCCGCGGCAAGTCGCTTTACCGACTACGTTATCCCGGCCCCCTTTTGGGTGAGCGCCATTTTTTAAATCTAGTTAAGGAAATCACGATCACACCGAGCCAGCAACATGCAGAAGGCCACATTCCTTATTTCGCTGCACCATAAGAAACACAAAAACATGCAGCATGTGTTTCACGCTGTTTAGACTTTAATAAAAAGAATACCAATATCTGTTTGATTCAATTAACCTCGATTTCGATTTGTTATCGATAGCGGTTATTGGTCCTATTGTCTGGCGGATTCGACGAAGGATAGCGGAAGAGACAAAGATTACACAAACGTTTACAGAGGCGGGAAATTTATTGTTCTCAGCAAGAACACAGAGGTGCCATTCTTACACAGTGTACTTTCAGTAACTAGGTCACGGACTTGAAGAACTAGGCATCATGGATCGATTCCCGGCTGGGGAAAAGATTTCTATGTTCTCGTATGGGTTTCAGACCAACACCGGACTCAAAGAGTAACGCGCATTCTTTCCCTGTGGGTAAAGCGACATAGCATAATGTCATATTGCATTTCCATCTAGTAGCGAGGTTCAGGAAAGAGTAAAGCTATTTTTGCACCTTATTTATAAACTTAACTCATTGCGGGTTAGTATTACTGACTAAGAACGTGGGTTCGAGAAAACTTGGTTTGATTGCCCGTAGGGACAGGAGGATTTGTCTTCTCCAAGCCTCCAGTTCGAATCTGGAGCTCAAAGACTCTATGATTCCGTGATTGACTGGAGATAAAACTGACGTCACAAGGTCACGTACCTCCAGCTAATACTGAGGTTATAAATACGTCCGATGTACTGGCATTACCCCACGTGCCTGTATACAGGTACGCTTAATTCAAGGCACCGACAAATTTGCCTTTTGCTAGGACGTCAGACGGATCTTTTAAGTATTGGTTACAACTTTTTGCACTTAATGCTTCGAAAAAAAGACATCAGTTGTCACAACGGTATATTGTCTCCAAATTAAAATTGCGGCATGCAATATCAATATTTGCTTTCTATGCAATTAAAAGCTTGCGAGAAAGCTAGGCATAAAACACGTTACTTTACCGACATGTCAGTGAGATCGGCATTGTGTTAAGCAGTTCAAGTGTTGTTCTCTAGATGGCAGAACGATCGCCAAGGGTGTTCGTGTATAGTCACTTACTAGAAAAACTAAGTGTCTGAATCAAACACGTTACATAACAGTATTAACACCAACATTAAAGTGGTGCCAAAGTTGCGTTTAATGAAGGGCTATTGCTATAATTTACTATCCTGAAGCTAACTTGAAAAATAAAGAATCGGTACCAAAGAATCTTTTAGCCCGAGAAGCTCGTAGTTAAAATTTGTAAAGTTAGTGAACTGATCATTTTGCCGGTTGTTTTGTATGGGTGTGAAACTTGGTCGCTGACATTGCGGGAGGAAAGGAAACTGAGGGTGTTTGAGAAAATGATGTTGAGGAGAATATTTGGACCTAGGAGGGACGAGGTAACGGGGGAATGGAGGAGATTGCATAACGAGGAGCTAAATGATTTGTACTGCTCACCCAATATTGTGCGGGTGATAAAATCG
>Ga0123354_10006590_pt1 | contig 17285 bp, 13 predicted proteins | sample TergutLab28metaG_2_FD_97872 | JGI IMG/M metagenome (GOLD analysis project Ga0123354, IMG submission 97872) | Labiotermes labralis P4 segment gut microbial communities from Petit-Saut dam, French Guiana - Lab288 P4 | ecosystem: Host-associated > Arthropoda: Insects > Digestive system > Gut ...
AGAATGAAAAAATACACATACCATGATAACACGCAGTAATAGGGAGAGCTCTCCAAAACACCCATTACCAATAAGTAGCATGTAATATAGCCTACTCTAGGTTCGTGATACAACCTGATGATGACCCAGGAATAGGGCCGAAACATGTAGTTGTAAACCTTCCAATAATTAGCCAATAAAATAGTTGTGTTTGGCGGTAAGTGCCACGCACATATATTGCCATACTAAAAGAATTATACTTTGTGAGACTGTGGTAAGGTGGAATTTCTCCAAGGCTGTTAACTTGCTGGAAATGTGTTGATAATTGTTGATAATTGGTCTTCCTTTGTGCAGGTTTTACCATGTACACGACTTGTGTAATTTGGCTGGCTTTTGTGCCACTGTACTTCGGAACAGGCAACCACGTACCACTGCGAATTACCAGTATGTCGGTAACAATCAGCTTATCGGCAAGTGTGACACTCGCCTGTCTCTTCTCACCAAAACTCTACATTATTCTGGTTCACCCAGAACGTAACGTGCGCCAGAGTATGATGCCTGTAAGTTCACAAGTAAAACAAGAATATCATATACTAACTCCATGTTACTGTGTATTTCTTGGAAAGCTGAAAATTCTTCAGCTGGTGAAGAAATTCCTTTCTTTTGCAGAAATTGAACATTCATACCCACTTTTAATTCTTCCTTTCACTTAGTTTTTTGGTGTTCTTTATGAAACAATAAAAAAAACGAAAACCTTACGTTCAGACCATGGTCATCCATTGGTTACCTAGTTTTATCAGCTAAAATTTTCTTAAAATTATCATTAAATTTAGTATAGGAGATCTTTACAGGAAGTAAAGGTACGAGTTTCTTGAAATTTGGCTCCATGACAGTAATGATTTACTTAGTCACATAAATGACTTCATGACTGTACTTTCCACATTTATTGTCCAATTTGCATTAAAACTAATATAAGGAATGTGAATGTGATGCTGTTTAGCATTTTTGATTTTCATGAAAATCGCCACAGGGAAGACTGTATAACAAGTGTTATCGTAACCCAAGGCAGTATCTACTTTATTACTGTACTGACGTGGGAGCCTTCAGTCTTTAGTTCTTCATCATGTCTACAGCTTTATTAATATCTTCCTTCTTGTTAAAATAACCTGTGACGGGTTTCCCAATAGGAGCATTTCTGCCATACATGTTAGATGCTTTGCCCATACTCTTTGATTAGCTACTCGCATCAGAATTGGATTAAAAAACACAAGCTATGGAACTCCATATAATGTTTACCTAAATTTTGCATTTTTGTCTCCCCTTGACACAAGTAGTTTCACTTCCATGTTTGTTTTTCCTTTGATTATCATAGACAAGGTTCTGTGCTGATGCCAAACAACAGACGAAATTTTAGCTAATTAAATTTCCTTGTCTGTTTGTTGTTGATGGGAAGGAAAATGATTTTGTTAGTACTTACTTGCGTAATTTTAAATTTATGCATATATCACTAAAATTTATCAACCAACGAATGCACAAATAATTTCACATAAAACACTTTAAAACACTCCGACATGTTTCGATCTTGTCACATCATCATCAGGGAGCTTAGTTTCTTGCTAAAGTTATGTTACAGTATTCACAATTCAATTGGTATTTGCAAACGAGGTGTTGTGGCAGCATATCATGTTGTGTAGGAATGGATTGTGGATCAATGGCTAGGTGTGCGTCTTATGCTGAGTAATGAGTCTCTCATTATCCAGCATAAGACACACACCTAGCCACTGCTCCACAACACATTCCTACACAACATGATATGCTGCCACAACACCTCATTTGCAAATACCAATTGAATTGTGAATACTGTAACATAACTTTAGCAAGGAACTAAGCTCCATATTGATGATGATCTGACAAGATTGAAACATGTAGGAGTGTTTTAAAGTGTTTTAAAAGTGTTTTATGTGAAATTATATGTGCATTCGTTTGTTGATAAATTTTAGTGATTTTACAAAAATGCACGGTGCTACAATAAGATTCTTCATATATGTCTAACCATAAATTTATATGGTGAATAATACCATGTGTACATGCGTGTTATAAGATATAAGTGATAGCATCTTGAGGTGGAAAGCAGTCTGGTGTGAAAAAGAAATATATTGTTGTGGTTAGGCATATTTTTTGTTTTGGGGGGAAATGTGTGGTGGATAGAAATTTTGTCTGTTTAAGCCTCTTAAGCCACCATTGGTTGATTCGTAACGCTTTTGTCGAATATTGTTAATTTTCAGAATTTCAGATAAGAGCCCCACTGTAACGCCACTGATGCTCTTCCCAGGTGCCTTACAGTGGCACTAAGAGCCTCACTGTAACGCCGCTGATGCTCTTCTCAGGTCCCTTACAGTGGCACTAAGAGCCTCACTGTAACGCCACTGATGCTCTTCCCAGGTGCCTTACAGTGGCACTAAGAGCCTCACTGTAACGTCGCTGATGCTCTTCTCAGGTGCCTTACAGTGGCACTAAGAGCCTCACTGTAACGCCACTGATGCTCTTCTCAGGTGCCTTACATTGGCACTAAGAGCCCCACTGTATCGCCACTGATGCTCTTCTCAGGTGTCTTACAATGGCACTAAGAGCCTCACTGTAACTGAACAAATGTTTGCAGGTGCGATACAGTGCCATCAAGAGCCCTGCTGTAACTGGAACTACTCAGACAGGCAGCATGATGGCTGCAGTAATCTGCAACCAGCAAAAACAGTCTCTTCAATCTACAGTTCCACAGCAGAGTGTCTCCTCCCAGGGACTAGATTCAGGTTTGCAGAGTGATGGTGAGCATTTTTTCATTATAAAATCTAATACACAATTAACTGGGTTAGCAGTATATTGTTTACAGATGTCAGGGTGTATTAATTTGATGTCCTAACCTTCATCAGTTTTGTACATATCTGTAAATCTGAATAACTTAATAATATTATTTGGGTAACAGAATTGAATGTTTGTTACATTCATTAAGCAAGTTAAACAAATCAACCACTTTAGGTAGAACACTTAAATCTTGTTCAATGAAATTGTGTCTGCTGTCCTGCTAGTCATATTGTGACAGTTAATTCACATTCACCTGAGAATATTATGCAACAGTGTCAATGAAACTGTTTTGAGAATCATCACATATTTGTCAAAGTCAGACGGAATCTAGTATTATGAATTATATGAAGTTTTGAGAAATTCATTTGTTTTAAAAGCACAGAGCACGAATTTCTCCTCACTTAATGTACAGCTAGCTTTATATCTGCCATGATACATGTACAGAGTAACAACGGATTTTGTGTTGTATTTGTTGTTGTTGTTGTTGTGGTAGTAGTAGAAGTTGTTGTTGTTGTTGTTGTTGTTGTTGTTGTCGTCGTCGTCGTCGCCACTATCATAATTTTTGTTTTGATTTGCTTTGTTTGTTTCTTTAACCCCTCTCCTGGATTTCAGTGCCTTTTGTTGAAGTTCTGTTATTTACATATAGCTACAATTTATATTTTTATTCGAATCCTGCAAACATACTTGAAGGACATCATTTATATTACATAAGGAAGACATAATCATCCTGCAGGGAATGGAAACGCTAATGATATGTCTACATAAAGAGGAGATTTTATTTTAAACAGGCAATTATTATTATTATTATTATTATTTATATTGTTATTATTGTTTTTGTTATTGTTATGGTATACCACCACCACAACCACCTCCATTATCTTGTGTTTTATTTGCACATGTTCGTGATGTAACAGTTTTTACTTCTACATGATTCTTCTTGGTAGAAAAATGTTGGAAAGATCACAAAATGGGGTGGGTTCAGAACTTAAGCGTTTAATATACATCTTATGTACGAAATCAGTGCTGTTGTTTAGGAACTAACGCAGCAGTGTTGTTTGTACAGTCACATGTATTTGTGTTTTTTTAGCTTCTGAATGAGCCGACAGATTTTTACAAGAAATAAATTACAGTATATCGCTCGATATGTGACCCTTGTCAAAGGAATGTATTTGTTTATTTTTATAATGTATTTCTATTTGTATTCATAACATATTTTTTTGTATGTTAAAGTAATATTTGACTTTTTGTCTCACTAAAAGTGAAGCACTGTTTGAAATTAAGATTCATTCATATAACTTAGTTTTTTTTTTTTCCTTTCATTTTTTTTTTTTGGTTAGCAGGAGTTGACTTGGAACTGCGCGAGGACGTAGCGCACCATTTGCAGCGACGGTATCAATCATGCTTACTAGTGAACCGATCCACACAGACAGTGGCCATAGCAATGAGCAACAGTACCAGTAATACCAACTGTCCCAACATTCAGCAACAACAGACACAGCAGCAACACCAATCAATAGCTAAACTTTCAACCACTTGTCACATTATAAACAGCAGCAGTAATGGTCCCATCTCAGTCTCTACAGCACAACACAAGCAGCAAATACGAGATGTGCAGTTATAGCAGGATAAGGATGTGACTTCAAAACCATCTTTCAAAGAGTCGGATACGAGATCACAAAAACAGAAACGCTGCCCTGTCGTTGTGTGACCGTCTTGATTGACTTCCTTTTTTTTTAAGTTATGGTGCAGGGAAAACATGGTTGTGAAAGGAATATTTGCTTCAACTGGATACCTGCCATGTGTAAAACAAACTGTTTAGATTCATATATATACAAAAAAAATTTCATGCCATATTTGAGGCAGTGGTGTAATATATTTTATAAGGCTACTTGAAATAATGAGGTTATAAACAAAGATATGTCTTATTTGGCAGTTGAATACTCATATTAATGTGGTCGACAGAGGACGTAACAGGCCTTCCATATACAGTATATAGATTATAGAAGAAAGAATCTTTTGTAACCTGTGTATTATTCTATACATATCCACACTGTTCAAAATTTTAATTACATGTTTATTAGTTGGAGAATAACTCAGTCTAATTGTTACCAAATTAACATTTACTCATACATATTTGTCCATGTACAGAAGAAGTTGTAGTCTAATCTTGTTGTTCAAATTATATTGATCAGTTTTCATTGAAAACTAAAACGAACTTGGATAGACAACGAGAGTATACCAACTAATGCAGTTTCTTGTGCTGCTCGTAGAAATAAGTTGCAGTGCATACTGAGCCCATGTGCTGTTACCTATAGTGTAGCAAGAAATCTGCATTACATTTTCGTTGCTGACAGAAATATATATATATATATGTATATATATACCCAATTAAACCCTGATTTTATGTTCATGTGTAGACCACTAAAATGCCGTAAAATCAGAAGAATATTGTCTGTGTCGGTATTTGGCTGGCACCTTACAAAGAGTGGGTAAAGCAGCAGAAAATGCAAATTGCAAGAACATGAAATCAGGGTTTTACTGTATTTATGGAAAAAAAAAAAAATAATTGTGATATTATTTACATGCAGGATCTGTACATGCTAGGGTCCTTTCTGATAATGTTTTTGCCATGCAGTAGTTGCTGTGATCTACAGATATACGTGTACTTCCAGTCATGAGCATGCAGTGTGTGTCACTGTGGTTATACGCAGTCATTGTAATGAATTTCAATACTGGAATGTTGTACTCTGTACATAAGTTTCAATGTCTTATGTACGTCATTGAAAATCTCTGCTTTCATAATTTTTTCCCATGAAAAATTGGTTTTGAATGTAGCATAATTAAATCGTTGAATCAAAAGCATTAAAACTCTTTCCTTGATAAAGGCATGGTTGAAGCAGAGATTTTCAAATTATAAATTTGTATGTAATTAAAACCACGCTAAAGAATGCAGTAAAAATAAAAGATATTTAATACAATTTACAGTATATTTTCAGTTAGAAGGTGGATCTGAAGTGTTTATTTGACACCAGTTCATGTATTTATTACACTTCCTTTGCACAGGGTGCGGAGAAGTAATTCATAATTTAGAGGTTATGTTTGCATTTCATCTTTTAAAGTATTCACTAGATCAAAGTTTTATTTATTCACCAACTGATGCAACAGTGAGTTGTCATTAAAAAAAATATTAAAATTTACATTAAAACAGCTCCAACATGTTTCGGTGTTACAGTTATACCATCATCAGGGAGTGCATTAATTTGTGCTTACTAAAGTTACAGTTGTTAAAATAGTCCATTAAAACACCGCTGTATTTTACTGGACTATTTTAACAAATGTAACTTTAGTAAGCACAAATTAATGCACTCCCTGATGGTGGTGTAACTGTAACACCGAAACATGTTGGAGCTGTTGTAAAGTAAATTTTAATATTTTTTTTAAGTCAGCTAACTAGTGTATCAGTTGGTGAATAAATAAAACTTTGATATTATCAAGATGCATGGTACGAATGCAAAAATTATTCACTAGATGTGGATGAAATTTGGTATTTGGAGGAGGTGGAGGATTCTGTGCTAAAAGTAGTGAGTAATACATATTCTCAGTTACAATTGATCTAGTGGGCCTTCTACTTTATATGGAGCCCAAGTGAACAAATTGTTTTCACAATGAATTATCATATGAAAATTGATATAGAGAGTGAAATTTTGGTCACATTAAGTCTTTCACAGTCGATTTCTCATCCAGGATGGTGACCCTTCAAGTTTGGTATTTCCACAAAATTCAGGGGGGGAGAAAAAAAATTAGAATTGTTTTAGATGAGCTTTTAAATTTTCTCTTACTTTCATCAGCATTAACCCGTAACCCGCTAACTTGTAAAATATGGTGAGCTCCTAATAAAGGCAGCAAATGGCAGATGGGATTTAACTCAGTGTTTAAAGTATTAAAATATTTCTCTGTAGTTATGTCAGTCCTTTTTGCCTTCTTCATTGATGAACAGACAGGCAGGTTTGGTCAGCTGCCATTTGTCCAATCACAAACAATGTGCACACTAACTTTCAAAACCTATTCAACATCTGTTGATAATACTGCCTCAAAATTAATCATTAGGGACAGCCAAGACCTGGCAGTAGATTCACACTTTCGTCACTTATGACTGTAATGCCTATAGGGTAAGTGAGAGGTTTTCAAATCTCTGAGTAAGGATGCTTATATTGTGACCTTAAAACATTAAAATCTACAAATTTTGGTTTCTGCATCATGAGCAAATTGTGAAGAGAGAGAGAAAAACCAACAAGATGCAACAATCAGATGTTTATTATCAACACTGTCTCAACATGTTTCGGGCATCATTATATCCATCTTCAGGAGAACAAAGACCATGTGTTACTGCATGTGGTGTGTTGTGCTGGTTCTGCTGGATGTGGTTGGTAGCGGTTGTGTGGTGCTGCGTTGTAGGGTGCAAGCACTGCGAAGGTTACTGTTCGACTCAGTCAAACAGTAATATTCACAGTGCTCGCACCCTACAACGCAGCACCCCACAACCGCTGCCAACCACAGTGCTCCCACCCTACAACGCAGCACACCACAACCGCTACCAACCACATCCAGCAGAACCAGCGCAGCACACCGCATGCAGTAACACACGGTCTTTGTTCTTCTGAAGATGGGCATAATGATGCCCGAAACATGTTGAGACAGTGTTGATAATAAACATCTGATTGTTGCATCTTGTTGGTTTTCTCCCTCTCTTCACAATCTACAACTTTTGTTTAAAAAAGCTTTAGGTGTTTTGCATCCTTAGTGAAAGAAATGATCAATATTTCTATTCTATATATTTTAATGTTCATGTGATGATTGTTGCTTTGCAGTAATGAGTTACTGCATGTGTCCACCATCAGTTCCATGTCTGCAGCAAGCTAACAAAATGGTGAATAAGGTATGACAACAGTAATAGTTTTGTTGATAGCCTTCATTTGCGATGTGACGCCATGGATTGTGGTTGGTAGATGTTTACTGATACTTATGGGTAACCTACTGCGTTCTTGATCAGTGCTACCCTGAAGATGGAGGCAGCAAGTTCTGCTAAGCTTTCATAACTTAGTTAAAGCACTAGGATCTCAGAAATATGAGTTCAAATTTACCGGGCAACGTGGTGTCAAAACCCAAATGATGGTTACCTTCATCGTCACTGATACGAGAACTTTGATATCAGGACCATAGTTCTGTTTAACAGACTGTGTGTCATAATTTTTGGGTACTATAATTGGTGATATACATAGGTATATATATTGAAAATATTACACTATGTTTACCCCAAAGTAATACATTTTATCAGTAAGTTACTAAGACACAAATGGGCTTTAACCCTTTAAATGCCAAGTTAAGTCCCAGCTGCCATTTGCTGACATTATTAAGAGCTCACCATATACTCCACGTTAGCAGGATAAGGGTTAATTATTAAGTGGTCCTTTTACCTTACAATGGGGTAGAAAATGGAAAGAGAAAAGTTCCTCACTGAGGCAGTGTGGGAAAGACAACAAACATGTTGTCAGTTTCCCTGTCAAATATTTTGTAACTGGGTGCCAAAACTTTGAGGCTTGGCAGTGTCCTCACATAGAAAGCACATTACAATACTGGAAGATAGAAATGATATGTTAGTTTGAAATGTCAGGGTCCAGTTATTTAATAACTGAGCTTTGTGTCTCAAGAGAAACAAATCATAAGCTTCAAGCCAACAAAAATCTCCTAGTCGAACAGTAACCTTCACAGTACTTGCACCCTACAACACAGCGCCCCACAACCGCTACCAACCACATCCAGCAGAACCAGTGCAGCACACCACGTGCAGTAACACACGTCTTGTTCTCCTGAAGATGGGCATAATGATGCCCGAACATGTTGAGAAAGTATTGATAATAAACATCTAACTGTTGCATCTTGTTGGTTTTCTCTCTCACTTCACAAAAATCTCCATATTCACAGATTCTTTGTCTGTTGTTAGGATATGGAGAAAATGTAAGTGGACAATAAGTGGCCAGAAGATTTAGGCCAGTGGACATTTCTCAACTTTATTTATCCCATTATTGTAAGTCCAGTGCAAGCCTTTCCAGCTATCTGAAATGAAGAATAGCATCTAAAATATATGTGATACGTATTTGAATGACAGAGGACAGATTCTTTTATATGGGGAAGAGAGAGATATAAAGGTCTTACATAGTATGACAGAAACTACATGTAACAACAAATCTCAAATTCTAACTATAGCATACATCACATTTGACTGGTTAATCTCACAACTCTTGTCTCAATATGGCATTAATCATGGGACAGTCTGTCCATTGGGAATTTCATGGGATACCCACTTTGTGTAGTACTACTTTGGCCCAAGGGATCCAAGAGAGACATTTATATTATTTCCTTTCATACTCCCTTAATCACATTCTTTCATATTTTCATACAAATTTCCATTTATTATGAAAAAGATTGCATGATCTTATTTTCTACAGAATTTCAGTTTGTCCCTTTGATGTACCTATTGAAGCAAAATGTCACAAAATTTAGTGTATCTTACCATGTAACAACACATATGAAGAATATTTAAATTACTTGTTCTTGTATTATTTGGATACTACAAATGCAGAAGGCATAGCAAAAGGTAAATTCCTGAATAACTGAGATGTTCACTGGTTGTGTGTCATGCATTCATTCATTTCTTCATTCATTTAGTAGTCTGTCTTACGACAGGTCCAAAACTTCTTTGAAAGCCAGCTCTCCACATAGTGCAATCTAGAGCTTCCTCCTTCAAATGAGAGTATCCTCTCCTTTCCTTAAGGTCATCCAGAAGCTTCCTAAGCCTTCTTCCTCATCTTCGTTGCACTTCTATCCCCCGTTTTATCTTTCCTTCAATAACCCATTATAGAAGGCAGTTTCTACGCAAAATGTGACCAATTCAGTTGGCCTTCCATTTATTTATTTCCCGTAGCATATTCCTCTGCTTCTTGACTCTAAGTAATACTTCTTTATTTCTCACATGACCAGTCCAACTGATCTTCTCCATCCCTTGCCAGCACCACATTTCAAAACTTTCCAGGCGTTTCTTATCTACTGCCTGAAGCATCCAAGTTTCAGCACTGTATAAAGCTATCCTTCAAATGTATCATGGATTAGCATGTAACGAAATGTTTCTAGTAGCCATATAACTTATGACTTTTATTTTATTTTATACACATTTTGAATTTTATTACACATATTTTGGCTTATATTTAAAGATTAAAATTCCATACAAAATACTTTTATAATTAGGAATGTCCCAGTGGTAGCCTAACATCACACAGTGACACCCAAGACTTTTGAAGCAATAACACACAAGTTACTACTATTTTACTTATCGTTGAGCAGGCGTTTTTGTACCAAACACCAATCTAATTATATGTCATATACAATTCTGCACAGTCACATTGTCCAGCTGTAATAAGTTATTCAGCTGAGAGAATAATACAGTTTCATTGTCATGAATACAGACAGCCATATCTGGCACTCATCACTCATCTATGACAGAATTACGACTAACTTTATCTAATGGACCTCAGAGACTATGTGAATTTTTCTTTTCTTTACTTAAAGACAGACAGAAATAGCCTGTGCAAATCTGAAAGTATTTCACTTCCAGATGCTGGGATATCATCATGGGCATTTTCGGATTTTAGCTTCAGTGGTAAAACCTTTTGGAATGTGACACCATACAGTGTGCTAGCTAGTTACCTATTCCTGAAAATAGAGGCAGTAAGTTCCTCTATGGCTTCAGTAACTCTCTGGCACACTATGAGAAGTTGCAGACAAGAAGACATATCAGTCTCCAAAACAGGGCACAATTCCAAGATTTTAAACATGCAGGTGAAGTTCCTTAACTGAATCCTATGAAGATACCTTTAAATGGCGTTCACCTGCCCATGCAGCTAAAGTTAATGTCAAGAAGTTCGTAAAATTCATATATACTTTGGTTTCTATTGATAAATGAACTGTCTTATGTAATTAATAAGGATAACAGAAAGGCATATCAAGATAAAATACTAGCACATTCTAAGTGCAAATTTTGAGAGTCTCAGAGATTATTTTGACAAAGTAGCCAAGAAAGTCTTGGAAAGTAAATTAGTCAAGAATGAATTAACACTTCATTGATGAGCTTCAGTGTGCTATATATTTTATGTTCAGTATGTTATTCTAAGTCATATCATATCATATCATATCATTTATTTACTTTCTGTTGATCCTTACAGGATTACAAAATCCATATGGATATGGAAATGGTCATATTTTTGGGAATCAAGAGATGAAACCCACACAAAGGTGTACAACAATCATGTCCCGTGTTTTGGGCTTCTGTGTATGTTTGAAGATTCTACCATCTGTAGACAGTAAAAAGAATAGGAATTCCATTCTTTGAATGACACTGAAAGCTGTTTCTCTTTGTCATGGTTAAGGTATGCATTAACAAAGCTAGTATTACCAATATGTACCACACTCTGAAAACATATTCATAGGTTCTAAAGTGTGCCCACGCAGCAAATAGCTGATAAGTCTTGTGGACATCAGGACATAAATTGTATTTAAATTGATAAGTAGTGTGAAAGGAAAGCTCCCTCCATTATTGTAGCTAGTACCGGAGAACACATTCCTGAAGGAAAGAAGCCACTTGTAAACTCTAGCTGTAAATGTGAGAATAATATTAAAATGGACCTTGAAGAAATAGGGTGGTAAGGAGTAGACTTAATCCATATGGCTCAGGGTAGGGACTGGTGGTGGACCCATGAGAACACCATAACAGACTCCTGGGTATCATTAAATATGGGTAATTGTTTTGACTAGTTGAACAAATGTTAGCTTATCAAGAATGACTGCTCCATCACATTCATACATCAGATTTTTTTTTTTTTGCTCTTTCTTCTTACTGCTTCCCTGCACATTATTCCTATGTCCATCATCCATCACTGTATATTTATGTTTATTAGTTTGGTATGTACCTTATTTCTACAAAACTAAAAATGGTACCATTGATTGATGTGTTGCAAAAGATGTATAAATATTTTTGTCATGACAGCCACTGTTGCATAATTTTAATGTATTGTTTCAGCATTTTCTCACACTGTATTTAAACCACAGAAAGACTCCCCATACTATGATTCCTCCACCAACATTTCTTCCAAACTTTTATGTAGGTATCTTTTTTTATCTAACAATTACCATTTGTCATTTCCAAAACATCGTCCTTCTCGAAAAAATTAGATGATGGATAAAGGCTTAAAAAAGAAGACTGTGTCAGTTAACTTACGTTGTGCTATGCTCTCTCTATTGGATTTTTTGACCCTTGGAGATGGAGCAGACAGGTTGTCCCAAAAAGTCGGTAAGGAATTACCAGTTCACGCTTCATAATAAATCACGAGAGTGCAAATGTCACGTAATGATTTGGCAGTGAAAGCCTTTGTTTGACTCCACATGGTCCAGTTCAGAGCAGTCCAGTTCAACACATCATACACTAATTTAAGACAACCTCATATACGTAAGCACCAAATTTAAGGAGAAAAAAACCTTGTCTTGCATTGGAGTTAATATGGTATTCCTTCCTGATTAGTTGGTCATTTTTAAAATGCATCATGTATAAGCACAAATTTATGCAGTTATGTAAGAAAAATGTAGGTAGAGCATTCTGTTTATATCAGCACTAAATTAAATTATTAATCATATTGGACAACAGACATCATATTTCCCTAGGAGAGATCCTTTAGTAACCATTGGTCAACCATTCATTTCTAACATTGGTACAGTATGCAGACCTTTAATTTTTCACATGCTGTCAGACTTGGTGTTCCATATGGTTTTGAATGCTTTGAAGGTTAGTATTAGTTGAAAACCCATTGCACAGTAGCTGGAATTTAAATTCCAGCCTTACTGAAGCATTAACAAGCTGGATACACCCCCGCATGTGGTACTGACAAAGACAAATGTCTAACATTCGTCCTCTGAAGACAAATGTCAGATATTTGTCTTGACAGGCATGTTACCCCAGTCACTTGACTCATGTATCCCAGTCTGTATCCATTATAGCACCTCAATACACACAGCACTGTATGCAAGAAAGTACAGGGCTGGAGAAGAAGTGTTCATTTTCACACAGTCATTGTCTTACATGCTGGCAAAGAGCCAGAACTGATGATTCAATAGGAAGCTGTGTCGAATCCAGTGGAATTTATAAGGAGGTTGGAAATAACTTGCTGGGTATCCTGTCATATGTCTGGTCATCTCACTGACTGATATGTTATGAGCCACTGTTTATTATAGTTCTTTAGTCTAAGCTGCACAACATGAAGAAGAATGGAATGGAGGTAGAACACAACGCTCACTTAAATACCATGATCTTTCATTGATGGTATCACATTAAAGTTTGGGTGTCATATCAATCATTTATAGATGTGATGTGCTGAATGGAGACCATTCTCAGTGTTCCCTGGAATCCTGTTGATAATGAACCAGGCCAGGGAAGTGAGTTCTGGGTGGGCACTCTTTTCATAATGGGCAGTTTTTAAGTCCAGGATGACATTTCCCTAATTTGACTGAAGGTCATCTTGAAACTGGCACAGCTTGAATGGATGGTCGTGGAAGTCAGCCTGCAAACACGCCAGGTATGAGGTAGACACACTGACCTTGAGCTGCTGTGCTCTGTTGCAGTCTTGTATCTCTCTGTACTGTCATTTCTTTAAAAGTAACATGTTAGCTCACTTAGACTGTTTTGAGTTCGTAAGAAGGTCAGTCTGTTGCTCAGTTGGGGGGAAACTGTAGTTTGGTTTCAGTGATGAGAAGTCTACATAAACTCGCTTCCTGCATATTACTGAATCGAGATGCGAGACTATCTCTGCGAAAGAAGGGCGCATGTCTGGGGTTTTTGACCAACATTGGAGCATCAGAGTATATCTGTAACAGGAAAATATCACAGCATACAACATAATCAGTAAGAACATTGATACATGAATAACACAAGTTTGTTACTGCCTCTGGTTGGCCATTAAGATGATACTGTGTTCAGAATATAATCAAAAGGAAAAATGGTAAAACACATTTAAATTCTCATACTTGAAATATGTTTCAGATCATTCCATCATGGCAGAAAAAAAGAGAAGCAGATTAATTGTTATTATCATTATCGTCATTATTCTTATTATCATCTTCATCATCATAATTATCATTTCTTCATCAAGTGTTACACTGCTGAGTCTGTGTGTAAGAACAGTTTTTTTTTATGACAGTAAATATGTACAAATTCTGTCAAAAGTTATTATGGAATATTTAGAAATTTTTGAACAGTATGGCATATACCAAACACTGCTGCCCTTTGGATGTTTTTTTGATAGGCCTTATTTCATGTTCAGAGGTTTTAAATTTTTATGCAGGGTTGTCAACACCACACCAGCTGCTGACAGTTGTGTTGGTCGTACTGTTGTAACCTGTTCCACATGCAGTGGTTGTTTACATTCTTATACTAATTAGGCATAATTCTTGACTTTGTTGCCCTATGCTTGATTATTGTTCTCAGTAGCAGGAACAGCTGTGTCAATTACTTAAGTATGTGATACTTACGGTGGTGTCAGGCTTGCCATGATGTATATCTTTATCATTTATCACAGTGTTCAGTCCAAGTATATTTTTTTAGCTCTCATGTTCTGAGTAACTTGCTTGCATGCATTTAAAATACAAAACTGAAATTCTAATTAATTGTCTCTAACCAGAGATCTTGATGAATCTGTTTCTACATAATTGTAGAAAATTAACAGGAAGGGATAAAATCTCAAAACAGGGTAATGTGCAGGATTTTAAATTAGAAACCCTACAAGAAAATGTGATTATATCAAATAATATGGAAATGTGTTATGCATGGACCAGAGGAGAGATTTGTTAGACAGCACAAAAACTGATGTCAAGTAAAACACCACAAGGAAGATCAAATTTAAGCTTGAGAAATCAAGTGTAGGAAGATAAGAAAGGAACAGGTGAAGAGTGGCATGCACATACAAGGGCTGCTGATACAAGGATGGAGTAGAATGGATAAGAATTGTCACCCTGTCTTCCAGAAATAGCAATGAATGATATTGATGATAATGATTATATTTTATTTATCTTTGGCTGTCTGGGAATAGGTGATTTTTAACCTTAGAACTATGGGGCAGGGTGGTATATTTGAAGTCTAGGTCATCAGTTTTATGAGCTTGTGGGGTCAGAAGGATTGCAGATGTGTTCAGTTGTGATGGACTGCCAATAAAATTTAACTTACAATTCTTCTGAACAGTTATCTGGCTTTTCCAGCCGTTTGCCTTCGTCAAGGAAATTCAGTAGGTCCATGTCACTTACTGTAGGGTATGGGAAACCCCCTGAAAACAGATTTCAGTAATGGGTATATATACACTTCTTTTTTGCAACAAAATGGTTAAATAACTGTAGGAATTTTTTATACAAGAAATAAATGATTTTTCACAAGAACATCCAAGAAACTGGCAGAAACCAAAACTGTATATTTTGTCGACATTTATTGATATTGATATTGATATTGATATTGATATTGATATTGATATTTTATTTACGTTCCATGAATCAACAATAACAATAAACGGGATATAGAACATGTCAAGAGTAATACAAGTAATGAATGTTTGGAATCAAAGCAAAATGATTCCAAGTCAAGTACATGATGATGTTTAATACAGATAGGATCAAAACCACTGTGTTAAACAACAAAACACTAAACATAAGACTGTAGTTAACAAGCAGAGGAAAGTCAGTGTACAGACCACAAAATAAATACAAACAGCAAATTATACATATGAATAACATTGATATAATAATGTCATGGTGAACAAAACATAGAATTAAGATAGATCTTGTGTATTTTCATCTTATGAAAAACGATTCATGACACATTATCAGCTTGTAATAGGTTTATACTGAAAATATTCCTCCATGGAGTAAAAAGAATTGTATGTAGGAATCGATTTAAGTACATTCCAAATTACCTAACATTATTGGATAAGTATGGAGGAAGATTATTAAAAATCTTAATGCCCATGTAATGTACTCCATTTTGGTATACAGTTAAATTAGTTATGGGCTGATAAAAATTATTATTTTGTCGTGTACCTTTAGTGTGATTCTCCGAGTTCAAAGTAAACAGGTTTTTATTGTTGACTACGAAAAGCATAAGTAAGAGGATATATTGAGATGCAAAGGGTAATATTTCCAACCATATAAATAGATTCCTAAATGAAACCCTATTAGTATTACCCATCATAGTTCTGACTATTCTTTTTTGCATTCTAAATAAATTTCTTACTCAGGTATGTGTAATACAGAAGTTGGTAAGTAAATACATACATTATATTTTATTGCAGTAAAAGTGAAAGGTATTGATCAAGTGGCCCACGATTCAAGGGATGGATCTGCGGTCATTTACTTGCTGGGATTGTGGGTTTGAATCCTGCCACAAGCATGGTGGTCTCTCTCTTGTAAGTGTTGTGTACTATCAGGTAGAGATCTCTGTGACGGGCTGATCACTCATCCAGAGGAGTCTTACTGATTGTTGTGTGTTTGAGTGTGATCATGAAGCCTCAAAAATGAGGAGGCCCTGGCCCACTTGGGCCTGTCACGCCATAAAAAGTTCCTGTCCGCACCATGCAGGAATGTGGGAGGGAGTAGAAGTATAGTTCAACTCATTCTTAACCTCAGCACTATATGGAAGAGATTGGTCAGCTTTACTCTGCGGCCGCTTTACCCCTGAGAAACAACCCCTGTACCTAATTGGTACACAAATAGTTATAGTTTTTGTATGACTTCTATGTTTTGTTGTACATTTTCCAAAAGAATGCCATAACATATATCTGATACTTTTGCAAACTATGTAACCATGCATTTCAAAACTCTTACAGTAAGTGGCAGCCAGTCATTCCTATCTAACAAGTTTTTGTATCCACAATGTTGTAATTATGCTACCGATCACTGCTGGAAATGAAAAGTTATGGCACTGTTGCGCTTTCCACTAGCTTATTCTTCATGCACAGTTTATTGAAAATGTAACTAGATTAAAAATTTTAAATGGGAAATGCATGCACACACTCATGTTTGCACATGTATATGCACACACACCTACACACACACACACACACACACACATCCAAACACCCACACATAAATACACACACACACACACACACACACACCTATACACACACACAAAACTACACACACACACACACACACACACAACTACACACACCCCCCCACACACACACACACTCCTACACACAACCACACACACACCACACACACACACACCACACACACACCCACACACACACCACACACACACACACACACACACACACACACACCCACACACACACCCACACACA
>Ga0123354_10006592_pt1 | contig 17282 bp, 15 predicted proteins | sample TergutLab28metaG_2_FD_97872 | JGI IMG/M metagenome (GOLD analysis project Ga0123354, IMG submission 97872) | Labiotermes labralis P4 segment gut microbial communities from Petit-Saut dam, French Guiana - Lab288 P4 | ecosystem: Host-associated > Arthropoda: Insects > Digestive system > Gut ...
ATAGCAAATGTATAATGATTCAGATGGACCACATACGTCAGACATTGGAAGCGAAACGCAACTCTACAACCACAAAATAGGAAAATTATATACATTAGGTAGTAGAAGAAAATAAATAACTCATTAATTACAGAATAAAAATTAAATTGATTAAATTATTATTATAGTTATAGAATGATACATATTGAGTAAATGATAAAAGGGAAGTGTTTCCCTGAGTTCTTATAAAACTATAGCATATTACATGATACTTATGAAGTAAATGATAAACGATCTCATTTATTCCATTATGAACTTGAGTATTGTCTGACCCATTACTTATTTTCTGTTTATTGCCACTGCTTGTCACCCATACAACAATGAAACACATTTACTAAATTTTGAGACTTTTTTGTTGTTACCAAGCATGAGGTGTGATATACTGTTTATTTGCTCATACAGATCTGTACCAGATTACAATGGCATATGCCTATTGGAAGTCTGGAAAGACACGTGACACAGCGGTATTTGACCTATACTTCCGCAAGAATCCATTTCAAGGAGAGTTTACCATATTTGCTGGCTTGGAAGAGTGCTTGAAATTTTTTAAGAACTTTCATTATTCGGATAGCGGTAAGTTCAGTATACCAGCTACTCTTCCGCTGAAATTATTTCTTAGACTGATCTGCAGAACAAGGTAACCAGATTTTATGTCTGTTCTTGCAGTAGAACGGTTTTACAGAGTCAGAAAAGTGCGTAATAAAATGTTTACTACACTCTGTAAATGACATATTGACCTTTGCAACTTTACTGTGATTGAGTCTCCTAGCATTAAAAAAAAAAACTATGATACCGGAGTGATAAACAGTGGGTTTAGATGACGTATATGTTTGAAACACAAGTGCATATCCTGAAACACTTTGGCGACAGAACATAGTGTTACTGAAGAAGTGAAATGTTTGCTCAAAATATGATGGACCTGAAAAACATGTTTCAGTAAGCTGGGCCATTGTAACTGAAACTAATTGTCTGTAAACTGGCTTTAATGAGATGGATGATTTGTTCAAGATGAGTCATCGTTTCATACGAGTCATGGCTGGTTCCGTAGACATAGGAGAAAGTCAAGTTTGCACAATTTTAAACTACTGGTGAGGCTGCAAATGCTGACACAGATGCAATCTCACCTTTTCCTTTAGAATTGTCTGAATTAATCAAAGAAAGTCCAAGTAGTGTATTTTTGGATATTTCAGTAAGGGAACATTGTGCTCTTAGCAGGTAGATTGTTCAGTATGACAAACTTTTCTATTGTGGCACCATTATTTGTACTTCTTACCAAATATTATTGGGGTGATAAAAAATGGATAAGGCCATTTTATTGCTTATTTCTTCTATAATATCATAATTTTGAATTGAAATCTAACAGTTTTCAAGCAGTACATAACAGAATTCCTCAGATACTTGCTGTAATCCTCAGTGGTGCTGTTTATGTATCATCCCCTTTATTATCAGTTGGAGAATGCACATTCCAAACAACAGTGTCACATGACTAACCTCATGGTATTGACTGGGAATTCCAATTAACTATCTTATCTTAAATGCTAATAAGATTCCCTTCTGTACAAAATATCCCATCTCTAATTGATGATTCTCATTTCACAGTATTATACAGCAGTTTTAGAATTACGTTTAGTGGAATGTTATCTCTTGGTCACAGATGGTGTGAACTCCAGTATCTGCTGTTCTGTCAGTTTGCCTCTCCATGTAATTGAGACAGTTACTGGTTAAAAAAAAAAAGAGGCGAAGGTCAGTTACATAGACATAAACTGTCTGGATGACTGAGTTAGAGAAATGCACTTTGAGAGATGAAAGACTTGGCTGAAATTCTTATACCGCTGTCTTAAATGCATGATGTTTCCATGATTTTGCAGCAATTCATGGTGGTACTTACTCCTTACTTACTCCATGGAGCAGACTCCTTCTTGAGCAGTTATTCGTTTTTCAGCTAGTTAAGCAATTCCCTGCATTTTATGGAACCCAAAGATTCATTACCACGTTCACAAGTGCCCACCACCTCTCCCTATCCTGAACCAGCTCTATCCAGTCCATACCCCTACATTCCACTTCCTGAAGATTCATCTTAATGTTATCCTCCCATCTATACCTGGGTCTCCCAAGTGGTCTCCTTCCCTCAGGTTTCCCCACCAAAACCCTGTATATGCCACTGCTCTTCCCCATATGCGCTACATGCCCCGCCCATCTCATTCTTCTCGATTATATCACCCAAACAGTATTGGGTGAGGAGTACAGATCATTAACCTCCATATTGTGTGGTTTTCTCCACTGGTGTTTTTTAAATTTGAGATCTGAGGAATTTCAGATAATAATTTTATAGCCGCACCAATTTCATAAATCCTATGTTCTTTCATTCCTCCCCTTCCCATTATTTTTTTATTTCTCTGGTTATGAAGGCCAGTAACAACCCTGTTTTAATTTATTTACAAACCTGTCATTAGTGTCTGTGTATGGAAATATGAAATCCTGAAATTTACACCACAGTCTTCTACCTTACCCGCAGATGCACTTCTGTGTAGATTCTATACATAGACATTTGTTTCAGTGTATCTTACCCACATCATTTCAAAACATTGCATAACACCATTGTGATTACCACTTAATCACACAGGCCAGGTATGATAGTGGGCAGTTAGAGCAGTGTGAGGTTTTGGCACATGAATTGAGTAGATTGATTGTGAGTTTGAACTACGTAAGGGTCTGGAGGCACAAATTATCTGGCCTATATGGCGTAAGCTTGGTTCATGGTTGAAATGTCTGACAATCTCCCTGTATACACATTTTAATAACACATTTCATTAGGAAGCTTGGAATTTTTGTGCTTTACTGTCTTTATTCAGATATTGAATACCTGAAACAAACACTACCCCAGACGATTGAGCCTGAGTTCTTTGTGTTTCTTCGGCAGCTGACAGTGAAAGATGTGATATTGTCTGCCATTGATGAAGGTTCTGTAGCATTTCCAAGGTAATTTTTTCTATCCTGAATTTATCTGCTTTAATTGTTATACTCTTGACAGTTTTCACAATGATAAAGTGCCTTATTATTCAGTTGCTGTGTGCTTGTGCACCAATGTAATAGTAGTTTAAATACAAGGTAGCCCAAAGTCATGCAAACCATTTGAAAGATAGTTTCGTTGTAGAATGTCACAAAGTATGTACATGTTTGGGGCACCCGGTGGTGCAGTTGGTTGAGGCATCGCGCTACAAGTTGGTAGGCCACAGGTTCAATTCCCGATGGTGTCATTTGAATTTTTTATTGACATAATCCTTCTGGCCGCACTATGGCCTTGGAGTTGACTCAGATTCTAACAGAAATGAGTACCAGGAATATTTCCTGGGGGTAAAGGCGGCCATTGCGTACGGCTAACAACCTCACCACCTTCATGTGCCGATTGTCGTGAGATATGGGAGCCATAAACTCTTGGAACCCCAGGCCTGTAATAGGATTGCTTTACCTTTATGTACATGTTTACATTTGTGGCTCCACGATGGTAAATAGGCCAATATGCTTTTGTGTGTTTGGGGCTACTTATTATAATGTGTTTGGAAATGTGCTTGTCAATCACATTCCAGAAATCCTTTTGTCATGTGTCTGCAGATATGGTCATTCGAGTTAAATTTGTGTTTTAAAGAAGGGGGAAATCCGTCACAATACTTTCTGTAAATTCCCTCAGCTTCGGTGAATTTGTAGGCCAAAATAATATTTTGGTATATAATCAGGTACCTTAATGATTGCATGAGTTTTGGCTCACTATCAAAAGTTTCAGTGTAATTTATGAATGGTTTGATCAAGATCCAATGGGCTGTACAGTGGCAGGGCAGAGCTGTGCTGCATTTGTTGCATAATACCAAATTTTCTTGCTGAATGCTGTCTGTAAGAAATCATATTGTATTGCTAATTTGCCAACACGTGTAATGTGTCAAGGAACGAAGTGTTACGTACATGACCATGATCTTAGAGCAAGACTGGACAAAGGTTCTAGTAAGTAGTATTGATAAATACGTAGACTTCCGGTCCAACACAACTCTTTATTTATTATAATATATTTATTGAAACATGTAGCTGTACTATGATAAATAGTTATGTTGGATGGGCAGTATATATATATATTTATCAAGAATGCTAGTATAACATAACAAGGTGGCAACCATTAAATATGTAGGAAGTAGATTGTAGTGGGTACATTTCTGTAGATGTATTAAAGAGAATCCCAGAGATTGAAGCTGTTGTGATCAGTGGATGTAACTACATCTGTGGATTTTATTCTTGAATGAGTTTTTGATCCTCACAGAATCTCATTATTGACAAAGTTAATGTCCTGTCTGTAACTGTATTGGGCTGTGTGGGTCAGTGTGTGTATTAATATCTCAGATTGTCATCTGAGAGTTTTTATGTTTGTTCTTCTCTCTGAAATGTAGATTGATTTCATCTTCTACAAGAGCAGCTTGTAAACTCTGTCAGTTTATGTGATCATTTGAGCTTCTGCTTATGTTAGAAACTCATCATCTGAAGTGTTTGTAGTCTTCTGATGTATAGTATATAGCGCATCACTTGTGTCTAGAAGGGATGCATTGTTATAAATGTACATCCATAAATTCATTGTTGTGAAACTTGTGTTTGTATTTACTCCAATCATGAATGGAGATTCATTTCTGTGGAAGTATTTTCAGTCCATAGTTGTAATAAAAAGTACTGTTTTGCCATCAGAAATAATACTTCCTATGCATAAATAAATTGAAAAAAAGCTTTCAGATTTCAACTTAGTTAGTCAGAAATAAAGATAACAGTAACAACCACTCCAGCACCTGTTCCTGCATGTTGGCGACCTAAGTGCGTAAGCTATACAGCAGGCAACTAGTATAGCAACATACAAGGCGGTTCAGATATGACCGGGACTGATTTTTTTTAAAACCATAATTGCTCATCACTCTAGCAACTCCCAGACAGGTTCTAACCCGAGCAGGAGGGAGGGTGGAGGTTGTGGCTTCACTCTCTCAAGGTCGCACAGCTGCTGCGCAGTGTGGCTTGTTTACACACAAATCAGTCCCGGTCATATTTGAACCACCTTGTATATCATTTCTGAATTTCTGGAATCCTTAATAAATGATAATTTCTTAAAAATAGTTTCATTTGAATTTCCTCCCCATCTCATTTTGTGTTTAAAAATTTAATACACGTATCCTATAAAAATAACGTATTTGTGTACCATATTATGAAAGTTATGGAAATGTTTTGTGATTCATACGAACCTTATATTGCTTTAACCTTTAGCCGCCTAACGTCAATAGTGGTCGTACCGCACCGCTAACCTCCAAATTTGCATTTTATGTATTTATTCAACAAATATAGGTACCGAATGTTTTAAACATGGTGTATACTCTCCGCTTTTTTCTCTTCAAAATGCAGTTTGTTTCATAATTCTAACATATATTTGGTTCCTGTATTATTTACATTTTATATACAGGATGTGCTAAAATTAAAAAAAATAATTCCGGCACCAAAAGGTTAATTAGCTTACCAGAAACCGCAGTGTTTTTTTTTTCTGTTCTTTTTTCACTGCCGTTATTCACATCTGTATTTCTACTACCCCCTTACCACTTTCTCCATACTGTACATATCTATTGGAATTGGTTACGGGAACAATTTTACAATTCATCCTTGTACACCTTGTATATACTGTCGGTCTAATAAATCTCTTAAGAAAAAAAGGTTTGTAGTTTTTGAGCAGGTAAAATTTTGTGACTTGAGTGTCTGTAACACTGGGGTATACTGTGTTGTCAGAAGTCTTCATTTGTATGTGTGTTTTGCTTGTTTGGCAGGATCCCACTTATGCGTGTGGAAGGCCCATTGATAATTGTTCAGCTGTTGGAGACAACTCTCCTCACACTTGTGAACTATGCTAGGTGAGTAGATTGTATTCGTTTACGTTAATAATTTTGTTTTGTCGTCAGAAAACTTGTGATGTTTTTTAAGTAGTGAGAAGGCTGTTTGCTGGATGACAAGTGGAACTGCGGTTTGATTTATTACAGTGACAAAAGATTTTTCTCTACTTCAGAATGTCCAAACTGGTGCAGGGCCCCGCCCAACCCATATTCATTGGGTTCCAGGGGCTCTTTTCCCAGGAATAATTTAGTGGGAGTGTGGAATTCAGCACATAATTTGTGATTTTATTTGATAGACTGAAGAGCTGATGCCTCCAAAAGGACAGTGACATCTGCATATTTCTGTGGCATGCCTCTTTGTGTCACACCTAATGCAGAACCAGTTAGGAATGTTTTTCCTCCAATTTTTGTAAATTAGCTTCAATTGGAGCTTCTTTCTTACAATCATGATAAGTTTGCCACTTTTTCCATATTGGGGAACTCAGGTGCACACCATTAGACACTCGTGGATATATCTTGAAGTCTTTGCAGTGACAAAAGTCATTAAAATTCTCTCGGGCTGACAGAGGGTGGAGACGAAGTCATTCTCTGATACAGTCGTGTATTTCACGTACCTGATCCAGCTGTCAGCCTGAGAGGATTTTACTGAACACTGATGACTGATGACTAGACTTGTGTCCATCATATCGGAACACACTAAAATGTAATAGAAAGTTGTGATTGTTGTAAAACATGCTTGAAATCACACAGTCAAGACAGAGAAGTGTGCCATAAAACTGGGAGTCCCAGCTATATAATGTGTTATGTGACACAAAACTGGAAGTCCCAGCTGTAATGTGTTATGTGACACATGTCTCCCCCATCTGCTTCCATATGACTCACCACCTTATGCTGGATATCAGCTCTTGTTCATGTTTATTATAAACCATCTGATCATGGCTGCTGGCCATCCATCCATGTCAGTCTTTCTTCATTTACCTGCCACCTTCATCAAGATAATAAGCAGCTGATGCTTGTGAAATGTACAAGAATAGCATGCTATTGGTAGGGTCCAATTGTGGCACTGTTGAATCTTTTTTGAACACAAATAACATGGCTGCCATACACTTTTATAAGGTAGCACTATATATTGTATTGTCAAAAATTGTGTAAATTGTTGGGTGTTTAAAAAGGCATAACTTTGTGAAGTTACATTTTTTATGGGTCTGGTAAACATTCCCAAACTGTATGGACATGATGACTGATGAATATTTGTAGTGTTGTTTTGAAATATCTAGTAGTAATGGTAAAATATATGAGGCCTAACAGTGCAGAACTGCTATAAAAGTAGCAATTGCTTTTAATGTTTGTACCCCTGTGAGCAAAATTCATTGCTGTTATAGATAACTCCATGTAAAGATTGTAGATTATTGATCTGAATATTATATATTTTTTAAAAAAATTGCTGGTATATGTGCATTGCTGGCAAGTGGACAAGTGTCAGCTATTCTTTCTTCGTTGATTTCATTTAAATAACACTGAGAGTAAGATATTTTCTCTGAGGAATTGTCCCAGATGTTTAAACAATGATGCAACTGATTAAGCTCTTCCCTGTCATGTAGGGATCATTATCTTGTTGGAATGTTTTTTTTTGGCAAAGGAATTGTAATTAATTTTTTGATCTCTAAATGGCCTGCATTTGCACGCGTGAATGAGTGTAAAAAAACATCTGTAGAAATCCATTTTCTGTATTTGAGCAGCAAGGAAGTATACTGCATTGTAAAGAAATGCCGCATAACGCTATTTATTTCATGATTTTATCTTTCTCTGTTTAAATAATACATTTTTCATGAACCATACACTGAAATTTATATATTAACCCCAGTCATTGAAAGAGTAATTGATATAAATCCAGTTACATTATCAGATGTATACAGAAATACTCAGTATACTGATTGTAAGTCCTTTTGCTTCTAATACCATCCAAGAGAAATCAGACCATAGTTAGGAGAAAACAAAAATGAGTCTTGGTGTGGTATTTCCCAGAGGTTACATGGGTAGTTACAGAATGAAATGATGTTGGCACTGTGTGATGTAGAAATAACATTGTTCATAACATTAATGTACTGATAACAGTAAGGTTAATGTGTATTTGTTCATGCCATAAAGGCATGCAGAGGGGGTGGAAGTACAGCAACACTCATTATTAACCTGACACTGGATGGAGGTGACAGTCAGCATCATGTCCCACCTGCTTTACTCCTGGGTTAAGAGTCCCTGGTGTCCATTGAATAGAAGCTGGATGAGGCCCAGAGCCAGTCTGGGCATTTGGGAGAAGGGGAAAAATCTCTTTCCCTTGCCAGAATTCAAAACCCAAATTGTCCAGTGCATATTTTAGTTACTGTACTGACTGTGCCATGCTGGCTATTTGTATTTAGAATATACTTACAGAAATGGAATTATATGACATTTGTTATGAACTGCAAGAAATAAAACGACCAGCGTTATGTGTGAAGAAGGTTAGTAGAACCAGAAACACATGCTGTGTGCTCCTGAATTGTCATAATTAATCAGGTAACCAGATTTGGTAATGCCATTTTTCATCCCCATCATTTTCTTGTGTCGACTCATCAACTAAGACACACAAATTTACGTTTGTGTTCAAACTACTGAACACAAGGTTCAGATGAAAGTGAAAGACAAATTTTCTGACAACTGCCACAAACATGATCATATGTTAATGGCAACTGCAAATTCTGTAGTGATTGCGTTATTAAGGACAGGTAGAAGGAATATTGAAAACTAACATACCAACTGTGGAACAACCCTTCTTGAGAAGGTGATGGCTGCTCAGCTGGTCAAGGAATTTCTCGTGTTTTATGAAACCTGAAAATGTATTACCATTATCATAAGAAACCCACACTTGCCCCTGTATTGAGCCAGATCAATCCAGCCCACTCCCCATCCTATTTCTTGAAGATCCATTTGAATATTATACCTCACCATCTGTGTCAAGGTGTTCCAAATGGTTTCGTTCCCTCTGGCTTCTGCACCCATCTTGATTTGATAACCTAAATGACAGAACATTAAAACAGAGGTCAGAATAGTGTCTTGAGACATGGATGACAGTGGAAACTGATACTGTAAATGATGCAGCATAGTGAAGTGCGTTATTTGTTGCAGTTTGATGGCGACCAATGCTGCCAGGTACCGAATAGCTGCTGGAAAGAGTATTAAACTATTGGAATTTGGTTTGAGGCGGGCGCAGGGACCAGATGGAGGACTGTCAGCCTCCAAGTATTCGTATATTGGTAAGTGTGTTCATGTATTGAATGTATGCGTTAGTGCATATTTATACTGCGGCCACATCTCATAACCTGCTTGTCTGGCATGTTTCTCTGTCAGCCTTTATCCTGGTGTTTTGGGTATTTAAAGTTTAGCACATGGTTTATGAAAAACGTATCATTTCAACAGAAAAGATAAAATTTTTAAATAAATGGCACTTTGTGGTAAATAAAACAGATTGTGCAGCCTGTCGTAAAAATGCTGTAAATTTCCTCTTTTACATAAATATGTGAAATGAATTTCTAGGGGTGTTTTCCTATGAGCATTTGCATATACATGAACACAGGCCTTTGAAAGAGTTAAAGGTGCAGCCAGTTGCTGTGATTGTACCTTGTTTTGTACTTCGCAATTTCAGTTCATACTGGTAAATGTCCATTGACCATTTGGTTTCCCAGAGGTGAAGGAAAAGTAGTAAGAATTTTAGTTTATAATGTCAGTTTTTATTGATAGCTAGTGTTGAAAGTTGATAAGGGAATATTTATAATGGAACCTTGATGCCACTATGCCTTGTTTTGTGAATATCTTTAACAACCTTCGAAGTTATTCTCGTAATTGATTAAGAGGTGTTTTTTGAGTAGCCATAAAGAAGCCTTATAGTTGCTGTTGTTATTTATTAGGATTTGTTTCATTTTTTTAAAATTTGAATTCCTTATATTCTGTGTGTTCAACAAACCAGTTATGTTTTGTTCATGATATTTCTTAGGGCAGTAACTATGAACGTGATTTCTTCTGGAATATCATGTTTCAGACTGGTAGGTAGGTATGTACCAATATTTTGGAGGAACACGCTGCTTCCGTCTTCAGGGTAGATGAGTTAAGTGTACCTAAAAGTCATTCTGATACAAGAAAGGAGGACCAATAGGAGATTGGGAGACTAAAAAGTGACAGTAAATGAAGGACAGATGTAGGGGGAAATTGTAATTGAGGGAAGGAATGTGGTTGAAACAGAAAGAATGGGAGTGGAAGTAAAATGTTTAAACTATAACATGAATAGATCATGAGGTAATGTAAATGTGTTTTGTACGTTTCTGAGTAATACTGTATTCTCATTTTTGCTTCTATTAATAACAGTAGGCAAAACTGTGTTGTCTTTCAACTGTGTTTTTTAGTAGCCAACAAAAATTAGATGATGAAGGGGTTGGAATATGTACCATAGTGAAGGTTACATATTATTGATGGTTACATTGTGACTCTCCACAATTAACATACTCCAACTATATAGACTTTTAGCTTTATGGGCTGTAGTTACTGTATGTTAGTTGTGACTTGTTATACTATAGATGGACAGAATGTGCGAGTAGAAGGTAATAAAGTGAGTTTCATTGATTTTTTTGTACCTCTTTCCCACAGAATTAATTTTTATTACCATATTGGTGTTGTGGTATGTTATGTCTTGTAAGCAGCACCATGTGTCTGTAATAATGCTGTGTTATGTTTTATGCTTCCTTGGATCCTGTATTTTGTAGTTATGGAATTATGCAAAGCTTGTATTTTATAGTTAAGGAAGTGTTAAATGCTTTCTGTTAATGTCCATTTATTTGAATTTGGTTAGAATTTGGTTATATAAGATGGATGACTGTGTTGTGACACAGCATGTAGACCGTAACTGTTACGTGAAAAGGAAAGTCTGTAGCAGCCTTTGAACTGACTTGAATAAGAACCTATATTTCAATTTGGACAGCTTTAGTGTGACAAATTCCTGCACGAGCGTATTGTGGTTCTTTATATGTGAGGCTGTTGGTTTCCCACCCTCCTAATTCTCTCCTGGTGGTTGGTCGTGCCAGTTCTCTCTTGGTACCAAGAGCAGTGCTGCACCTATTGATTGCCTACAGCTAGCCTGTGCAAGGCTTTCATATTATTTCTGTTTTGTTGTGATTTATTTCCTTTACTAGTTTGATTGGCAAAAATAGTCACTTAGGAGATTTTGTTGTGTGTGCTTTCTCGGTTTGTTTATTTATGCTCTTTCGACTGCACGATTTACTTAATTCAAGTTGGTATGATAATGGAGACTGTGGTCCTTTGTGTGTGTTTTTTGGTATTTTGTAGGTAGATTGGTAGTGAGGTGCAGCATATCAGAGGAATTTGCTTCCTTCACTGTCAGTTGCATGGGTATGGATGGTTCAGATAAAGAATAGCTGGGACCAGGGAACTGAGTGACTTATTGGGACAGTAGCCTTAAAAGTAGTTATTTTATCATTGGTAAACTAAGAGGTGAGGAGACATTTAGATGTGTGAATGTAAAGGGGAAGACTGGATAGTACATGGTTCTGGGAGCAGTATCGGTGCACTGGATATTAGATGGTTCTGGGAGGTGTATCAGTTCGCTAGATAGTACATGGTTCTGAGAGGAGTATCAGTGCATTGGATTGCATATGGTTCTGGTAGGTGTATCAGTGCATCAGATAGTTCATGGTTTTGGGAGGAGTATCAGTGCACTGGATAGTACATGGTTCTAATAGGAGTATCAGTGCAGTGGATAGTACATGGTTCTAATAGGAGTATCAGTGCAGTGGATAGTATATGGTTCTGGCAGGAGTATCATCACACTGGATAATACATGTTTCTGATAGAGGTGTCAGTGCACTGGATAGTATATCATGGTATCAAGGCACTAAGTACAGGTCCTACCAGTGGGTTCATTCTCAGGGTGCTGCACCACCCCATAACTGGTAAGAAAAGGGAAGCAGGCTGTGAAGGTGGTATTTATCAAGGGACCATAATAATAATAATGCTTGTTGGTTTTTATATAATTGTCACAATGGGATGAATCATGGTAAGATGAGAGATTTTATAAAAAAAATCCAGAATATGAAATATCACAAAAATCTGTATGGTGTGAGTCACGCTCCTCCATCAGAAAAATGGACAGACATGACAAGACTTATAACTGCTTTTTACACCTGCTTTGCAAATGTGCCAAAAAATGGTGATATGGTACATAAATAGCTTTAACTTACATTATTTATGACCTTTGTGTCTTTGGTATAAGAGGCATCCTTTGTGTTTGGTTCATGAGACATTGGTGTTTCAGTTCCACACTTACAAGCACTTACAAGTGCTCCAGTGTTATAAGTATGTTCCAGAATGACCTTGTTTCATGAATCCTGTCAGTTTCCCTCAACGTAAAATTCTTTTCCAGATCACCTCATTGCTTTCCTTTGTAGGGAAACACACTGCCAGATTGCTCTCTACTGCAGTGTATGCTGTGCCACCAGACCCTTTTAGAAATTTTGGCAATGCAGTTTTTGCTAAAAACTGAGTCAAAGTGTCTTTGAAGAGATCATAAACATATTTATGAAGCAATGCGTAGGCTCAAGTTAAATTTAATTTCATCACCAGTCTTTTAATTCTCGGGACAGCAGTTTTTACATTTTGTGTAATTATGTGCATAGTTCAGTCTTAATTTAATGCTATATTATAGGTACATAGACAGACAGACAGATAGCATAGGGCAGGTTTTTGCTGGACCGTGCCCCAGATAAAGCTGCTCCTGTGCATGCCATGAAGGGATATAGAAGAATGGAGGTACAGCCTCACTCATTCTTAACCCTAGTACCAAATGGCATTACAGAATCATTTCAGTATATTAAAACTGTCACGTTAAAATTAAACATTACTTCTCTATGTTTCATATTCAAGGGGTCACTGATTCAAGTACTGATCTGGTAGGAGAATATTTTGACTAAAATTCTCCTTATTTTCCTTGGTTTCTTTAGGAACATACCAGCTTAGCACCACAAATTATGTCATGACTATGGCCCACCACATACTTTCGGTTCATTGAACACAAGACATCCTAATGTTGATGCTACAGAGGCCAAGCTACTGTCTGCAGTGTTTACAAAACCATAAATCATGTCAGATTTAGCTTACTGTATCTAACATAATTTTCTGCAGCATCATATCAGATATAATTGTGGTTAATGGCAGACAGATATGAAAAGTACCACAATCAGAAAATCCTATATATATATATATGGAGTTTCAAAAAAATGTTTTGGTGGGAGTTGATATGTTGGTCATGGATTGATGAAAGGACATGGGGCTGATAGTCACTTTGCAACTGCTGTGCAAACATGGCTCACAGCAGCTAGTATTTAGTGACCACCTGGCTGGGCTGTGTTGACTTAAATTTTGCCCTGGGTGTGCACGTTGCTGTGTTTCTCATCCCCACCAATCATCCAGCTTTTTACAACCCCAGCTGCATTACATTGGAGGGTTTGTTGCAGGTAAGGCATGACCTATTTGAACATGGAAAGTAGTCTTCAGGATTGAATGAGGTTGGGGGAAAAAAAAAGAATAATATAAACCGTTTTGTCTGTAAGTGAATAAATGATAAAGGTTAGTAATAATATTCTCACATAAGACCAAGATATTAATCTTTTGAACTAGCAGTCTAAAATGTGTCTACATTTTGTATGTATGAATGTAAAAAACTAAAATCGCATGAAATATAGAGAAATGTGCAAAATTCACTGTAAAAATTCCTTATTCCAATTAATAATAGTACTTTTTGAGGTCGTAAAAGAGTTGAAACACATGGAGTTTGTTTGTGAGAAGTCACTAACTAGCTGAAGCTATTGTGAGTGCTTCATTTCCTCTTTTTTCCCAATTCTTTTTGAGACTTATGAAACAAATATTAACTTTTAACATGTACAGTCATGCCTCACTCAGTAATATTAGATGTGAAATTGACCATGAAAAAATTAACAATGAACTTTAAGTGGTAGGTAGCTTTTTAATCTTTTATTAGTACTCATGAACACCAGCATGTGGGACACCTTGTAGTATGCAGTAGTTTGGTGCTAGTCAGGTCAACTGGTACGTAGAGACACAGCTCTGCAGTGTGTCTATGTTATACCATTTTCCTACTGCAGTAATTACAGTGGCAGGTTCTATTATTATGTGCAGGGTGCAGGTGTTTCACTTTCTGTTGAGGGCAGGCAAGTTCTGATATTCTTTGTAACAGGATAACAACTGCACTTCTCTGTATTTAATAATATGAGTGTCTGGCTGTGTGGTTGCTTAATCACGCCATTTTATGTGCAGTACATCCTGGTCATATTTATTCTACAGCAGCTGATGTGCCAGCCACCCATAGGAACACAGTAAATAAGTTGAGTCTTGAAGGTGACATGTTGGGGCTGATGGAAGAAACTAGTGTCTCTCTGTGGTTAATGGCTGTACAAGGGGTGGCTTAGTTTAGATATTTTCAGACTCAGTGTTTGTGGCCTCTTGAAGTTTTTAAAAATAGTTGCTCTTCAGAATCTAAAATTGTATGCCTAACTGGAAGTTGGTTAAATGATTCCTTGCTTTATTTGAACACTGTTTTGATGTGACTGACATATAAAACAGATTTACAGGGAGTAGGTGTGCTGAGTTATGAATTAGCTTTACATGGAGGAGGCATACTGAGTTATGAAACAACTTTACAGGAAGGAGGAATATTGAGTTATGAAACAGCTTTACAGGAATGAGGCATACTGAGTAATGAAACTGCTTTACAGGAAGGCAGCATACCAGTTGCAGTTTCAGACATGATTTTTTTATTTCAAGTTATTTTATTGTGTTTTGTTGTTGTAATGGAGGGAGCCAGGATAGCGTAGTCAGTTTACCTACTATGCTACGGACTGTACGGTCTGGGCTTCAAATTCCCATAAGGGCAAAAGATTTTTCTTTTCTCCAGAATGTCCGGACCGGCTCTGGGACCCACCCAGCCTCCTATTCAATGGTTTTGGGTGTTCTTTCTGGGGGTAAAGCATTTGGGATGTGATTTTAATCACACATCTGTCTCTAGTGTCAAGGTTAGGAATGAGTGGAGCTCTTCCCCTGCTCCCACTATATTGCCTGATGGCATGGATGGAAAAATTTCTCTTTATTATACCAATGAGTCAGGATAGCTCAGTTGGTATAGTGAATAAGTTAATGCTGGAGAACTTAGGAACTGTGGGTTGATTTTTGTTGGAGACGAGATTTTTCTCTTTTCCAAAACACACTGGCTCTGGGGTCCAGCCAGTCCCCAGTTCAGTGGGTATTGGCAGTTCTTGTCAGGGTAAAACGGCCGGGGCGTGAAGCTGACCGTACAGTTCCAGCCAGAGCCAAAGTAAAGAATGAGGGGAGCTGTACCTTCATTCTCCTGTACGCCTCTGTGGCATGCAAAGGGACAGCCATATCTTAACCATTTCACTTCTAAAATTAAAGGAAGCTAGTGTCGCTGTACACAGTAAGGTACATTGTGTGTTAATGGGAAATGCATGGCCTAAAGTCATGGGTATCCTTATGCATATTTGAAAGGTTTTTTAGTTCTCAGTGAATACAGTTGGGTCAGTTTCCAGCCCCATTATTTCCATTTTTGTAATCATCATTATTAATAATTAACATCTGATATTAATAAGTTACCTTATCATCTCTTACTTACATACTTACTCACTCCATGGTGCAGAGTCCTTCTTGAGAAGCTAACTGGTTTGCAGCTAGTCAAGAAATTCCCCGCATTTCACAGATCTCTAGTGATGCTAAATAACGTACGCAGTCTGTAAGATGTTAATAAAATACAGTTAAAGTTCATAGTTACATTAGTTTAAGCTTCTGTATGTATCTTTAATATCTGGTTTCAGCACAGCAAATGTAGTGGGAACTTTGTTACACACAGACTATTATAAACTTCAAGTCGCGGCAGACTGTATGTGACGTAGTTTCTGCTACACCTGCTTTGTTTTGTTGAACCATTGTTTCTATTTTATGGCTTATAATAACCTAACCTTATTTAATGCTTAATAACCTCTGGATTTGATATAGTATTATTAATAAGTTACAAGGTACTTGTTTGGTAATGATATTTTGAGCTATCTGGGTGTGTAACTCACCATGATTTCCATTCTGTGATATATAAGTAGTCCTTGCTGTTGATACATCATTGTTAATAAATTATACATGGCTTGTTTAGTAATATTGTTTTTGACTTGCCTATGTGTGTAACTGCCCAGTATTTCAATTTTCTGATGCATAATTATTTTTCCATCTCATTGTTTGCTGACATAGTGGTTACGTTTTGTATGCTGTTTTTTAATATGTGGTGCTACAGTCCATCCACCTGAGGCCTAGGCTGCCTCATTGTTGAGGTTTCTGGATCACATACCATTAGATACACACATCCAGTAGGACTTCTCTGAATGAGTGATCAGCTCAATGCAGAGGCTGCTACGTACCAACACAACAAACACGTGAGACAAACATCCATGCCCTCAGCAGGATTCAAACTTATGATTCCAGCAATTGAGGAGCTGAAGACTTATGCTTTAGACTGCACAGCCACCGGGATTGGCACACTGTTATTAATAATGTTAATAGCTTGGATGTTCAGTAAATCTGACCATGTATACAGCCATTTTTTTTAATGTAATGTGTTATCAGCTTCTTACTGTTACTTTGTCTAAATGTGTAAATATAACTTTAATACCGAATTGTAATTTAGTATATCCGTGGATAATTTTTACAGGTGGATTTGACGGGACAAGCAACGTCTTAGCTGGAAAGTTGTACAACATTCCAGTGAACGGGACACATGCCCATGCATATGTGACATCTTTTTCTGACCTCACTGAACTCAATATCAAGGTAATTGTGGTCACCATAATGAGATATGACATTTTGTATGTTAATCTTCATTATAACTTAATTACATAGTAAAGTTCGTGTACGCTATGCAGTATTTCATCCAACTAATTGCATATGTAACTACAAACAACTGTTTGGTATTCCATAGTTTTAAAAACCAACATAGTGCACTAATTACGTTACAATAAAAAAAATCACAAAGCACCTTTCATATCATGTGCCAACTCTACATGTTTTGGCACCAAGGTGCTATCATCACGGAGTGTCTCAACAAAACAAAGGTTTGTAGGTCCAACAAATATATGTGCTGTGGGGGGGGGGGGGGGGGGGGGGGGCGGGGGGAAAGACGTCGCGGCAGGGGGGTGACTCCCCCCCCCTTTCTTTTATTTGCTTACCTTTAAAATA
>Ga0123354_10006594_pt1 | contig 17280 bp, 10 predicted proteins | sample TergutLab28metaG_2_FD_97872 | JGI IMG/M metagenome (GOLD analysis project Ga0123354, IMG submission 97872) | Labiotermes labralis P4 segment gut microbial communities from Petit-Saut dam, French Guiana - Lab288 P4 | ecosystem: Host-associated > Arthropoda: Insects > Digestive system > Gut ...
CCAGCAGCCCGCCCGAGTTCGGTCAACAGGGTCTGGTCCGGCTTGTCCATCCAACGATCGAGGCTGGCTCCCGCCTGCCAGATCTGGTCTGCCGCCACGACCAGGGATTCGTCTGCGACAGACTGGAGAGAAAAGGTCAGATTCCAATGCTCGTTCTCGTCTGATCCTGGTTCCATCAGCCGCATATGCAGGCGGGCGTCACGCCCCTGTCCCACGTTGTCCCAGATCGCGAGTTGGTCCCGCAACCCGGACACCTCCTTCGTACTGGCCGTGAAGGTCGCCAGGGGAGAAGACAGTGCCGTCAGGAAAGACTCGGCCACAGGCCGGCGAACCGGCGAGCGGCCCCGGCGCTTGACCGGGCGGGCTCCCAGACGAATCTCCTCAGACTCCAGGCGCCGGTGGACCACCGCATCCACCAGGGCGTCGAGGGCCTCCTCGACCACGGCGTTCGGTGCCAATCCGGTCAGGTCCTGGGCGGAGGTGACCAGGGCGCGCGCCACGGGTGGAAGGGCTGTTGCTGCCATGGCAGCAAAGCGGGCGTTCTCTCCTCGAAGAACCGCGCGCCAGTACGCCCGACCGGTGGTCGGCTCCGAATCCTCCAAGATGGCCACTGCCGGCAGATATTGTCCCTGGTCCCCCAGTTGTGTGGCGAACCTGGCCAGAGTCCGGAAGAAATGGACAGAAGCGCCGAGCCGAACCTCCTCAAGCGGATCCGGCTGACGTTCCTCGTGATCGCCCAGAAGGTCCCAGTCTTCGCAATCGGCCGAGTCCGCGTCGTCCCAGTCGGAGTCGTCCCAGGCCGCGTCGTCCCAGTCCGGTGGGTTGGTGTCTGCCCAGTCCGACAACTGAGGGTCGTCGCGGCCGCTCGGACTTGACCTGGTCGTACTTCCAGTCAGCCACATCAAGGCTTCGGGACCAGTCAGTACGGCGACGGGAACGCTCCACGCCATCAGGTTCACGTCCCGGGGAGCCGGTCGGGGCACTGGACGCATCAACTCCGGTGAGTCCAGCGGAGCGGTTCTCACAGACGGCAGAGCGAGAACAGCTGTCGTCACATCATCACTGACCACCCGCAAGTCGTCGCCGGACGCCGCGAAGGTGTGAGGTCTCGCGGATCGAAGAGCGGAACTGGTGGACTTGACTGCGCGGTCGGCATCCTCGCCCCACACCGCCAGCCCCCGGTGGGGCCACCAGAAGGCATGTGCCGTGTGCATGGAGTGCCTCCTTGTCCCGCCTGAGATCGATCATCGGTGACGGGGTGGAGTAGCGCTGGGCTACCCGTACTCTTCCCGACACGAAACCTTGCCCATCCTACTCAGGCTAGAACCCGGATCCCTATCCTCTTGACTCGTGGGCTCATGAGGAAAGTTGTTCATCGTATATTGGTAAATCACTAGCAATCGGCTAGCACGGCACTGCTAGAGTGAGTTTCGTCATTCCTGTCCGTGTGACTTTGCATCTCTCGTTTGTCAGCGACATGACCAGGGTGCAAGGTCGGGACCCGACATACCAGTGGAGGACTTCCCAATTATGCATGTTTCTATTCCACGACGCTTGGGCGGACTCGTTGCCGTCGGCCTGGCGTTCACCCTGGGATTGAGCGCTTGCTCATCAACCAGCCCCACCAGCAACACATCCAAGCCAGCGGCCACCGCGACATCCTTGGCCGGTATTGGCACGATGGACGACCTGGTCGCCGCGGCCAAAGCCGAAGGCACTCTCAATGTGATCGCGATCCCACGTGACTGGGCCAACTATGGCGCTGTCATCGATGCTTTCAAGGCTCTCTATCCCGGAATCACCGTCAACGAGCAGAACCCCCAAGGTTCCAGTGCCGACGAGATCTCCGCTGCGAAGACCAACAAGGGACTCGACACGGCCCCCGACGTTTTCGACCTCGGTTTGGCGGTTGCTCTGGCCAACACAGATCAGTTCGCGCCCTACAAGGTCTCGACGTGGGATGACATCCCCGCCGAGTTGAAAGACGACTCCGGTTTGTACTACGGCGACTACGGCGGATACATGTCCTTAGGGATCGACTCCTCCAAGTATCCTGTGCCAGCCACGATCCAGGATCTCCTCCAACCGCAGTACAAGGGCGCCGTGGCAATCAACGGAGACCCGACCCAAGCTGGTTCCGCGTTCGCAGCCGTCGGTCTGGCCACCGTCCTCAACGGCGGTACGCTGGATGACTTCTCCACGGGAATCGACTTCTATTCCCAGATGAATCAGGTGGGCAACTTCATGAAGGTGGATCCCACCGACGCGACCATTGCGTCCGGCGAGACCCCGATCGTCTTCGACTGGGATTATCTCAACGCAGCCCAGGTCAAGAATGTGCCGACGTGGCAGACCGTCATCTTCCCCGGAGAGGGGTACGCGGGCTACTACTATCAGGCCATCAATGCCGGTGCTCCTCATCCAGCGGCCGCCCGGCTGTGGGAGGAATTCCTCTATTCCGATCAGGGCCAGAACCTGTTCCTGGCTGGCTACGCCCGACCGGCCCGCATGCAAGCCATGACTGACGCGGGCACGATCGATACCACGGCGGCGGTGGCACTGCCAAGACCACCGGAATCCTCGGTCATCCCAACTCCTGATCAGAGTGCTGCTGCCAGCACCTTGCTCGGCCAGAAGTGGGCCAGCGCCGTCGGATAGCAGCCAGCCGTGACATCTCCGTCACAGGTGAGCCGGCCCGGGACACCCACGTCCCGGGCCCGGCACTCACGCTCTGTCCTGTCCGTCCTCGGGCTGGCGCCGTTTTCGGTCTATGTCATCTTGTTCCTTGCTCTTCCGACTATCCTGGCGGTGACCTCAGGGCTGTTTGACGGCAAGGGGCATTTCACCTGGAACAACTTCACTGCTCTGGGCGACCCCGTGGTTCTTCGTACTTTCTGGGCCAGTGTGTGGCTGTCCCTGGTGACCGCGGCCGTGGGAGCCGTCCTCGGGGCGATGGTCTGCTACGCCCTGATCGGGGTCAGCCCGACCCGGCCTATCCGCGTCAGCGTGGACGCTGCCGCCGGTGTCCTGGCCCAATTCGGCGGTGTCATGCTGGCCTTCGTCTTCATCGCCACCATGGGGCGCAATTCCTTGATCAACCAATGGTTGAACAGTATCGGGATCAACATTTATTCCTCTGGGATGTGGTTGTACGACCTCCCCGGGCTGATCCTTCCGTACATCTACTTCCAGGTGCCGCTGATGGTCATCACCTTTATGCCGGCCATGGAGGGGCTCAAACCGCAGTGGGCCGAGGCGAACGCCGCCCTCGGGGGCACACGGTGGACTTTCTGGACACGGATCGGTTTGCCGGTCTTGGCACCGTCCTTCATGGCCAGCTATCTGCTCCTGTTCGCGAACTCGTTCTCCGCCTACGCCACGGCTGCGGCGTTGGCCAGTCAGGGCTCCCAGATCGTGCCGTTGCAAATCCGCGCCGCCCTGACCAGCGAGACCGTACTCGGACGCCAGAACCTGGCCGGGGCGCTGGCAGCCGGAATGATCGTGGTCATGATCGTCGTCATGACCGGTTACGCCGCGATCCAGCGCCGGGCGGAAAGGTGGCGGTCATGAGAACCGGGGCCTTCTATCCCAGCCGTGTCACCCGCTGGGTGATCGCGATCATCCTCGGCGTTCTGGTGCTGATCCCGCTGGCCATGACACTGGAGTACACCTTCCGCGATGGCAAAAGCCATTCCCTGAAGCATTGGGCGGCTCTGTTCGACCCGGCGAACAAGGCAACGTACAGCCCCTTGTGGACCGGCGTGACCAACTCGCTCATCCTCGCTGTGGCCACCATCGTGATCGTCCTGGTCCTGGTCGCACCGACGATGATTCTTGTCACCGTCAAGTTCCCACGCTTTCGCCGTGTCTTCGAGTTCGTCGCGCTGCTGCCCATCACCATTCCGGCCATCGTGCTGGTCGTGGGTCTGTCGCCGATCTACCTGGTCATCGGTCGTACGTTCGGCACCGGGGCCTGGACCTTGTGCTTCGCGTATGGAATCTTGGCCCTGCCCTACGCTTTCCGGGCCATCCAGGCCAGCATCGACGCCACCAACGTGACGACCCTGGCCGAGGCGGCCCGCTCCCTGGGGGCATCCTGGCTGAACGTCGTCGTGCGTGTCTTGGCGCCCAATCTCCGATCAGGTTTGATGGCGGGCTCCCTGATCTCGGTCGCGGTGGTGCTCGGCGAGTACACCATCGCGTCCCTGCTCAATCGCCAGAATTTGCAGACCTCACTCGTCGTAGTCAACCAGCAAGACGCGTTCGTCGCGGTGATCGTCTCCCTGCTGGCCCTGGCTTTCTGTTTCATCCTCCTGCTCGTGATCGGACAACTCGGGCGGATGGGCTCTGCCCGGAAGGAGCGCTCATGACCGACGAACCACTGGCCGTGGCACGCCAGGCGACCTCGGTCGTCTTGGAATCGGTGACCAAGGATTTCGGCACCAACCGGGTCCTCAAGGACCTGGATTTGACCGTCGAGGCGGGGGAGTTCGTCTCCCTGCTCGGGCCGTCTGGCTGTGGCAAAACCACGGCACTCAGACTGATCGCCGGGCTGGAACAGGTTACCGCCGGAGTGATCCGGATGGACCAGGTAGACGTCTCCCGGGTGCCGACCAACAAGCGTGACATCGGAATGGTCTTCCAGGCGTACTCCTTGTTTCCCCACATGACAGCCCTGCAGAACACCATGTTCGGTTTGCAGATGCGCAAGACACCTCGCGCGGATGCCCGGCGCCAGGGGATGGAGGCGCTGGACCTGGTCGGGCTGGCCGACCTAGCGGATCGGTATCCCCATGCCATGTCCGGTGGTCAGCAACAACGCATCGCCCTTGCCCGTGCCCTGGTGACCTCGCCTAAAGTTTTGTTGCTGGACGAGCCCTTGTCTGCCTTGGACGCTCAAGTACGCCTCCAGTTGCGCGTCGAAGTGCGCCGCATTCAGATCAGCCTGGGCATCACCACCGTCTTCGTCACCCACGACCAGGAAGAAGCCCTCGCCATCTCCGACCGTGTGGCGGTGATGAACGCCGGGCAGATCGAGCAGATCGGGACTCCAGAAGAGCTGTACCTCTTCCCGGCAACCCCGGTTGTGGCGGCTTTCGTGGGCATGTCGAGCCTGGTCAGGGCCGTGGTCCGCGATGGTGTGGCCTACGCCTGGGACATCGCCATCCCGCTGATCGGGAATCCGCCAGCGGGGGACTGCGAGATCTTCGTCCGTCCTGAGCATGTGAGGATCGCAACCGACGGCGAGCCGGGCATCCACGCCACAGTCGAGACGAGCACCTTCCTCGGCTCCATGCGCCGCACCCAAGTGGTCGCCGATGATGGCCAACGTCTCACTGTGCAGCACGCCGCCGAACAACACCTGGATGTGGGGGACAGCGTCAATCTGACCATCGTTCCAGTCCCCGTGGCAGTACGGAAGTAGTCACTTCCCCCACCTGACAATCAGGTACACCGACCATCCCTAGGCCGTACTGGAGAAACAAACCTTGACAGCTCACCCGAAGTGATCGATGTGAACCAGTGGGTGGCACACGTGGCGATCAGCGTTTTTTCAGGTGCTGACAGTACGCTAGGGTGAGATCCATTCGGGGCACTGACCGCCCCATTTTCCTTTCCTGAGGAGACGCCATGAAATCACGCCGACTATTGTCGACCAGTATTGCCGCCGTGGCCGTGTTGAGCCTGGGCTTGGCCGGTTGCTCGAGCCCCACCTCGTCCACCAGTGCTTCCCCGAGTTCAACCGACAAGACTTTCACCATCGGGTCCGCCGTCATCGTGTCGCACCCTGCCCTGCAAGCCGCCCAAGACGGCTTCGAAGCGGTGCTCAAAGAGAACAATGTCAACTACACGATGATCACCAAGAACGCCCAGAATGACACATCCAACGCCGCCACGATCGCCTCGGATTTCCATTCCAATCCGAACATCGATCTGATCCTGGCAATTTCGACTCCCATTGCGCAGGCCATGGCCTCCGCTGAGAAGGATCGCCCGATCATCTTTACAGCGGTCACTGATCCGGTCACCGACGGCCTCGTGCCCTCCTGGGATCAGGCGGGGTCGAACATCACGGGCACGTCCGACCAGAACCCCGCAGCCAAGCCAGTGTCGCTGGTCCAGGAGGTCATGCCGAACGTGAAGACCATCGGTGTGTTGTACTCGTCATCGGAGTCGAACTCCCTGGCCCAACTGGACATGTACAAGACTGAAGCCGCCAGCTTGGGGATCACCTTGAAGCCGCAGGCCGTCACGTCGACCGCGGAGATCACCGCCGGACTCGCGGCTCTCGCCGGAGTCGACGCCATCCTCATCCCGACCGACAACACGGTCGTCAACTCCATCGCCACGGTGATCAGCTATGGCCAGGAGAACAAGATCCCGATCTTCTGCGCCGACACCAGCACAGTCACACTGGGCACAGTGGCCACTCGCGGTTTGAACTACACTGATCTGGGTCGGGCAGCCGGCGAGATGGCGGTCAAGATCCTGGTCGACGGAACTCCGATCAGCCAGATCCCGCCTGAGGCTCCCACCAGCACACAGTTGTACGTCAACCCCGGCGCCGCTGAGAGCTTCGGCCTGACACTGCCCGATGACTTCGTCAGCAAGGCGGATTTCGTGGAGACGACCACGCAGTAAGCAGACAAGGAGCCGTACCACTGTCATGTTGGGAGCTGTTGATCAAGGCCTCATCACCGCGCTGTTGGCCCTCGGAGTGTTTCTGACTTTCCGAATCCTCAACTTCGCCGATCTGACAGTGGACGGCTCTTTCACCGCCGGGACCGCCACCGCCGCCATCCTGATCTTCAACGGCATGTCGCCGGTGTGGGCCACCGGGGCCGGTCTCCTGGCCGGAGCGGCGGCCGGGCTGCTCACCGGACTGCTCCACACCAAGGCGCACATCGACCCGTTGTTATCCAGCATCTTGGTGATGCTGGCGATGTACAGTATCAACACTCACATCATGTGGCTGGGCAAAGACGGGCAACAACGCACTAACGTACCTCTGCTGAACAAGCCGACCATCTTCACCTGGCTGGTTGAACATCGATTGCGCGGCTCCTGGACATCGGTCACACTGATCGCCATCGGAGTGATCGTGGTCGTGATCTTGATCAACTGGTTCTTGTCCACCAAATTCGGCCTGGCAGTCATGGCGACCGGCGACAACCCCGGCATGGCGTCGGCGATGGGCATCAGCACCGATTTCACCAAGATCGTCACCCTGATGATCTCCAATGGACTGGTCGGGCTGTGCGGGGCGATCATGGCCCAATACTCGGGCAGTTCGGCCATCGGCGACGGGACGGGCATGATCTTGATCGGGTTGGCCTCGGTCATCTTAGGCAACGCCATCTTCGGAACACGATTCTTGTGGCTTGCCACGGGCGGTGTCGTCGTGGGCGCGGTGCTCTATCGTGTCGCGGTCTTCCTGGCCCTGAGATGGGACTTTATCAACAACGCCGACATGAAACTGATGTCGGCCCTCCTGGTCGTGATCGCTCTCGTGTTGTCGCAGTGGAAGGGAGCCCAAGCCCTTGTCACGCGGCTGTCGCCCTGGCGGACCAAGGCCACCACGCCTGAGCCGATGAGTGTGGAGCCGAACCAGTTCTCCCCGTTCGCCCAAGTCGACACGGCCACCCAAATGGCTGTGGTCGCCAGCGAGCAGGAGGCCTCACCTCCGGGAGTCACATGGTCACCTGGTACAGACTCAGACAAGGTTCTGGGCCATTCAGAGGAGACCTGATGCTCACCCTCACCCATGTCTCCAAGACTTTCTATCCGGGTACGCCCAACGAGCGCCAGGCCTTGCGCTCAGTCGATCTGGACCTGGCCGACGGTGATTTCGTGACCATCATCGGCTCGAACGGCGCCGGAAAATCAACCTTACTCAACGTCATCGCCGGGTCGATCGGGGTGGACGAGGGGTCCGTCGTGATCGGCGGCCGCAACGTCACCCGCCAGAAGGAATACCGGCGGGCTTCGCGGATCTCCCGGGTTTTTCAGGACCCGTCCGCCGGGACCGCCCCACACCTGAGCATTGAACAGAACCTCGCCGTGGCCCTCAACCGCGGGAAGAGTCACACCCTGGCACGGGGATTGACCCACGCGCGCCGGGAAGAATTCAGGACCCAATTGGCCACCTTGGAACAGGGTTTGGAAGACAGGATGCGCCACCGCGTCGGGCTGCTCTCCGGCGGGCAGAGGCAGGCGCTGAGCCTATTGATGGCAGCCTTCACCCAACCCAAGTTGCTGCTTCTCGACGAACACACGGCGGCCCTGGATCCCGAGCGGGCCGAATTGGTCCTCAGGCTCACCGCACAACGAGTGTCCGAACAACACTTGACTGCCCTGATGGTCACCCACAACATGGACCACGCTCTCCGCTTGGGCAATCGCCTCGTCATGATGCACGAGGGCCGGATCTTGCACATCCTGACTCCCGAGGAGAAGAAGTCCGCGAAGGTGAGCGACCTGCTCGAATGGTTCAGCCGTGAGAAAGGCGCCCTGAGCGACCGTACCTTGTTGGAGTGATGTGCTCGGGTAGTGACCTGTGGCGCACTGCCCAGTGGGACGTACGACGCCTGTCAGGTCCGGTCCCAGGAGATGGACCCCTGGTGCGTCAGCGGGCTCCCAAGGACTCGATCAATGCGGGGACTTCTTTGCGATCCTCGACCGGCAGCTTGGCCATCAGGGAGCGGATGTGCTTCTTCACTGTGTCTTCGGTGATGAACAATTCCTCGGCGATCGCCCGACTGGTCATCGACCGGCACACACACCGGAGGACATCAGTTTCCCGCTTGGTCAGCCCGAATTCGTGGACGGCGACAGAAATCCCCGGGTCGGGATCGCCACGGCGGATGACTTTCGTCCGGATGGCCTCCATCTGCTGGTTGATGGTCGCGACTGGTTGGTGGAGTTTGCGGGACATCGCGTACTTGGTCTGGCCCTCCATCAATAACAAGGCGACTTCAATTTCTGCTGCTGTGAGCAGGTCTGACATCCCACCGGGTGAGGCAGGCGGGGTCCGGGTGATTCTCGCCGGGAGTTCGCCGGGGTCGCCCGGTTCGATGGATGCGGCGAGTTCGGCTGATTCGATGTCTGGGGTCTGTTCGTCATGGTCCGCTGCTGGTTCCTCGTACAGCATGAGGTTCAGCATGGCTCCCAATGAGCGTTCCTTGTAGTGCTCGTACAGGAAGGAGACCACCACGACGAAAACAATGCCAGTGATGGCCGCTCCCACCATGACGGGGATGCCCAGGTGTGTCAGGGGTTGTGGGACCGGGATCAGGATGCCAATCCCCTCGAAACCCAGATAGAGCGGAACCCCTGCCATGGCGAAGAACGCAGGCCACTTCGAGCCTTCGATGAAATGCATGGGGAAGGTGTACACGAAATACCAGGAATAGATTCCGCCGATGGTGATGGCGATGGCCACCGGTAGTTCCATGGCTTGATAGTCGCCGGGGGACGCCATCAAGGCGACGAGGGTCACCAGGAACAATCCCATGCCGATCATGAAGGCTGCCCTCTCGTACCCCTTGTCGCTCAGGATCGCGAACAGCAGCCACCCGATCCCGGAGGGGACGTACGCGATGATGTCACCGATCACCATACCCGACCACGTCTGGTATGTGCTGAAGTACAGCGTGTACGCCATGATGTCCCGGAACCAGATCAGGCCTGCCAGCACGATGAGCGTTGCGAAGAAGACCACCCAAGCGCCCAGGGAGAACCTGATGGTTTTCGGCGAGGACACCTCTTTCCAGCCAGTCAGTTCCCGTCTGACACCGAGCCAGGCGATCAGGACGAGCGCCACCTGGGCCACGAAAGCGATCAGAGGTGGCGGGCTGGCGATTGGCCAGGCAGCCCCGATCAGAGCCGCGCACGACCACCCGGTGATGTAACGGGTCAGGCGATAGCGCTTGCTCCCTGTGCTCAAGACTCCGCATGCCCGCCGTGCGACCACCGGTGCGATGAGAATCGCTGACAAGCAGTACGCCAGGATCCCCGCTCCAGTGGGCAAGTAGTGGGATCCGACAAGGGCGAATGGCGCGAAGGGCGCCGTGAAGAAGGCGAGGCGGCTCAGCCTGGACAGGTTCTTCCCGTACCGGATGGCCAACACCACAATGGTCACCCCTGCCACAATCTCGAAGAGGGACTCAGTGGACATGTCTTGTTGGTAGCTCATACCTGCGGGAGCGAACGTCACCCAGGCCCCCTCCATGAGCAGCAGCCATGTCAGAGCGCCGCACCACCCAATGAGTTCGCGCCCGGTTGTCGTCCCTGTAGCTGAATTCGCCGCCCCCTGAAGCGCCTGGTTCATATCAGCTAGCTTACCCCGAATGCACTGATTCATGGCTACTACGCGTCCCCACGTGGCTGCCCTGGCCCCATCGCCACGGTTCAACAGACGTCCAGTCTGCGTTCGCGTTGTCGGTTTAAACAAACTCATGATGCTGGCGTACGCGGCTGAAAAGGGGTGCCACCCGGTTGTGAGGCCGCATTGACATCACCTAGCATCGTGATATATTGGTGCTATTCGTAAGTAAGACTTTTGATTACTGTCAATATGTTTCTATGTCTTCTGAATGGGTGCCCGGCATTCATGAGCCAACTAGGCCAAGAAGAGTCGGGAGAAGGCGTTAACTAGGAATTATCTCGCATGTAATTGTGTTAGCCATGTGTCCTGGAGTCTCTCCAGTGTTCAATAACCAGGGCCTTTGCGCTACGAGTACGCCTTTTTCTTTTCAAACAAACGGAGGAAAGTATGAAAAAGTCGATCGTCGTGACGACGATTTTAGCTATATGCGCCATGCTCCTTGGAGGAGTGACGATGCTGGCAGCGCCAGCCCAGGCAGCCGGACCCGTTCATGGTGAGGGTCTTGTGTTCAACTCCACCTATGTCCCTGCCACCCCTGTGCCTATGGGAGCAGTCCCGGCTAGTGCTGACTTGCGGCAGTACGCAGTGCCGGTCGGGGACCAGGGCACCATCAATTCCTGTGCAGGATGGGCAGTGGGATACGACTTGATGGGATGGTACGCTCAGCGTACAGGCCAAAATGCTCGGGCCTTTTCCCCCACGTATCTCTATTCGCAGTCCTACGTCAACGGGGGAGACAACGGGTCATACATATGGAAGAACCTTGATATTGCAACAAAACAGGGTGTCGACACACAGGATAATTACCTCCCTCAGGGCAATTATAATTGGCAAACCCAACCGACTGCTGCTCAGAAAACTAACGCAGCCAAGTTTCGGATCACCGGCTACACCGATCTGTATTCCGGCAGCAACAGAGTCGGGCCAAATGCCCGTGGTGATATCGAGAATGCCATAGCTAGCGGCAAGCCAGTTGTGATCGGTCTGTTGACACGCGTGGGGTTCGACAACATGGCTAATCAGAAGAACCTCAATATCGCCGATAACGACACGACAGGTGCAGAGCGTGGGGGACACGCCATGCTGGCTCTGGCGTACGACGCAAATGGCTTGATCGTTCAGAATTCCTGGGGTACGTCTTGGGGAGCTGCTGGGTATGTCAGGTTGTCGTGGGCCGTTGTGAATCAAGACGTCAAGGAAGCCTACGTCGCCAATGGGTACACCCCAACGGCTGTGTCGCCTGTGGTGAAAGTGGCCAATGCCTCGGCGGCGACCCTCTCGTCCTGGACTCCTACTGCTGCCTCTCAGTCGGTCAACGTTATGGTGCCCTCCAACACAGCGTGGAAGCTGGCATCTGCTCCGTCCTGGGTGACAGTGACGCCGCAGACCGGGTTCGGCCTGATCACTTCTCCTGCAACAAATACTCCTGTCAGACTGACAGTCTCAGCCAATAACACCGCTGCCGCCCGTACTGGCGTCGTGACGTTCACGAGCACCATCGGTAGTCCTGCTTCTTCAGCATCCGTGACCATCACACAGCCTACGTCTGTTGTCGCGGCTCCGACGTTGACCCTGTCGTCGACGTCGTGGGCTCCTGTGGCGGCGGGTGCGTCCACGTCGGTGAATGTGACGTCGAACACGACGTGGTCGGCATCCTCGAATGCCGCGTGGGTGACCCTTTCACACACGACGGGTAGTGGGAATGGTTCTGTGTCATTGACAGCTCAGGCGAACACGTCGACGGCTGCTCGTTCAGCGACCGTAACCTTCCGTACCACCTCGGGTACTCCTCAGGTGACTCATACTGTGTCCGTGAATCAGGCGGGAGCAGCGCCGGTCGCTCCGACGTTGACCTTGTCGGCGTCGACGTGGACTCCCGCGGCCTCCAACACGTCCACCTCGGTGTCGGTGACCTCGAACACAGCGTGGTCGGCGTCGTCGAACGCGGCGTGGGTGACCCTCTCGCACACATCGGGCACCGGGAATGGTTCTGTGACGCTGACAGTACAGGCGAACACGTCGACGGCTGCCCGGTCTGCGACGGTGACGTTCCGGACGACCTCGGGTTCCCCTCAGGTGACTCGTACGGTGACGGTGACTCAGTCTGGGCAGGCTGCCCTGGTTCCGACGTTGACGTTGTCGGGTTCGTCGTGGGCTGCTCCGGTGGCGGGTGCGACGACGTCGGTGAATGTGACGTCGAACACGGCGTGGGCGGTGTCGTCGAATGCGGCGTGGGTGACTCTCTCGCGTACGACGGGCAGTGGGAATGCTGCTGTGACGTTGACGGCTCAGGCCAATACGGCCACGGCTGCCCGGTCTGCGACGGTGACCTTCCACACGACTTCGGGTTCTCCTCAGGTGACTCGTACGGTGTCGGTGACCCAAGTTGGACAAGCGGCTCCGGCTCCGACGTTGACGTTGTCGGGTTCGTCGTGGGCTGCTCCGGTGGCTGGTGCGACGACGTCGGTGAATGTGACGTCGAACACGGCGTGGGCGGTGTCGTCGAATGCGGCGTGGGTGACCTTGTCGCGTACGACGGGCAGTGGGAATGCTGCTGTGACGTTGACGGCTCAGGCCAATACGGCCACGGCTGCCCGGTCTGCGACGGTGACCTTCCACACGACCTCGGGTTCTCCTCAGGTGACTCGTACGCTGTCGGTGACTCAGCCTGGGCGTGCCGCCGCGGCTCCGACACTGGCGTTGTCTGGGAATGAATGGCATCCTCTGGCAGCGGCTTCCAAGGCAACGGATCCTCTGACGTCGAACACGTCGTGGTCGGTGTCGTCAAATGCGTCGTGGGTGTCAGTGTCACCTGCGTCGGGCACCGGGAACACGTCAGTGGTCTTCGCGACTCAGGCGAACACGACCTACTCCATCCGTTCTGCGACGGTGACGTTCAGGACAACCTCGGGTACTCCTCAGGTGACTCGCACGGTGACAGTGACCCAGGCCGGAATCGACTGCGGCGCGTCGCTGTCGTCGTACTGTACGTGGAATATCGCTTCCCCGTTCACGAGCACGATTGATGTCCCTGGTGACAAGGACTGGTACCGTTTCACGGCGCCGACGACAGGCACCTACACGTTCACGTCGTCGAGGGTCTCCACCAACACTTTGGCAGATCCGTATGGGTCGATCCTGCAATCGAATGGAAGAGTGCTCGCTTGGGATGATGATTCCGCCGGGAATCATCAGTTCAGAATCAGGGTGTCGTTGACGGCCGGACAGGTGTATTTCTTGGAAGTCCAGGGGTACGACTATCGTGACACCGGCTACTACACAGTGACTGCCGCTCGTGTCGCCTAAGGACACCAGCGAGTAGTACATAGGTATCATCGGGTACTTCTCGGGGGTCTCGGGCTTAGCCCGAGACCCCCAACCTTTGCTCATAGGGCCGGGGGGGTATCGGCTCAGAACGACCGTTGCGGAGGATTCACCGATGGATACAGGGGTTGTGACGGATTGGCCGGTGGGTACGACGGTTGTGACGGATCAGTGAATGGCGTAGCACGCCGGGGCTGAGGCTGGTACTGAGGTTGACCTGGGTAGGTGGCCTGTGGCGGGTTCGACGATGGGTAGGGCTGGGCAGACGTGTAGGGGAATGGCGCGGGAGCCGGGGGCGGCTGTGGGGGATAGGACTGTTGCCCAGGGTATGACGACGGCGCCGTGTACTGGGGGCCAGGGGAGAATGGTGGGTGTGTCAAGGGCGGGGCCGGTGGTTGCCCGAAGGACGGGGTCATTGTGAGCACCGGTGTCGGTGCCGGTGATGCAAATGGTGATTGTGCCAGCAGGGGTTGCGCCGCGCTGGGTGATATCGCAGGAGGTGGCGCGACCTGGGTTGGAGTGACCTGTGGTTGTGCAAACTGCTGCTGTGCGAATTGTGGTTGTGGCCTCACCTGTGGCTGTGCGACCGGTGGTTGTGAGAACTGTGGCCTGGGTTGTGAGAACTGTGGTTGGAGCTGTGCTTGTGAGAACTGTGGCTGGGGTTGTGGTTGTGAGAACTGTGTCTGTGAGAATTGCGGCTGTGGCTGGAACTGTGCTTGTGCGAACTGTTGTGGTGCCCCTCCAGCCATCGCCATCATCGGCACGGCTCTGTGTTGCGCGCCGAGGAATACCTGCCGGGCAACCCGCATCAGGGCCAGCAGGGAAGACCTCCGTGCCTCGAAGTTTGGCGGTGTCACGGTTCCGTTGATCGCTGAGTCGTGCAGGGTGGACAGCTTCGTACAGGCCAATTGATAGTCTCGCATGGCGTTGAAGCCGTTGGTCCCCTGCGTGGCCCGGGCCCAATTCCGCGCCTGCTTGCGGGTTTTCAGGCTGGAGAGCATGATCAAATCTGCTTGGGTGACCAGGCCGGTTGGGACGTACTGGGCGGCGCAAGCCTGGATCTGTGCGACAGTACGTTTGCGGTCGGTGCGCAGGGCCACCAGGACAGCGATCAAGACACCGACTTCGATGAGGAAACCCACGGCCAGTCCCCCGATTCCAAAGAAGGAGGACCCATTCCAGATAGCATGAAGAATCATTGCCAGTGCGAGGCCACCCAAGGGCAGGAGAACGCGTTTTGCCTGGGAACGGCTGCGAATCGCCAGGGCGATGGCGATGCCCGTCATCGAGGTGTACAACGGATGGCCGAAGGGGTCGAGGACCCCTCGCACGATGAATGTAAAGGCCAGGTCGCCAGCATCCGAAGACGCGTTGATGTAGTACTCGATGTTTTCGGCAGCAGCGAAACCAAGTGCACTTGTGGCAGCGTAGACGACTCCGTCAGTGATCGAATTGATATCCGAGCGCCTGAACCAGAACAATGCGAAAACAGCCAGTCCTTTCATCGTCTCTTCGACGATCGGGGCCAGGACAACGGCGGTGACTGCGTCGGCGTTTCCTCCTGACCCCGCTTCGTACGCCGATGCGCCGAGCATCTCAAAAATAATGCTGGCGACGATGGAGACTCCCGCTCCCCACAGGAAGGTGGCCGCGAGCAGATACCTCGGCTCCGGTTCCACCCGGTCCAGGGCGAGGACTCCTGCCATCATCGGTACCAGGGTCATGATCGCCAACAGGGTGGCGACGATGAACGACCCCCCGCCTTGGAGAAACCAAAAGGCGAGGAAAACAGCCAAGCAGACGGATGAAATCGTGATAGTAACGATCACACCGGCGGGCACTCCTCGCTTGGCCCGCCCGTCCAAGATCGCTTTCGGGTCCATAAAGTTCATGAATGCCATCGTACGTGATTGAGGAACGTTGTCATATGGTTTAAGAGTCCCATTGACAGCGTCAATGATCCTGATATATTTGTGATATTCGTAAGAAGGACTTTTGATTACTGTCAATATGTTTCTATAGGTCTTCAGATGGGTTCCCGGCCTTCACGAGCCAACCAGGCGAAGAAGAGTCGGGAGAAGACACTGACTAGGAATGATCCAGCATGTAATTGTGTTTCGCATGTGTCCTGGAGTCTCTCCAGTGTTCAATAACCAGAGCCTTGCGCTACGAGTGTGCCTTTTTCTTTTCAAACAAATGGAGGACATTATGAAAAAGTCGATCGTCGTGACGACGGTTTTAGCGATATGTGCCATGCTCCTTGGAGGAGTGACGATGCTGGCATCGCCAGCCCAGGCAGCTAGCCTGCCTCATCCTATGGGTCTGATTCCCAATCCCACCACCCATATCCCGTCGACCGCCCCCAAGGCGGCGAATCTTCCAGCCAGTGCAGACTTGCGGCAGTACGATGTGCCAGTAGGCAATCAGGGCAGTGTCAACTCGTGTACGGCGTGGGCAGTGGGATACGACCTGATGGGTTGGTATGCGAACCATGCCGGCCAGAATGTCCAGGCCTTCTCGCCCATGTATGTGTATTCGCAGCTCAACGGAGGTGAAGACCAGGGAGCAGACATTGGACTGGCACTCGCTTTGGCTAGCGCGCAGGGTGTCGACACCCAAGATGACTATCTGCCTCAGGGAAATTACAACTGGAGTACCCAGCCCACTGCGGCTCAGAAGACGAATGCTGCGAAGTATCGATTGACTGGGTCCAACAATCTTTTCAATGTGTGGGCGGTCCCTGCGGGAACAGTCATTGACAAGCGAACCCCCATTAAAACTGATCTGGCTGCCGGCAAGCCAGTCGCCATCGGCATGACAGTGCCAGCATCATTTGAGACGTGGAATCAGACAAACCTCAATGTTGCCTATACCGACACCAACGTTGCCACAAGTGTCGGGAGGCACGCCATGCTTGTCGTGGCCTACGATGCCAACGGTTTGATCATTCAGAATTCTTGGAGTACGAGTTGGGGAGCTGCTGGATACTTCAGGTTGTCATGGGCCGCTGCGGATGTGCTTATCAATGAAGCTTGGGACGCCTCTGGCTATGCCCCAACCGCCAACACCCCGGTGGTGAAGGTGACCAATACGTCCTCGACAGCGGTGTCAACCTTGACCTTCACTCCTGCCGGTGGGTCGCAGACCCTGATGGCGCCCTCCAATACAGCGTGGAAGGCTTCTTCTAATGCGTCCTGGCTGACGGTGGCACCGCAAACCGGCTTTGGCCTCATCTCTGCCACCGGAGTCAATGCAACCCTCACCCTGACTGCCTCATCCAACACGACATCCGCGGCCCGCACCGGAGTCGTGACATTCACCACGACCGGCACCAGTCCCGCTGTGTCCACATCGGTGACCGTCACTCAGCAGACCTCTGCCCCGACCCCGACACCGACCCCAGCGCCGACGTTGACGGTGTCGCCAGCGTCGTGGTCTCCTGCGGTGGCGGGTGCGTCGACATCGGTGACGGTGACGTCGAACGCGTCGTGGTCGGTGTCGTCGAGTGCGACCTGGGTGAGTCTGTCGAAGACCACGGGTACTGGGAATGGTTCTGTGTCGTTGACGGC
>Ga0123354_10006595_pt1 | contig 17280 bp, 7 predicted proteins | sample TergutLab28metaG_2_FD_97872 | JGI IMG/M metagenome (GOLD analysis project Ga0123354, IMG submission 97872) | Labiotermes labralis P4 segment gut microbial communities from Petit-Saut dam, French Guiana - Lab288 P4 | ecosystem: Host-associated > Arthropoda: Insects > Digestive system > Gut ...
AGGTAGGATGTGGGTATATGGACTGGATTGGGCGGGCCCAGGATAGAGATAGGTGGCGGACGCTTGTGAGTGCGGTAATGAACATTCGGGTTCCGTGAAATGCGGGGAATTTCTTGACTAGCTTCAAAACAGTTAGCTTTTCAAGGACTCTGCACCATGGAGTAAGTAAGTAAGTAATATGATTTTCACTGCACATGTCAAATATTTATTAGTAAACGTAATGTTTGACTGATGTTAGTTACTTGGAGTAAACATTTACCTTGAAATAGGTCTGCTTAATCTTTGCGTAGTGACTGTATGGTTAATATTCTGTGAATGTCACCAATATGACAGCGTAGGGAGAAAGAAAATCCAAGTTTCCTTTCACAGATTTGTTATTCGTGTGGCCTTAAATTGTACTTTATGACATGCAAACTCTCATTTTTATTTATTTAACCATCCTGGTTTTGGTGTAAGAGAAAAAGTAAAATTTTGTGCATGGTCTAACAGCTGCTAACTGTTGTCGTCTCACTGGATTTGATGTTATGTAGTTTGTTATATTGATGCGAACGTTTAAAAAAGACCCTACTGTTTCACCTTCTGCAAACAAAGGATTTTAAATTCAACAGTAGCATATTTCAATAAACGAAAGTATATGCACGACCTCATCATTGCTTTAATTGTATTCGTTTCGTGCAGTTGTGGAAAACCGATGTGGAAACACATGCTACAGGGATTTTATAGTGGGGTCGGTAAACCAACAGTGCTGCATGGCAGCGAATTGTGAAATGAACACTGCTCTGCTGTGACAGTTTAAAGTGTGTTGTGTGATATCTTTAAAGAACACGTCCGTTGTGATGAATGCAGTCATTCACATCAATGTTTTTTTCTTATAGTTTTGGCAAAAGAACTTCCGGTCAGGATCAGAAAATACCTCACAGATTCTTCACTTCACTTGCAAATACTGGATATTGATCCTTAACTTACTATTATTCTAAATTTAATTGGTTGAGACTCGGGGCTACTAGCCTGCAGGAGGTTACGGTTTCGATTCCAGTGGTCATTGGAATTTTTCATTGACATAATCCTTCCGGCGTTACTATGGCCGTGGGAGCGACTCAGCCTCTGCGAGAAATGAGTACCAGGAATATTTCCTGGGGGGAAGGTTCGTATTGACGTCTGGTGCCTAGTACTAACAGCCTTACCAGCTTCATGTGCCGATTTCTGGGAGCCTCATTTCTGCAGCTGATCCCGATGGCAGCGCGGTCTGAGGCGTAGGTCTAAGGCCGCTCGATTGTTGGGATTGCGGGTTGGAATCCCGCGCGGGGCATGTTTGTCTTTCTGTCCTGCATGTTGTGTGTTGTCAGAGTTCTCTACTTCTGGCTGATCACTCGTTTAGAGGATTCAGACCGTGTGTGGTGGTTCTGAGTGTGACGGCAGAACCTCAACAATGAGGAGACTTAAGCCCAATAGAACTGTCGAACCATGAAAAACAAAAAAGAGGACCTCTTTTACAGGAGTGCTGATAAGTCCTTAGCCAGACCAGGAAGGAAACAAGCTAATGTTCCTGTCAGAATAGCATGAATTTCCTTCGGCGCCTTGCCTTGGAGGAAAAGAAACTTAATGAGAGCTCGCGTCTCGATTTTGTTAAAAAATCGCGCGTCCCTGACATGTTTCCGAGGTTGTTTCCTTCATGATCGGGGTAAGGACTTATCAGCACCCCGGCTAAATTATGGAACCTATATCTCTTTTTATTGTTAATGATTTCGATTTATGTAGCTCGTACGAAGAAAGTGAAGTTTAGTTCTCGGCTATATATGTGTGTATGTTTTTATGAGAATGTTGTATGTATGTATGTATGCGAATGTTGATGCTCTAAAATGGTTTATGCAGTAACTTTCCTTTGCTGTTGTAATTCGCCTGATGATGGCTTCTTTTAACATAAGCAGAAACATATCACGTTTAAGCTATACGATATTAGGCCTTTACAAAAACACTTGTTTGTTATTGAAGACCTTCATCCGTGAGTCTGATATTAGGTGGAGAAACAGAAGTAAATCTTGTCGAAAACGTAAATATTTGGACTGCTTCTTGGAGGTCACTCTGTTTCACGAGGTTGGGAAACATTTGTCATTGAAAGGTGGATTTTTGTCCAAAACGGCAATTGTAATATCGAACCCTAGGACGGAGAAACTTATGAAGGCCTAGAAAAATATGGCAGGAGACTTGTTGTGCTTCAATTCAGAACGGAGAGTGTGGCGCTGAAACTTGGTTAGGAGAAAAAGCAAGCACATAAGTAAGGAAAATATCGTGCAGAGACAAATAATGAAACTAACAAAAAATATCGACCAATATCGCCCAGCTGTCTACACAAAGAACAATTCGTCGGTTTTGTTGTTCTTGTTCATCCATATGGATACTACATTGATGATTCATGTTCTGTTTATTGATGTGTCAGATGTAATGGTGGGTGCCTTCCGCATAATGAGCCTATTCGTTTGTTCTCCCACGAACTGTACTGTAATTACAGAAAGATATATACCGCACTCTTCTCTTCCTAACATCGCCGCACAGAAGGCAGCACTTCTGTTTTATTTGTTTGTGCTTTGATGTTTGCATGTACAACTTTTTACGTTCCATCTTCACTTGCAATTTTTCTAATTCTCTTCCGGCTGTCTAGGAAAATATTTGTGCACTTTGTAAGTTATTTTCCAATAGTTGCATAGAGGGAAGGTGTAACGTGTTCTGAATACGTTCCGACTGACAATGTGCACCAGAATGCGTCACTACATTCTATATTTATTCTGTAGAAGGCACCTCAGTTCTTTGATGATGTTAAACTTCTGTCGCGGTAAAAATGAGGTCTACGCTCTTGTGGGATTTTACGTAGGGTTGATTGGTAGTTTGTGCAGATATTTCGGGACAAACTGTCGGTCCTATCTTCGAGTGTCAAGAAGGACTAGCATGTTCCTTGGACTGCTTGACCGCCGAAGATAGGACCGATAGGTTGCCTTGAAACGTCGGTAAGAAACTAACAAACTACGCTGCGTAAGGCCGTAGAAGAGTACAGATCTCATGTCAGATTTTGTCTTAATAAACATGAAATAATTAATCTAATTCGGGTATATAATGATTATGAGTGTCAAAAACCTGTAAGAGTGCAGAAGGTTTTGTTAGTATCTCAGTTTATTTATATTCAGTACACATGAATTTGAGTGCCAGTGACTACGGTGTTTGAATTAATGTCTTTATTTAAATTAGAAACAACTTCCGTTCAGTAATACCACAACATATTCCCATATGTCGCACACTTTCCACTCTACAGTACTGCCAAACCTTTTTAAAGCGTGCTTACAGAAGGTGGTCTTACATTTCCCTACGAAAGTCTAACAAAAACGCAAAATATTGGCGCCAAGTTTTGAAATCTCAGCGCCAAGTAAGTAGAAATATTATTTTTCATTTATGCTATGATAGCCTTTTGATGTCTAGATAGTGCAGTCGGTAGTGGCAGATTACATACTAGACGACCGACAGGTCGTGGTTCGATTTCTGGCAGAACTGAGAAACTAATATCGTCTACCAAGGGTCCAGACCGGTTTTGTGATTTACCCAATCTTCCGTTTGATGTGTGCCGGAGACTGTTTGGGTAAAGCGGCATGCGCGTGAAACTGACCAACCCCCGTCTAGTATGGAGGATAGGAGTAGTGTAGCTATATCTACACCAGCCCCTATGCTTTATGGCATGCACAGGTACAACGTTAATTTACCATAACATTTGGTATTGAACATGTTAATAATTAATGCTTATAGCTATTCTCAGCATGAAGTGAAGCATATTATTGTAGCTGTTGTCACGAATGCGTCCCACATATCATAGAGGGGTACTGTGACTCGCAACCGGCTGGACGGTCTGAGGTTCGAACCCCTTTTGGGCGAGATTTAGGAGACCCATCCAGACCGGCCCTGAGGTTCTCCCAACCTCCGCTACAATAGGTACCGTCTCTTTCCCGAGACTAAAATGGCTAGAGCTTGGCGCTAATCGCCCGCCCTCTTCTACTCCCGGAGCCAAATTTGGGTGCAGCTACATCTGTATCTCCACTCATTGCCTGCTTGGCGTGTAACAGGAAAGCCTTAAAGAAGTGAAGTCCCTTAATACAAAGCAATTGTATAGCTTTTGTATATTTTAATAAGTATTTAGCAGGATTATGATTCTTTAGGATCGAAAAGTGTTGCAATAAATATAATAAATAAATGAAGAATAAAAAACCAAGTAGATGCCACTTATTATTTTATTGTACTTCTTATAGGCTCAACATGTTTCGGGCATTACTACGCCCATCATCAGGAGCTCGCGACTATAATGTGTATTACCACATTGATCGTTTCGTTCTTGGTTTGCTGTCGGTTGGAGGTTAGGTGCTGTTAGGCTGGAGTGGTGTCCGGGCTGTAATCAACGTTATAGTCGCGAGCTCCTGATGATGGGCATAGTAGTGCCCGAAACATGTTGAGCGTATAATAAGTACAATAAAATAATAAGTGGCATCTAGTTGGTTTTTTATTCTTCAGTTATCACAATGATGCACTGTCCAACAAACATCAGATTCATTATAAATAATGTCGTATTAATGATTCTTACTCCTATATCCATTCGAAAAACACAACGAGGTGTCAAACTTATCCTAGTTCTATCCTAATTCTTATCCTAGTTGTCGTAAATATCTTCTAAGTTTGTTGACCTATCTCTGTTAGTTTCATTGCCCTTTTCCCGCAGAGCATCGCTAACAATTCTCGATCAAATTCGGTCCCTTATTTCGAAACATATTGTACAGACCTCGGTATAGTGCAGCACCTATTGAATTATCTGTGTTACCAAGAACTCCCCCTCTGTTTACGCCAGAACTTTAACGCACACAACTTCGCAGTTATTCTTAAATTAATGTACTCGACCTAGTTTAATGGCCGTTATCAGTTAGCTTTCAAATACTACACTTTGAATTTCTAAGACGTAATTTTTTTCCCCCGGTGCTGAAGACATAAAAACTGTAAGATGTGAACTGTAAGCAACTGAAAGCAGCGCTGGGCTATTAGCAGAAGATTTTAAGATTACTGCTGGAAATTGAAAACAAAAGTGATCCATTTTATTTAGACCTCTATTTTATAACGGACGAACTTAACATTATTTTGGTATTCTGTACAAATAGGCTGTATATGTCGCACAAAACATCTTAAATTTCTGATCATACCCTGTTATTGGGAACGTTACATTATGAAAGGCACCACTTACATGTGACTCTGATATTAACGACATAACCTTCCTTGTAGGGAATTCAGTTTAAATATTATTTCTTTACTCGTAAGACAATATCGACAGAGCCATGGGGACAATCGGAACACCATTACCGGATATTAAATTCCTATTTTGCCCAAAAATGGAAAACATGGTAAACCTGCTATTTTCCCATGCCATATTTTACTAACATGAAGCTCAATGAAATTTCAAAGAAGTTTGAAGAAAAATGCAAAAATTACCAAAAATATCCGACCCGGGCAACTTCAAAATTTCTGGAATACACTCTTAACTATGATACTGAATAATGTAAAAAGGTAAAGTGATCCCTTTACAGGCCCTGTGTGGCCCAGGGGGTTGGTAGAGGTATAGCTCTACTCTTCCATGACAGCGGCACTAGAAGGGGGTGAGTGGTCAGCAGCACGCCCCGGCCGCACTTTACCCCCAAGAAAGACCCATGGAATTATGTAGATTTAGAATATGCACGAACATTGCCGCGAATTTTTCGCTAAAGGTGCACCAAATCGTTCGTTTGGTCGCTGAATCTTCTGTTTCTAGAGTCTATTTGCTAGCCTACATATGGAGCAATATAAATGACGGAATAGAAGGCTTAGCCTTTCATATATAAGGGGTGATATTCATATCATGGGAAATAGTCCTGACTGTTGTATGGAGGTAGTGTTGTACCTAGTGTTGTCTTTGAGTTAGGCTGGTGAGTGTCTGGACAAGAGGGTGCTGAAGGAATGTGGCGACCTAACAGAAACTGATAGGAGGCTGAATTGATTTATGTGTACCAGATATGGTAAGGTTCATAAAAACAAGATTAAATTAACTAGACGCGTATCGTTAAACAAGATATCAAAAGTACGGAAAATATCTATTTCGGAAGAGGAGAATACTTGGGAGATATAGAATGAGATGGAATTTTAATGTTGAATGCATTTTGAAGAAATTCGGTGTGGAGATTACGATGTGTTTGTTCCACTGGCCATCTTCTGTTGAGAAGTAATTGAATTTTTGAGTTCCACAAAAATCCGAAATTTTTTGACCAGCTGACTGAATATTAATATTTCAAGCAAGTTACAGTTTAATAGCCTCGAAGCCAAGCCTGTCGTTTCCTCGTCTATTAGCTGAACCACATTACGTAACTATAATTTGGAATTTGAGGTGCTGACAGCCGAGGCACAAATTAAAATCAATTTCTCGAATTTTACCGCACGCTAAAGAAGCTACTCTTGCTTATCCTCGGCCATAAGTAGACCTTTCACCTTCTAATCTCCCGGTAGACCTACCCATTAGGTACACACTACGTAGAACTCAGGGGTGGTTCTGAAGTGGCGATGAAGTATAAAATCCTTTGTCAAATAAAATTAAATTTCGCCTTTCGTGTAGAGAATAACTAGTACACAGGAACGTCTGCCGAGTAATCGGCTTCGATTTCTTGCACAGGCGTGAGTTCTACCCCTCAAACATCTGTGCCACCTCTGGACCCTCCCAGCCTCCTATCCAATGGGTAACAGTTTCTCTTTCCCTCAAACATACAGTAGCTTGGACGAATAGTCCACCGCCTTTAAGTTGGATATCCCGTTGTTTGATAGCATGATAATTATATAAATTACAACCCTCGCCGCAACTAATTAAAGGTTAAGGTTCAGCATCATCCTAGAACAGGCCATGACGGCCCAGAGGGGGAGTAAAGCTATGGCTCTACTCTTATTTTAACCGCGACGCTAGATAGGGGTGAGTGGTCAACACCACGTCCCGGCCGCTTTACCCCAGGGAAAGACCTGATACTCTTTGTATAGGAGGGCGGATGGGCTCCAGGACCGGTCTGGACGGGTTAGAAAAACCTGACCCCCACCGCGATTCGATCCCCAGACCGTCCAGGCAGTAGCGAGTCGCTATACCGACTACGCTATCCCGGTCCACCAACAAAGCTACGTACTGTTGTTTAATAAAGCAATAAGTTTCGAGCCATTTCAAAGCAGTATATTGCTTTTAGATATTCTACATGTATATAGTCTCATGATGAGCCACGTGAGTCGGTGTATGTTGCTTTAATAAACACCAGTACTAAGTTGTGGAATCTATTAAAAATTTCAATGGAATAATGGCTCATCCTCTATCAGCGCTTGCTACTCTAAATAAGAATGCTTGGAGCCTCGTCTCCACTCCTCGATGTAATTTCATGATATGCCTCGTCATTAAGAACAGTCACAGATCTGCGTTTACCTTGCATTCCATATCCAGGAATTTTGCCCCAGGTCTAACACCGAAAATGGATATGTGCTTACGTTTTGGCATTAAATGCAACATTTTTATGAACATTTTATTCAGAAGGAAGCAGTTATTCCATCAAGAAATGATTCATCAAACATAATTTTCATACGCAAAATATGGGCGACTTTTTGCTGTGTTCCAAAACCCCACCATAGACCTACACCGCAGTGTTTTTTCTGTTCCTTTTTCACTGCCGTTATTCACATGTGTATTTCTACTACCCCCTTACCACTTGCTCCATACTGTACATATCTATTGGAATTGGTTACAGGAACAATTTAAAATTAATCCTTGTACACCTTGTATATACTGTCTGTCTAATAAATCTCTTTAAAAAAAATTTAAAAAATACGACCTATTTTGCTCTGCTATGCGCATAGAGACATCTGTCGTCAGAAGGAAACATCTGCTTCTATAAGAAATGTTCGGTGAATATTAGGACAAGTGTTTTGCATCTACGCATTACGGCTCTTACGATATATTTTAATTTTATAAACCAGTATGTACTGAATTAACGTACAGTCATAACAAGCTAATACAAAATATGACGCATAATATCTTTTTCTAAAACATATTCCTCGAAGTAGGGGTGTTTGTGCAAGCAGTGTCATTCTCTCTGAAGAAGGCAGAGCACAATGGAACGGTACTAAAATTTGCAAATACGAAGTGTGCAGTTTGTATGGAATTCACACGATAAAGTTGGTCCTATAATTCTCTCTGAATTTTGAATCTGACTTCATACGGCTGAAGGTTCCGCATCGATGTAGGAATTAAGCATGATAATACTACTATAAATATTGCATTATATGTAAGGACAAATAATGGTATTAGGGGAATATAAAAGGAAATGGCAAAGAAAGTTGTAAACCTAGAGATAAAATCGCGGTCCTGTACAAAAGAACAACTTCCCCTTCCCGCCCCGCCCCCCCCCCTCCCGTCACATTAAGGTCCTGTATTCAGCGCTCGACCATTTGTAATGGGTAAGACGATACTCTTAGGTACACACGAAACTTTAGGAGTCTGATGATGAATAGGCAGTTTAGGGTACGAGGACATTGTCGTACTTGAAAAGTAGAACGTCCCTGAGAGAAACATGAATTTTGTCCATGTTTTCGGACCCGAAGGAATCACTACAATATTCACAGCAGCCCCCACCACACTTACCTGTTTTGGGTCACACGGCCCATGACTCTTAACGCTTCATCTCTCGAAGTTCGTAACATGATTTTCCTCTAGATTTCCCAGCTGTTTTGCTTACTACGTGTTTTTTTTTAATTACCCTTCTATACGCATTTCTTATCGCCCGCGTTCGTGCTACGTGCCTAACTCACCTCAGCCTTCTTGACATGAGTACCGCAGTTATGTATCCTCAAGTCTTTCTGTCACGCTGTCCCTCGTGTGTCCAATTACGGAATTCCTGTTAACACAGACTTATCGGTTAACACAGTCTCAGTGTTCGACACTTAGAGCGAAGTCCCTTTCTACTAAGTCCATTTACGAATTTCCCAGCAATTCCCATCCTGACGTAGCAAAGTAGGCTAAATTACTGCAGTAGACTTACCCAATTGTACGTTCGGCTTGTGTTCATCTGTTTGTGAAATACCGTGCAGTAGATCAGTGTTTGAAATGCGCCATTACATCTTGCTTCTCGATTCTTGTTTGAGCAGTACTTACTTACTTTTATGCTGTAATTATTGTGATAAATGGCTCATAATTCTCTGCAAAGAGCGTTGTTTGCAGTGCGCATATCGTAAATCAAGATGTTTTCATAGGTCACGCACAACTGTTCACGTCACACTGTCCTCACGTTTCTCATCGTCAGCATCTATAAGCCATACGTAAACACACTGTTCGACAGAAGCCTTGAGAGTGAGCAGTGGAAACAGGTAAATGTCAATATGAATCATGTTTTTGGATAAAGTTAGCGTTAATTCTGTATTGACGCAGCTGTAGTAGGACTGACGATCTTATGGCACACGTGCCCAAAATGACACGCGTAAAGATTTCCTTGGTACGCGGCATTCACTGTTGTCCCCGTTTTTTAATTTATTTTGCCCGACTGGCGTGTCTATATTGTGAAGAACATGTGTGTGTGTGTGTGTAAACATGCACACATATCTGGCTGCGTAGAAATTTTATATGAATTACCGTTGCTACCAAATAACAATGCGAGCGAAATATTTTTTACACAAATCGGGAGCATTGCGAAGTGTTGACTGGATTTTTGTCACAAGGGTGACGGCTTGGAGATGACTGGGCGAATATGTGACATTGGACAAAACGTTTAAAAACATTCTTTTCAAGCAGGAAGCTACAGTAACCCCAGTTACTTCCAAATTTTCTTCCTTATATCATTACTCCAGGAAGCCTGTATTAGAAATATAATAATTTTACGAAGCATTGACCATATAATAATAATAATAAAGTAATTAATAACTTTTTATGGAAGGGTCCAAGTTCTTTTTTTATGAAACATTCCCATGGGCACGCGAAATTATCTCTTAGAAAATTTATAGACAGTTTCTGCAACCGCCCTCAGAAATGATCGCCAGCGCTGGCCTATTGTGTCGATATGGGCCTGTGTATTCTCCACCTATTTAACGACGAGTCATTTGAGTTATGTGAAACATCGGTAATGCAGTCTACAAGCGCAAATTGACTTTATCCATAAGGTGGTTAGATATTAGAAGTGAAATGCAAGGAAGACCACACATGTTGTTGATATTGTGTCCTCATTTAAACTTTCCAGTTACAATGGTTTACTATGTCTACGATATTCTGTAACATTAAAACGTCTCTGAATTTTCCTATGTCTCTGCTTCTCTCAGCAAAGATCTATTTTACCATAAAAAACATTTGTGTTTCCATCGATAAGCTTGGATTTTACAGCGAGGTTGGGACTGAATTTTTATGTATTATTCAGTTAAACTTCATAGCAAAGCTTTGAAATGCATTGCCTTAAGAGGTTATCGCTTACGTTTGGGTGTGTGAGACAACGGGCATTAGCGAGGCAAAATTATATATTTCAAAAAAAGAAAAAAGCTCACAACAATGAGAATAAATAATTAAGTAGATTTCGTTCGCAGCTATAAATTTTTGTTTTGCCGAAATGATCAGATATGAGTTTTTTTTGGGTTATCTACAGGCTGTTCTTTAAAATGAACGTATTTTGGAGAGTTCATATCAGTCAGTGCATCTGGATCATCTAGTATTACAAAATTTGACTTTTAGGATATGAAATTTATTATTGAGAATTTGCACGAGGTGGGAATACGTTGCGAGTTTGGAGAATAAGAAAAATTCATGAAAGGTTTTTGGTAGGAAATTATGAGGGAGATGGGCAACTTGGAAGACCTAGGTGTGGATAGGGGATAATATTAAAATAGATATAAAAAATAGAATGCGATGATATATATTGGATTTGTGTAGTTTGGGGTGGTGACTAGTGGATGGGCTGTTGTGAAAACGGTGACGAACGGGCTGATTCCGTAAGATTCGGGAAATTTGTTTAACTTTTCGAGGAGCTAGCAATTTATGAAGAAGGAGCGTGCTACATGAATTTCGTTGTTTAGTTAGTTTGCTAGTTAGTGTGCCTACGTATAACAGTTGTCGGGAAAATTTTTTTTGCATGGAATCAAAATATCCCATTCATTTTACGTGTGATTGAAAGTATTTTATCATTTAGAACGTCCTCGTCTTTCGGAAACAGCAATTAAACTAAAGTTAAAAAGTTATGAATATGATGAAGGAGACAGAGATAGGAGAGCGACTGGAAGAAAAGAATCCAAAAAGAAAAGCAGACAGATGTTGAAGGAAAGATTATAAGGAGAAGGTAAATACCAAGAATTATAAACTAAACAAGATAGTTCCCATTAAGGAAAATATATTACATAGAAAACAAGGGTTATTGGACGTGAACTTGCAACGTCTAGGCAACTAACAGTTTAATAAACTAAAAATATAAATTTATGCCTCCTTAATAGGTAAACAGAAGCCAGTAATTTGTGAAGTAACATTTCAGGGAATGCCTTGTTTAAGATCCTCGTCTCAATAAATCTTATTATAGCACCGTGCATTTTTGTAGAATCGCTAAACTTTTTCAACCAACGAATACACATATAATTTCACATAAAACACTTTGGAGTGTTTTAAAGTGTTTTAAAATTGTTTAATGTGAAATTATGTGTGAATTCCTTGGTTGATAAATTTTAGTGATCCTCGTCTCACTATTGCTACATTGACGCCGAGCGCAAGGTACGCTCAAGTACTTTGGCAGAGCATTGAAAGCTCTTATGACATTAGAACTGTGGCAACTGTATTTCTTTAATCGCGTTCAAAAACTTGACAACTAAGGATCTGTTTGGTCAAGATTCTTTCGACGAACACCCGCGCAAAATTGAGCGTTGAGATACGTTACTGTGACCGTCGTTAAGAACCAGTTCTGAAACTCGATACACAGAATAAAGAATGAATAAGTAAATGTGTAAATTTGCCTGTGCATTTTCCTGTACGTCACATGCAATAACAACGTCGGCTACAGATAATAGTCAGAACAAGACAGGTCATGTACTTATAACGTAATATTGAGGGAGGTGAGTTCGTGTAGCAATTGTTGCAATGAAAATAGCAGTAAATATTACATATTCTGTGTGTGTTTGCAGCCCTAATTATGCAGATGCGATGCGCATGTGTAATGTTGTCATCTGTAGCCTGTCCGTCTCTACAATATTTTTCCAAATTATCGCATAAACGGCACGATTTTCTAAAAAAAAAAAAAAATTTATTGAATATGAAATGTGTGTTTCGATTTTCTCTGCAGTTTTATCTGAAATATTTCTCATTCTAAGAATAACTCAGCGAGATACGATCAAAGATGTGTATTGATCTTCCTGTATAGTGGTCGTTATTCTTGTCAGATTTCAATGTAACTCGAATTTTCTCGGCAGATTTTCAATAAACTCTCAAATATCAAATTCGAAGTTGTCCACGTCGTGCGTTACATTCAAGTTGGTTGTTTTTCAACCAACCCCTTAATCCACAATTCTGTAAGCTCAGCTGCAGTTACCGATTTTCTACTCCCAAAGTTTTTCCACGCACGAAGCCTGACCCGGCACGCCAAATGGATATAAACACGGTCATGTCACGCAGGTACAATGCAGCTAGGCACCGCAGCACAGTTTCAAATATTCTTAAGAGTCACTTGAGGGTAGAAGTTTAAAAGCCGTAGTGAATAAAATATTTTTCTATAAAGTGGCGGAAACGCATGTCTAGTCTTGTAGGTAAAAAATGTGGATTTCAACAAATGTACAGTTGTAAAGCTTCTAAAGTTACAAAACACTTCAGTTTTGCGGTTTTTTAATATCGTTGGTTGAATAATATGAGAAAGCACTCAAAACACTTAAAACACCGTTGAAGATACTGTATTGTGGTAGTGTGTGTGTGTGTGTGTTTTGTGGTGTGTGTGTGTGTGTTGTGGTGTGTGTGTGTGTGTGTGTGTGTTGTGGTGTGTGTGTGGAATGCTGAAAATTAATATCAATTTTGGTGACCTCTCCTATGTACCATATCCACAGTGGATATCATCACTAAAATTAAAAAAAAAATGTTTAAGCACATTTGTTACGTGTATATTACATCTGTAGGAACAGTGTGCTTGCAAGCTATCTTATAATTCATCTTATGATATAAGTATACTTACAATGAGTAATCGGGCGCTAATTACGTGGCAGTATGTTCAGGTTTCGGTTCAATTCCCACTAGCATGTCTCGAGAGTTTGCGGCTGTTTATATACCACTGCCTGACCCCAGTGCTTTGTAGTTTAATAATTTTAGTGTAATTACTGGATTTAACATTTGTAAAGGAAACGCCTCGCACCGAAATAATTTTCTCTTTTATGTGAACCTGCTGATGGCCAATCAAATAAATTTGATGTTTTTCATCCCGAAGTGTTATAGCATATAAATACAATACGCCAGTCAATAACACAACGCTTTAATTAATTTCATATCCCGTGAGGTCAATAATACTCCGGTTCACAGCAATACAAGTCGCCTAACAACCTACGCCAGGTCATTCTCAATCTCCTCCAAAGTCTTACTTACTTACTCCATGGTGCAGAGTCCTTCTTGAGAAGCCAACTGGTTTGCAGCTAGTCAAGAAATTCCCCGCATTTCACGGAACCCGAAGTTTCATTACCGCACTCACAAGCTTCCGCCACCTATCTCTATCCTGGGCCAGCCCAATCCAGTCCATATACCCACATCCCACCTCCTGGAGATCCATCCTAATATTATCCACGCATCTAGCCTGTGTCTCCCCGGTGGTCTCCTCCAAAGTCTACAAGAAAAAATCAACACAGTATTACGAAGCAGCAGCCATCTTCCCCGAGTACAGGATAACAGACTCAACCCGACCATACGAAAATACCGACATAGGCCAGTTAGCCTGCAAGAAACAAACAGCACGCCCTATAAGTTCACAATCTACAAACCATAAAGCAAAAGAGTCTTTTATATATAATTGTTTTAATTCTACCATTTTTTATACACAACTTTACTTGATAAATTCTAAACCAATTTCCCATACAATCTTTTATATACAGCGGCTTTAATATACTATCATATCTGATAATTCCCAACTTTTTAAGCTAAACCGTTACATATTAAGTTCAATATATACAAGCTTATATACTTTACAATTCTATAACGAAAAAGTTGAAGGCATTTGGGATCCCACAATGCAGTAAAACATAGATAGCTCTTGGATATGTTTTCTTGGAGGGTCTGAGGATGACCTAATAAAGGTCGGAACATGTAGCCCCGAATAATATACTATTTTTATTGTATATTAAATAAAGTGTTGTGTTATTGACTGACGTATTGTATTTACAATCAAATAAGCCGAAACATATCGTAGATATGGTATAGATAATTTATTCGGTAACGAAATTGTAGGGGCCTGAAGATGACTAACATCTAGTCGAAACATGTAGCCTTACTCTAGAATAAATAGATTGTGCTGACCTAAGTTTGTGTAATACTAATTGATTTTCAAGCACATCGTGATGCCTTCATTCAGAATAATTTATTACATTCTGATCAGTTCTGTTATTTTTTTTCTGAACATAAAAATATAATCTAGACAGAGAATATTTCCTCTGTCCGTGAGATGAATGGACTTCCCCATTGTGTGAAGAGTGCCCTTAAATATATAATAATCTATTAAGGAGAATGATTAAATTTTACGTGTTGCGGACCGTGCATCTTGGTACAACTCTGAGTAAATGACCAACTTGATGCACAATTACGTTATATAACACTTTTATTATTATAATCCTCTACATGTTTCGAGCAACACTGTGCCAATCATCAGGAGTTCAAATTGTATTAATACAGCATGTGGTATAGTGTTCTCTCTAAGTGGCCGTCCGGTGCGCAGGTTGAGAAAGAACCTGCACACCGGACGGCCACTTACAGAGAACACTATACCAGATGCTGTATTAATACAATTCGGCCTCCTGATGATGACTGCAGTGTTGTTCGAAACATGTAGAGTGTTATATAACGTAATTGTGCATCAAGTTGGTCGTTTACCCAGAGAATGATTAAGTCTCTTACAGCTTAGTTTATAACTTTCGTAGATAAACCTCTTAGTCCCCTGCTGGTGTTCGTAACGTGGATGCGATCACACTCACTTTGCCCATGTCAGTCCAGTCCAGTGATGCAGTGAATGTTTGGAAGTTTGGCTGTCAGCTTCACATGACTCAACTCATGCAATTGCAGAAACATAAAGGAAGACGTCCACTCAGAACACATGTACGTGCCTACGGAAAATTTTAATGAGTCAGGTGCCATTCTGGTACTGTGCCAAAAGCCTTAATATACGGTGCTTTCTCTTTACTTTTTATGTCGGTCTTTGGCGACTGTATATCCCACAGAAAATCACTCATACCGAGTATGCCTGGGGTCTGTGAATTAACCTCGCATTCTACATTATTTATCCACCGTACAGACATATTCCTTGTGTCCTTGTGTGTCTAGAGGATGACATGAATTTTTAATGTTACATGCAACACAAAAATTGGTCGGTAATTTTCTGTATTGCCACCACTGTCATGAATATTTCACGCGAGTCGAATTACACCATAATGAGATGTTTATGACCTGCTACTGACTATTTCATTGCTCAAGGTGTCAGAGACTCTTCGCTGCTTTCAAGAGATTAAGTTTAATTCCGTCGGACAGCGAATGTGTTTCCTGCTCCGACAGTGTCCCCGCGACACAGGCTTGGGTCGAGGCTCGAAATAACCCCTTAAGATTGTTTACATTCTAATAATTACGTGATATGTTCAAATGCACAATTTCGCATTTGAGGCTGCAGCATCCGTTCCACATGAGGGGTAGCGAAATGTCTAACTGCGTGGATTAGAGTCCTGGAGAGTGCGTGATTTTAGGCTGTAGCTGAGATCTGCGCTCTTATGAGATATCACGCAGCGTATAGTGGTAATTTATTACAGACGTTTCGCGACAACATACCGGTTCCACTTTCAAGCGTCAAGAAATCCAAGGCGATTTGGATTTCTCGACGCTTCGAGATGGGCTCAGTGGTTTGTCCCGAAACATCAGTAAGGAATTATCACTTTACGCTGTGTAATATCCTGAAGAGTGCAGATTTCAGGAGTCCTTGCGAAATTGATATCCAGCTATTTAACCGAGGAGTTTACCACTTTAATAAAAAAAAGAATATGAGACATGAGATTTTGTCACCTGAAGCCACGAAAATGCAAGCTCTGTGAGACACGAAACCAAGGCAATCTTTATTCCCGGCGCTTCGGGGCAGCTTGCTGCCGCCGCCGCCGCCGCCTTCTTCAGCGTAGTTACGGAAGATTTTTGGGTTACCCTGAATATGGAAGTAACAGGCTTCTCCACATGCTGGCAAATAATTACCTGGCCACACGATGTCGTTTGACAAATTATTTGAATCTTCTTAAAACCGAAGGTCCATTACCATGTTCTCAGCACCCATGTACAGGATATTCACAGAGTATAACCAACAAGATGCAAAGTTTCACAATTTCTTTATTTCTGTAAGACGCTCTACATGTTTCAGACAGTTTTTCCTTCCATCATCAGGAGGTCAAAACTGCACATACAGTGTCAGTGTTTGTCTGACAAACACTGACACTGTATGTGCAGTTTTGACCTCCTGATGATGGAAGGAAAAACTGTCTGAAACATGTAGAGCGTCTTACAGAAATAAAGAAATTGTGAATCATTGCATCTTGTTGGTTATACTGTGCGAATATATTCGCGATGCACGGACCTATGAATGTTAAACCCTGTACAGGACTTCATACTGAACCAGATCAATCCAGTTCTGGTCTTCATGTTTTTTTTTTTATTTTGAGATCTGTTTTGTTATTTTCTACTTATCTAGGCCCACATGTCTTAATTGAACTTCTGCTACACGTATGTATTTTTAGACTATTTTGTGGAGAAATTACATAAGCACTGAAATCTCAAAACGGAAGTACTTTTTGGTACGTATTTATCTAGATACAACTTACTTACTTACTCACTCACTCCATGGTGCAGAGTCCTTCTTGAGAAGCTACCTGGTTTGCAGCTAGTCAAGAAATTCCCCGCATTTCACGGAACCCGAAGGTTCATTACCGCACTCACAAGCGTCCGCCACCTGTCTCTATCCTAGGCCAGCCCAATCCAGTCCATATACCCAC
>Ga0123354_10006596_pt1 | contig 17278 bp, 5 predicted proteins | sample TergutLab28metaG_2_FD_97872 | JGI IMG/M metagenome (GOLD analysis project Ga0123354, IMG submission 97872) | Labiotermes labralis P4 segment gut microbial communities from Petit-Saut dam, French Guiana - Lab288 P4 | ecosystem: Host-associated > Arthropoda: Insects > Digestive system > Gut ...
GCAGCAGCGGAGGTATCGTTGACTGAACAGAAGAAAACTGGTGATTCTGTACTGTTATTTGTTGCTTCATCAACTGCATCGCAGTTTCATTTCACATAGGCTTATTACTTCGAATTGTTTAACTGCAAACAACGGACGTACATCAATTTCATGCAGAAGGAAAACAAACAATTTTCTAAGACGTTCCGTGGTGGGCAGGCTAAAAATGGCTAAATGACTACGGTGTGAGTAAAACAGATTTTGTTGCTAATATTAGTAGAAATGAGTAGCAAAGTACGAGATATGCCAAATAAAAATTAGCATAATTATGTATATAATAATTGGGTAAATATTGATGTAGTTAAACAAAATTAAACTGTTATATTCAGCCACTGCTTTCCGTTCCAGTTCAACAATCTGCAGCAATTGCTACATAAAGACTGATAATCGGACGCACGTTGACATAATATTTATACTAAATTAATCCCCACAATAGACAATAGATATAATAGAAGACTGCAAAATTTATACATATATATACATATTTAAGTTGTGTTATATATATATATATAACACAACTTATATACTCTGCTTTGCAAAAATATTACACGCTGTGATCAACATGGTCTTGGAACAGCCAGCATTGTGGAAAAGCTGACGATGATAAAGATTGTCTGAAATACGTATGTCAGAACGAAATAGAGAAAATATGGTTATCTCTTTGTTGTAAATGGAGATTTAGATGGTTTAATGTCTATTGAATGAATAAAATTATTTGTTAGAATATTCATGATATCTCCGCATCTGAAATTCTTTTCTGTTGGAAAGATATTCTGCACCAACCGATGGACACTTGATTGCAATTGACATTTCCAAAGAAAATTATATCTTGCATCGGACCGAAAATTCTTACCACAGACTCCACTGTAGGGCACAAAGAGTACCTGAATGATGTTGCATTGCGCACTGTTCCTCATTCATGCCGTTTATCCACTGCAGACACAATTTTGTTATTTATGGAGTCAGTAAACACCACAAACATCACAGTATATATCCTTCAATGTGTCACTGATATGAACCTGGATATTTTGCAAAATTATCCCAAAGTTCCAATTCAACACCACTTTCACACACAAGACTGAACTTTACAGACGATCTGGTCTGAATTAAATGTCGCTCCTTACAAACCGGAAGGTCTCTAGTTCAATTACCGATGAAACAATTTCAATTTTTTATTGACTTGATCCACTCGGCTGCATTCTGGTCCTGCGATCGACTCAGCTTTTAACACAAATGAGTGCCAGTTTTATATCCTGGGAATGAAGGCGGCCGGTGCCTAGGGCTGACAACCTTATCAACTTCATCAGCCAAATGACTGGAAATTTTGGGAGCCTCAGCCTCTCGGAACCCTCAGGTTGTCCAAGCTTGTAAGGGGATAGAAAATTTTATATTCATGGGCCCATGCGTCGTGAATCAAATTGAATAAATGCCCAACAAGATGCGACTGTATTTAGTTTATTACATATCTGTAGACAGCTCTACATGTTTCGGGTTTTGACACCCATCGTCAGGAGCTCCTACAACTGTAATTACAGCTTCTGGCACTGATTAACTGTAATGAATAAAATATGCTGCTACTAATATATTTAAAATTCTAGGCTAGTTAAGTTAAATGTTAATAGCCTTGACAGACAAGATATACAAATTAATGGTGAATAGTTAAAATTGTGTTTTGATGTATACATAGATGCAGTTGCGCTAAAATCCTATCGGAAAAAGCAATATGCAAAGTCAGTTAATATTATTGCGTGCAAACTTAATTTATTTATATAAAATATTTCAAAATAACACAGAGATGTAATAAACGTCTTTACAGACCCGGGTCTGTTATCATCTTTTCTCTTTGTTGAGTTGGAACTGATTCATTTGTATCGTGCGGGAGGTACTGATCTGTTATTGAAGTGTTATTACGTGAGACCGGTGTCGATGGCTAGCTGGAATAGGGTATTTTATTCACCTCTGTTTCTTTCTGCGGTGAGATTACCATTATGTTGTAATGTCTGTATGAAGACTTGTTCGTAGGGTGTCAGCATTACGGTACTGTGTGTTGGTTTCAGTAAAGTCATAGGGTCTGTTGTGGTCCCATACTCATGTTGATTTCCTAAAATATAGGCTGACTGGGGAGGGGATTGGGTCGTTATTCTGATGTAGCGGATGTATTCGCGGAATCTCTGTGCCAGGATCGACTAGTCTGCCCTATATATGACATGTTGCACGTCTTGCAGTTGAGTTTGTATACACCACTTCTATAACAGTCTGGTATTTTTTCTGGGTTCTTCGATTTGGTGCTTTTCTGTAACGTATTTGCGCTTTTAAGGGCGATGTTTATGTTTGTGTGTTTATGTTTCTGTGATGAAAGTGGGTGGTAAGCTTTCTGACTTTGGGCTGTGGTATGTGAATATTACCCATTATTTGTTCTTTTCATTTTTGGTTTTTCTTATATGGGCTTTGTGCTGTACTTATGTTTTTACCTTCTATGTGTGTATTCGGGAAGTTATTGTTCTGCTCCATGGTTTGTATTCTTTTCCAGTCTGTCTGTCGTCCTTCTTCTGTTTATGGTAATGAGGGCATTCTGTTCATATAATAGCTGTAGGCTGCGGTTTTGTGCTCTGATGGGTGGTTAGATAAGAAGTTGATGGTGGTGTGTGTCGTCGTAGGTTTCCGATATATGTCAATTTTCAGTTTGGACTGGTTTCGGATTATTAAGAGTTCCGTGAAGTTTATACTGCTATTATTTTTGTATGTGGGATAGAATTGGAGATTTGAGTGAGCCTGATTTATATACTTGTGGATTGTCTCGGGAGTTATGCTTTGTGAACTGTATATTAGCAGTATGTCATCCACGTATCTAGAGTAGAATGCTGTGATCTTTGTATCAAACTGCTGTTTCCTCAGTGTGTTATCCATATGCCGTAAGAATATCTCTGCGATAGTGCTAGAAATGGGGGAACACATTGAGATTCCTGTTTCTGGTTGGTATGTATGATTTGTGAAAGAGAAGTAATTTTGTTGGAGAATGACATCCAATAGTGTCTTAACTGCTTAGTGTTTCTTGCGTCATTATGTTTTAGAAGTAACGATTTGGTAATCCTGAGTATTTCTTTTGTCGGAATGGTAACGCATAGATCGTTGGTGTCAAATGTTAACATTTTATAGTAGCGATTGACTTTAAATTTTGTTAAAACTCCTGCGACATTTATGGAATTTTCGTAGTGAATTGTTGATCAGGATATTAGGCATGCGTTTGGTTTGTTTGTTAGATAATTGGATACTTTACATGCTGGAGCATTCACATTATTATTCACTGGTCTGATAGGGTTGCACTGTTTGTGTATTTTGATTTGAGCTTTAAGTGTCGGGGGTTGGGATTTCTACTGTAATAAGTGTTCTATCTGGTTCTTGTTAACAATAAGGTTACATTGTTGGAGTGTTTTGGTTAAGATGTTTTGAAATTATTCTGTGGGGTTTTATTTGTACAGTCTGGAGATTGTTATCTTTTAAAAAAGTATGCACTGTTTCTGCGTATTCATTTATGTATAAAATTACGCTACATTTACCCCTATCGGCCTTTACTATTATTTTATTTTCCGCAAAAACTTGTCATTTATGTTTTTCAGAGTAAATTCCCGTCTTTTTGCATGATATTTTGGTGGCTATTGGAGGAGAAGTTATGTTGCAGTTTATTTTAGCGGCGAGGTTCCGGAATGGATTCTGCATCTTCGTGTCCACAAGTTTCATGGCCTGTTCAGGCTCCATTATTAAATTGGGTCAGTATTTCCGCAGTGACTCTTCAATGCTGTATTGTTGTCCGTCATTCAGTAATTTAATTTCTTCTTTTGTAAATATGGTCTTTGTTAAATTAAATGTCCTTGTGTAGAATTGTTGTTCATGTGTGTTGTGGTGGGCTCTGTTGTTGTCTTGTTGTTTGGTTTGTAGAAAGTCAAGCTTGCGATTCAGGTTGTTATAGTGAGCCTGCAATTCTTGTTGTAATATATTCTCAATTGTTGATGATATCTATTACAGTTATAGGAGCTCCTGATGAAGGGTGTCAACATCCGAACCATGTAGAGCTGTCTACAGATATGTAATAAACTGAATACAGTTGTATCTTGTTGAAAAATTCTTCAATAGGGTAGAAAATGTAATCCAACACCCAAATAAATTCTACATTTAATCACTCACTGTGAAGCCTGCTTAATTCCACATAGCAATTTCTCTATTTTTCAAACTTTTTCAATCATAGTGTAGGTTACTTTTATTTTTTACCGTTTTACAAAAAAGGATTAGAGACCCGCTTTTAGAAGTTTGCCGGAATTGACTGCATTAAAATTTATTTTCAGGAGGGAGGCGCTGCCAGCACCACTGTGCATCAAGTGACCCTACAAGACACAAGCGACGCCTCATACAACAGTGCCTATGCTGCTTATGGAGGTATCACTGCTCGTATGATTTGTGCTGGAGTTCGTAATGGAGGCAAAGATGCATGGCAGGTAACAGGATCATGATAAGAATAAATATTTATATGTGAACAATTCGCATTGGCTACAAACACAAGGGAAATTTCTTTATAATTACCATGAAGATTGTTTTAAATATTACATGTCCCCATGACGAGTTAAAGTCGATAGCAATGTGCGCTGCATCAACAACAATGTCGATCCTAAGTCGACATGTTGATTTACAACGTCTCACTTCATTTATTCTAATATCTGTTGACATCTAACGGTTGGTATTAAAATTAGAACGTCAGAAACTTCCTCGAAAATTATTTTGAACCGGTCTGTTGGATTTTACGATAATAATTTGACTGCTATGTCTAACGCTAGTTTCCAGCCCAAATTCCGTGATATTTACTCCTTACAACTAATTCTGAAATCAATATGAATGCATGCTTTCAGTGTCTGACAGCAGCAGCTTAACTAATTCCTTACTCTGTATGGTGCTGCTCTGATGTGTTGCATTCAGGATTTTTGTTGATATTGCGAACACTTATATTTAGAGTTTCTACAGGACTGTACACAAAAGTGTGAAACAAAGCAATTTTGCCACGTTTCAAATCAGGCCAATTTCATATACATTCTATTATTCCAATGGCAAACGTCAACAGTAAGCTTATATCAACAACCATCTTCTCATCACTCAATCTTTTGAATGGTTGCCAGCGTTCCGTCTGGATTTGTTGCAAGCCGTTCTTTTCACTTCTGTATAACTGTCAGCTGCTGTGTTTCAGGCAACTTGCTTTAAGTACTGCAGTCGAGGTCATCCCGCGGCGTATATTCCGAATATTGCTCATTCAGGGATGTTTACAACAAAATCCTTATGCCTAACTGTATGCCCTATCTATGATTGGCGTCTATATTTTTTAATTTTTAGAAGTAATTTTTTTGTTTCGCCCATTAAAAAAAATCATCGTAATTTATTCCGTCTATTTTATTTTTAACATTCTTGCCCAGCACCATGTTTCAAATGCATTTGTGATCCTCTCTCCATTTTTCCCTACGGTCCACATTTCTGATCCACAAACAGCAACACTCAAAATGCAACTTTTTATAAGTTTCATTTTCATTTCCAAACTAACGTTATTCCAACACAGTAGTTGCTTTTTGTTATTAAACATAACTTTAGCTTCTTTAATTCGTTTTATTATATCTTCTTTATTTTTCCCATTTTCTGTAAACACACTACATAAGTACTTAGATTTTGGTACTTGCTTTAGGGTGTTGTCATCCATTTTAATAATAATATTTTCAAACTTTTTGCAGCAAATTATAACTTCTGTTTTTTTCCCTGTTAATTTTCATGTTGTAGTCACTTTTTAAAATAACATCTAAGCTTCCTAATGCTATATTTAAATTTACTTCACCTCGCGCTACAATCGCTTTATCACCTAACCTAACCTAACCTAACCTAACCTAACCTTAACATCTCTATTCTCACTCCATTCACCACAATTCCAGTGCAATATACTTTACATTCATTTATAGCTTGTTCTATTCATACACTAAACAACAACAGCGATAAGTTGCAGCCTTGCCTCACTGCTCTTCTAATTGCAGCTTATCTTTTACTTTCTTTTATTTGTATAAATGTCGCTTGATGTTTGTATAATTCTCTATTAGTTCTCCTATTTCTCTAGTCCATTTTCATCACCTTTACAATCTTCATCTTTACTTTCCATTTTAGGTTGTCAAAAGCTTTCAGTAAGTATACAAAGGCAATATATACCTTTTGGTTTACTGTAAAACTTTTCTCTACAAAATTTTGCAAACACAAAATGGCTTCAATTGTGCTTCTATCCTTTCGAAATCCAAATTGGTTTTCTGCTAGGTTTTCATCAGTCTTTATCAACATCCATCATCTATCAAAATTAGATACACCAACATGAAATACATTACGGCATGTCTGCACTCTTAATGTACACGGTATGCGTTTAATGGAAAAGAGAGATATTCCTGAATAATTAAATTTTATTTCTTTCCTAAGGTGTGTCATTCCCGTTGTGTTAGGTCAATAACACAAAGCTGCTGTATGTATGTATCTATATATACATACAGCCATGAACACAACAATATTACAATTGGTAGCGAGTTTCAGCAAACATTCATTTTCCCTTACTACTTACAACAAGTTGTAAGGTCAAAATGACTGCATGCTTCAAGTATTTACTTACAACGGCTTAAACGTATGGTTTTTCTCGGATTCATTTCAGTCTAAAAGTTATGTAAGTGGGTATATATAATAATATATTAAAACAGACTTTTCGTGTTCTATTGTAAGTGACGTCAACTCCATGTACGTCTAACAGTACATTAACAAACTGAACTGTAAATCTGTACCAAACTGCAATATAACAAGTTACAAAATGTCTGCATGTTGCGACACTTCCGGTACGTTCGCTCTGTTGCTGTTCCTATTATTCAAGAATAATTTCAAGAAAAGCCGAAGTTGAGTTTTACCGCGCAGACAGACGGACAGACAATAATAAGGCTAATATAGTCACTCGTCTCAGATCCTATATAAGTGTATATACAAGTGACTCGAAGCAAATCAGCGGATATTTTGGTCCAGGTAGGTTTAAATTGTGAGATTCTGGAATATATAGAAAGGTCTCATTACTTAATCATTTTCAAAATAACATTTAACATAAAATGCAGTAGGAACCGGACTTTCTTCCGCTTCAAACTAACCCACAATCCTGATGTAAATTATAAACTAAACTGTTGTGCCACAACCTGATTACTGCAGCAAGAAGCACGACAAAGGTACAGTCTGGTGTCCGTGCGATACGTCGCATGCTGCAGTAAATTTTTTCAGTTTACATTGCACTTCAAGTTTTTAGACGTAACAATCGGAGAAAATAGCTTTCAAATTTACATTATAGGTGCTTGTTTTAGGGTGATTCTGGTGCACCATTAGTTGTTAATAATTGTCTGGCTGATATCGGCTATTGGAGAAACGTACTGCATGTGCCGAACCGAATAATCCAGGAATTTACACCAGGAATTCTGTTGTGCGCTTATTTATTCGGGAACACAGGGGTGTCTAAACAACGCAGAATACCTGTATTGCATTTCATGTTATTTGCTTCAATAAAGCGATTTTCCATCTTCACAAATGCTGCACAATTACACTACTTACTGCACTGTTAATCTTCTGGGAGGAGGCGATATTTCTTCTTTGTTCTCCGGCCGTTTAGCACGTTTCCTGTCCATGGCCTGATTAACCCCAATCCCGCTAACGTGGCGAATATGGTCAGCCACTTTTACAACCCACGCGCAATTTGTGATAAAATTTAAATTGAAGAATTACTCACCGAGACAAACATTTTCTGTGTCTGGATATGGCATGGGATTGCACCCATCTGCATTCAGAAAGCTAGAATTTAATTACAATTTTAACATTTTCGCCGATAAATGCATTATCTTGATAGATGTGTAATGGCGTGCGGCGGTCGTCCCATCCACCAACACCATTACCTAGAAAAGGTATTCGCTGCCACCACTTTGGACGCTACTATGACGTATTTCACTAAATAATATATTCTACGACACTACAACATAATACATAAATATATAACATTAAAGAAACCACAATAACCAATCCTAATCTAAGGCACGGCATAGGTTACTTCTCCCTCACACAGATTACAATTTCTTATAAAGGAATTTCCATAAGGAAAGTCTGATCACCTCAAAAAAAACCCAAAGACAATCCAAATCATTTCTATGCTTCAATTTGGTACAGAACAACCTAACCACGCTTACCTGATACAATGATGAGCAACAAAGCCCACATTTTATAAAATCTGTTCCTTCTCTGCTCCCCCAGGTGTCTGTCGTTACCGAAGTTTCAACCAAGACTCTCTCCCGTCGCTTCTCAAAACCACACCACACTTCTAAGTCAGAGTCAGCATTTCCTGCATTCACCTAGCAACAGTTTTCTGCAGCTTCAACTATTTGCTGTTGCTATGTGAATGATAGGTGATCTGGACCTCCTGTTTGTTCAACTGGGAGATGCATCCAGCCGTCCCTATAATACTGCCAACATACAAGAAATATATAAAATGAAATGAAATGAAATAAAATAAAGTGTTATCTACAAGGCACTACAGATGCAAATCTCCATGTTTTAGTACCTGCAACCACATCTATAACGTCTGTCGCTGTAATCACATCATGCTTCAAATTATGCTAAAACCACCTTCGCATTTGTCAGGTTTTGTGATATTTTACAAAAGAAACGCAGAAGGCAGTGTATTGCAATTCATAGAATTAAGTACGAAAGTATGAGAAATTATGATGTGTTTCGATTAGGGAATAAGTGGAATGAGAGAGGGACACTAACCTACAGTGGACCTTAGACACCGAACCAGGGCCTCGGTCCCTTGGAACATCACTAAAATAGTGAGCCCTAAATGGTGTGTTCCGAAGGAAACACTGCATTATCCAGACAGGAAAACTTCTCAAATATTAGAAATATTTTCTGCAAAATGAAAGATACGTTCTGCTTATGGCAGTCAAGATGTTAAAACATTCTTCAGATGTAAGTTCGTAATTTTTTGCACCAAACAAAAAGACTCATAAAATTGTATGCTATTTAAGGATCCGTCCTAACACCAAAGTAGGTTTGCGGTCTATGCAAAAACAGTCTTATCGCCACTTAAAAAAGGAGATGTAAGTTTTCATGAAATATAACAAACTTGCGTGTCCCTGAACCGAGACAATGGTTCTTATTCCGACCGGAATTGTGAAGACTTCAACTGTAATCAGCATACAATATGAAAATTGTCCTAATTCTTTCGCGGGTGATGGTCAATCCATGCAGAATTTATTAATATTACAAAACGAAATAAACAGGGGACAGAAATACAGTTACAGATTAATCAGATCTGTTCCTATCACTATCACTTCCTCCTCTTCTACACCACAACAGCTCAACTTCGGGTCTTCTTCTGCTTCCATTCCAGTTTCGAGACATGTGATGTTTTACAGGGAAAGGTCGTTAGCCCCGTCAACACCCAACACGAAGGGCCAGGTTTCAGTAATCAAGTCCCCGTGGAAAATGTGACGCAGTTACACCCCTAGACACTGGGTAGCTCGGGACCCCGTTAGCGCCAGTTCCCGTACTCAGAGCAACTGTGACCCCTGAGGGCAGTTGGTAGTACTGTCGGTGGTAGATCGTAGACGCAAGCGAGTTCCTTTGTTACTACGTCTCTAAGGTATCGGTAAGGATGCATAATATTTTAGCCGAAATATGTCGGAGAAGCAATAACGTACATTTTAAACGACAGATAGGCAATTGGTCGGATAAAAATATAATTGTTTTATTCGCTTCTTCGTAGAGTAATTGATGTTCTACATACAAAGATGAACGATAATTATTATGTAATTTTAGACAGTGGGATTCTACAGTGCGACATTTGAGGTTTTGTCATAGGATTTGCACCATACGAGGTCTGTACAAAGTAGAGTTCTATCTAATGTGACTTGTGGATTTGTAGAGAAGATGGAGGCCTGAGGAAATCAATGGCTGTTACATACATACATGATATTTACTGTACATGAAAGGCGCACGTAAGAAAATGAAGACAAAATAGTGAATATAGAATGACGTATATAGTACAAAATGGCTGCAGGCAGGAAGTACGAAGTGAAGGACAAATTTCAGTGCCTACATTGTATTGTCCTTAAGTCACCAGTAGAACGGTCCTACATCGACGGTCAGTGTAGCTGAGGGTAAAGAATTCCATAAACAAGAAACATCCAAACAATACTTGTTGTGCTAAACTGCAGGCATACAGCTTGAGCTAAACTCTGACGATGTCTGATAACTTCAGGACCGAATGTCTCTAGAAGCAGAAATAAATCCCAGATATATTTACTGTTCTCTTTCATTACTGAGCTACTGTAATAGACAGTAAGAGCTAGGAGAGCGTGGTCAGAATAGCTCTGTCATAATAGCGACTGTCTACAGACTGGTCCGTCCGTGGATCGAATCCCGGTAATGGATACAATTTCAGCAATCGTCCACACTTTCCCTGGGGTCAAACCAGCCAATTGTACAATGGGTAAGGGGTCTCTTTCATGGGGGAAAGAGGCCGGACTTGAACTTAACCAGACACACCACCTAGAGATAGCACGCGTGTCCACATTTCGTCCCGCTTCATTTTGCGCCCAATAATTTGCGACTGCGCATATTGTGATGCTCTTCTTTATTTAAGATTATGGAGTCTCCTTTACATCCAGAAATTTATGACCAAATTCTTTCCCCAGCAAACCCAGCATCTGTGAAACCTTTAATTGAAGGATGAAGTTCGGTAAAACTGGCATAAAATATATTTTGAGACATACAGCTATATAAAGGATGAGTCTTCAGTTGTGGACATTACTGCAGGATACGTATTATATTCTCAATGATAATGTTTCCTTATTTTTTTAATTCATGTGGACACATTAATATAAATGTTCAGTCAGACCTCATGGAATTTCCGAAAAGCTGCTTTAAGAAGAGGTCATTGTGAATTAAAGGCAGCCTCTTTTATGCATTTAAATTTAGTCTTCAAATTTATCTCCTACAATAAATTCCACACATCATTAATCACACTGCATATATAAACATATAAAATGTTCATTGTTAAAATTCCTATGCAATATAAAACGTACTATTAACTGGTGGAATAATATAAACATCAATATTTTGCTATCTACAGGAGATCAACTAGAACCTTCTCTGTGAAAGCTGGCTCCATTTACTCGAATTTTGTTGGATCTATTCATAGTGCTACAAGAATGATCGTACATGGAAGTAACAATAGCAAAACCATTGACCATGACGTCGCATATGCGCAAGTCTGTATTTAATTCAGTGTATCAGTGCGCAATGCAATGTGTATTACGTACTGCTGTGATAACCAGCTTTATCTCACGCTACTCCTCCGTAAAATTCAGTTCTTCTAAACCTTACTTTAGAACGTCGTTGCATGTCACATATTCTGAGAACAGAATCAAACGTTTAAGTTCATAATTTCTCCGAATATCACTACAACATTTTATCTTTAACAAACGTAATATTTACTTAGATATAAACGTGGCAGAAAAAGGCACATAATTTTCTGAATCGTCTCTCATGGATATTCGCAGAAAATAATCACATTACCAAAGTTCTATACTTAACAGCTGCTTAATGACCCTACATATATAACGGGAAGATAAGGCAGTTCCAAGAACTTCTCATATATATATCTACAGATAAGCTTTCTGTTTTTCCATTTCTTATACACTGAAACTTTGAAACCACGATATCACTGAATAGTCAAGCTGGATCTACATGGGGACAGTAGTTTATTGACAATTTTGTTTTCGACCGCGACATTCCATAAGCGTAAAACATGAGCTACTTTGTATTAATTTTGTCTTTCACTCCTCCATTTAATATTTCAGTTTAATTTAACTTGCCTGAAAAGTTAATTTACTGTAAGCCAGTTCAACAAGTATCAACACGCAGTAATTTTTCCAAGAAATATTCCAGTCTATTATTACATTCCTTGATGATAAACGCTGTCTCTTTTGGTTTGCTTTATTGTATTCACAATAGGCAGAAATTTCAGATGAAATGTACCGGGACCTATTTCACTTAACTTGAATTTCAAACGAACATTCCGCGTTCTAGAAATGCCCTGACCATCTGTTCCCACAGACAACAGCTACATAGTTTTACCCTACACTTCCTATCAGCATCTTACATTTCCTGCTACAACCGCAAGCTACAATCCCATGTCCTGTTGGGTTGTGGCTGCCACAGACAGACAGACACAAACATACATTTCCCAATTATACATATAAAGATATTACAGAGCAAAATACATTTTTAAATTAGAGGATGTGTGTGGAAATTTATGTGGTTTGGTGTAAGTAAAATGATCGAATTTAAATCTGGAGACACAGAAAGGACCATAAATTGCTGACAACACGTATTTGGTTTTTTAAAATAATTGCTTAATGAAAGTAAATTTTTAAATAATTAGATGTAATACTCACGACACCAAGACTCTTAAATTCTAGGTGTTCTGCTATCGAGTAAACATGGTCCAAGATGTACATACATAACACATTAAATCGCTGTGCAGAAAGGAACACAGAGCTGTCGAAACACTTTAACAACTATGCTTAGCCCATTGATTCTGAATAAAAAAAATTCCTGTTTCCATTTTCCAAGTTTTAAATACACAGAACAACACACTGCATTTTTTATGATTTCAGTGAAATCTTGATTCAAAACACGACCTACCTAACTACAAGTTATATTATTAGATACAATTTCCCTGTCATAAGAAACAATAAATAGGTTCATTGTTTCAAGTTTAGAATGCAGCACAATGGAGCACAAACAGTATGTGAAAGGTGCTGCATTGGAAATTGTTCGTTATTCAGGACGTTTACCCACAGCAGGCACAGCTGTGTTTTATGGCGTCAGTAAACAGCACAAATATCACACTATATATATACTTCAACTGTCACTTTGCAACAATGTCCCACAGGTTCCACCTCAACACCACTTTCACACACAAGACTGTATCTCACAGACGGTCTGGTCTGACGTAAGGTTCGCCCATGTGTTGATGCACTGAGATATTTGTATATATACCGGATATCAATATTTTATATTTTGGTACTGATGGAAGAGAGACTGGGGTTCACGTTTATCTCTTTATTATAATGTGCCTCAAATACGCAATTTAAATGGGGCACAATGTGGCGCAGTTGGTTGAGGTACTGCATTTCAAGCCAACATGTCGCCAGTTCAAATACCGGTGGGTTTACTGGAAATATTCATTGACATATTCTTTCCAGCCGCACTGTGACCCCAAGGTCGACGCAACCTTAACACAAATGAGTGCCAGGGATGTCTCCTGCGGGATAAAGGCGACTGTGCGTAGGACTGACAACCTTACCGTCTCCATGTGCCCCTGTCTAGAAAATCTGGGATTCTCAAACTCCTGGAGCACTAAGTTCCTATCCAGGACTGTACTGTGATAGCAAATGTAATCACACAAACACATACGTTCTAGCAATAATTGCTCAGTGTTTAGCCTGCTACATTCTTCACAGCACTTTCTCTCTCTTCATTCTTTATGTTTGTGAACCAAAATGTAGCCTGATTTTATTGCTTCAGCAGCTTTACAAAATACCTTACTGGCACGCTTTGAGACGTTTGTCGGAAATGAATGCAATTGATATAAAAGTACGTCTTGTTGCTTTCCAGGAAGGAGGCCAACCCAACACAACTGTACATCAAGTGACTGTACAAATCACAAGCGGCTCCTAATGCAACAGTGCCTATGGTGCTTATGGAGGTATCACCTCTAGAATGATTTGTGCTGCAGTTCGTAATGGAGGCAAAGATGAATGCCAGGTAACAGGATCGGATGTGAATAAATATTTATATGTGAACATTTCGTGTTTGCTACAAACACACAAGAATTTGTTTTATAAACACTGTGAAGATTGTTTTAAATATGATGGTTTAAATGTGGAGTTAACATCAACGGCGCTATCCGATGTACTAAAGCAATTACATCTCGGACCAAAATGTTATATTGCAAGGTTTCACTTTGGTTTTCCTAATATTTTTTCATTTAATGGTTGCTTCTTAAAATTAGAAGATCAGAAATTTTCTCGAAAAATAATTTGGAAATGACTGTTGGATTTTTCGATAATAATTTGGACCGCAAGGCTTAAACCTAATTTTCAACATTATTTCAGTGATATTTACTGCTTACAGCTGATTCTAAAGTCAACCTGAATGCCTGCTTTCAGTATCTGACAGAAGTAGCTTAATATAACTCTTATTCTATGTGGACATCCTCTAATGTCTTTCATCGAAGATTGTTATGTTGTTGTTGTTGTTGCAATCATTTATACTTAGCGTTTATATAGGACAGTATAAGATAAATGCGAAAATAAGCAATTTTACACCGTTTCATATGGGGTCAGGCTCATATAGATCTTAATATTCCATTCAAAAAATTCAACTGTAAACTAAACACAAACCATAACCTATCAAAATTCGAAATACACAACATGAAGCGCATTTGAGAAATGTCTGCTCTGTTAACGTTCCTGTTATACGTGATTATTTTTATGAATAAAATTGGCTGGCAATTTGCTTCATGCAGACGGATAGGATAACTGTAAATAAAAAACTTTTGCTGCAAATTAACTTAAAATTATAAAGTGTAATTTTATTAAAACCATATTTTAGAAACATTTAACGTAGTTTGGTGTTCGAGTGAATTTTTGCTGCTCTGATCTTCAATTCTTTTTGACATGCAAAACAACAATAGTAATTATGTATTTTATTGCAGGTAAGTTTTATTTTAGGATGATTCTGGTGGTCCTTTGGTTGACGTTAACATTGGAAGACTTGTTGGGTTTGTCTCTTGGGGAGTGGGATGTTGCTATTCTCTGTACACTGCAGTTTACACCAGTGTGTCTGCAGTGGGAAGATGGATAATAGCAAACGATGTCTAGAAAATATCATTTAAATACATCGCAATATATTTAAATAATTGAAAGCATGGCATAAATTCTGTAAAGACAAAGAGTAGTAACAAAAGCCAATCACATGCACTATCATATATTTTATAACAAAATTCATAGACTTTTTCGACTTAAATGTATATGTGTCTTTGTGAATGTCTACATGCAATACATCAACCACCAGTTACAAATTCTGAACCAATCAACCAAACTTCGTGATATTTAACAGCACAGAACCAACAACGTACGGACTGATTTTAGAAATAATGGCTGTTTATTGTCTGTACAACAAATCCTTCTTTACCTAATGTCATATTCCGAGAGATTAGTTTGTAAAACATACAGTAGCAAGTTTCACATCAGCAACGACAATTGGTTGAAAATAAATATAATTCTTTATTTGCTTCTTCTTACAGTAAATGAAGTTCCACATACAAAGATGAAAGATAATTATTAATGAAATTCATGAGAGTGCGATTCTACAGTGCGACATTTGAGGTTCTGACAGAGAACTTGCACATTATTAGGTCTGTAGAAAGTACAGCTGTATTAAATGTGAGTTGTGGATTTTCAGAGACGAAAGAGGCCTGAAATAATCAATTGTAGTAGAATACATGCATGATATGGTACTGTACATGAAAGGTAAGCAAGTGAATACAAACAAGTGAATACGGAATGACGTAAATAATACAAAATGGCTGCAGGCAGGCAGTACGAAGTGAAGGACAAATTTCAGTGCCTCCATTGTATTGTCCATCAGTCACCAGTAGAACGGTCCTACATCGACGGTCAGTGTAGCTGAGGGTAAAGAATTCCACAAAGCAAGAAGGTTCCAAAGAATAATTGCTGTGCTAAACTGCAAGCACACAGCTTGAGCTAATCTCTGACGAGTTCTGATAATTTCAGGACCGAATATCTTTACTGACAGAAATAAATACCAGATATATTTACTGCTCTTTTATCCTTACTGAGCTACACTAGCAGACAGTATGGGCTGGGAGATCGTAGTCGGAGTGGCTCAGTCAGTATATCTACTGTCAACAGACTGGTCCGTCCGAGGATCGAATTCCGGTAGTGGCGAAAGTTTCAGCAATCGTCCACACCGTCCTAGGGGTCAAACCAACCTCTATACAGTGTGAAATGGGTTTTGTTTCCGAATAAAAACTGCCGGGCCTGAACTTGACCAGCCACCACACCTAGAGCCGAGGTTAAAGAAGATTAAATCTGTATGTGTAATCCGTCTCTGGGCTTTCAACTTCCGTTAGCGGGTGAATTTTATCTTCATTTGCCTTTCACTAGCTATATATACGTTCATATATAGTGCTATTGTATGATTACTGTGATATACATCGTACTGGCAGACAATACTTCGAGACACGTAAACTGCTCTTGTATGATTACAGGATAAGCTAGTAAACAGTATACAAAATGATGTTGTATGATTACTGGATAAGCTAGCAGAAAATATATATATATTGCTTGTGTACGATTAGTGGATAACAAAACAGATAAATTTTATAATCCACTTGTATGATAACTGAGATACATTAACAGACAAGTGTGTCAGTTATATGTACTGTTGTTGTACTGTTACTGAGCTACACCACCTCACAATATGCTCAGTTATACGTCCTGATGATTTATAGTTATTAGTTTAAAATTCTTTTGGAAACGTCAGAGGAATTTGTTTGGCAGCTAATTCGTTCGTGTTCGGATTGCTGAATGCTGCATATTGAATGGAGAAGCTGTTATAATTGAATAGACGTAAATCGGTAAGTTGGTGTACCAGCAAAGAAAATATTTCACACAGCGAAAACACTCAATATGGGATTTTCTGAATGTCATTCCGTGGGTCTTCGGAATTTTCACAAACAATAATAATGATTTCGGTTTGACAAACCGTTTGATGGAAATGCAATAAATAGCTATCTGTTTTTGATAAAGTGCGAATATTTAACAATGATTAAAAACATTAACACACAATCTGCACTCACGCCATTTGTCCACTTGACCCTCACCTTAAATACATCTCTCTCAATAATTCAGGTCATAATATGCACTGTTTATCTTATGTTCTGAAATTAATCCTCTATCCTATTATCTCTACGTTCAATACAGATTCCTTTGCTTCATAAATTATGTACCTCTTATAATTTAAACTTAATATTCCACATTCAAAGCCAGTTAACTTAAAATCAGTA
>Ga0123354_10006597_pt1 | contig 17277 bp, 11 predicted proteins | sample TergutLab28metaG_2_FD_97872 | JGI IMG/M metagenome (GOLD analysis project Ga0123354, IMG submission 97872) | Labiotermes labralis P4 segment gut microbial communities from Petit-Saut dam, French Guiana - Lab288 P4 | ecosystem: Host-associated > Arthropoda: Insects > Digestive system > Gut ...
GGGGCAAGGTTAGGTCAGAAATGAAAAGTAGCACCAATTCTATGTCCATTTCTATAATATTTTTCTCTATTAATTAACCATAAGTGCTCATATTTTTATAGGGTCAGAAACTGTGAATCACCATGAAACACTTTTGTATAATTAAGAGAATCTAAGAAGAATGTTATGAAAACTTCAGTGGATATGTCAATAAATAATAAACATAGTCTAAATTAGATACAGTGGAAAACACTGAGAAATGAGGACAAAATTTTAGTCACAAAGCCTGAAGGAAATGATGATTCAGGATGCCTAATGATGGTTGCAGAAATAATATTAAAATGGATCTTAAAAGATATGCTGTGAATTGGATTATTTGCAGTGTGGCTAGATGCCACTGGCAGGCTCATGTAAACACAGTAATGAACCTGTAGTTTCCATTAAATACAGGGAATTTCTTGACCAGCTGCATAACTGTCAGCTTCTCAAAGACTCGGCACCATGATTTTAGTTAATGTTATGCATGATGCCTTAAATTACTAGTATTTCATTGAATGCTTGACTATCACGGTATGGCTCATTTATGTAATGGCAAAATGTCATTCAGTTCTTATTGACTGGCACCGTGACATTTTACCTATTTCTCTAACATAAGCATAGAACAAGTACCATACCTGATGAGAAGTTGTGTTTGAGAAGTTTAAAATCAAAGGACATGTATGACATATCAGCCAGTGACAGACCTATATAAATAATTGTTATCCAAGGATCTTAGTGGGCAATTGCCCACACTTTGGTCACATCTGTTTTTGCCTGCTGTGATAATTGGTACATGCTAAGCCACATATTTAAATTTATCACCACTTGTTTTCTTTTAAGAGTATCTTTTGCTGAGCAAGCTTATCAGCGGAAACGCCGAGAGGTTTTGCTGTTTGCCCGTGGTCGCTACTGCTTATCCCTGCTATTTTATGGCAATGCTTGTCAAGACTGCTTGAATAGTACATGTTGTGATGCACTTTGGATGATATGTGCACAGGACGAGGTAGAAAAGGCAAAATATAATTTTTCCTGCTTTTTAAATTGAATATTTTGCATTCCATGTCTAGGAAAGATAATCAGTCAGTGCAATTTAAGCTTGTTTGCATCATATCTGCTTTCGTCTTACTGTTGTACATTTTAATATTGTGATATCAACTTAATGCTAAATACTGCATCATATATCTTAAAAGCAGGCTAATTTAACTGGAAATGTTATTCTTCTTGCAAAGAGCATCACAATTGATGTAACACTGATCTTTCATATCTTGGATATTCAGTAATGAATAAATATTTCTGAAGCTTATGTGTTCAGATCTGAGTTAACTGTAAATGTGTATAAAACGAATTCTTTACCCCCTTGCTGTTACAAGTGTCTCCATTACGGGAATACTTGGATTTGCAGCTTATGGCATATCTGTGTTTGGTTTAGAGCAGTGTGCATTGAAATTATTCCTGCCATGTACAGTACACACCTTAAAAAATGTAACAAGTATACAGTAACATAAATTTTTGTCCTATTAAAATGCATGATAGCTATAGGTGTTACATATTTCAGTACATTTTTTAATTCACATAATTAATACAATTTTTTTTTCCTGTCTTTCTCTCTTTTCTTTTTAATCAGATAAACTTGACAGTTCATTTTCAAGGTCAAGAAGTTCAAGCATGTCCAGTTTAGAAAACATAAGCACTGAAGCTATACAGTGCCTGGCGTTTGCTGACTCATATACTAAAAAATCAGGTAAGTTCATAGTAAAGCTTAATGAATTAATGATTCACCTAGAGAAGAGAAAGGGGCAAAAACAGCATGTGGATACTGAGCATGCATGTCTCAAAAAGCAGAAGAATATTAATGTGTAATAGGTTCCATTATCAGTGGTTCTTATTTAAATTGCAAATGCATTGTAAAGTTCAAACTCGCTATTTTTATAATAACATACTTACATTTTTGACGTTTTGCTGACCGTGCATCTCAGTATATTTATCTCAGTATATTTATCTCAGTATTTAACCAACTTGATGCACAAAATTTGTTTCACAATAAGTTTTACTTCATACCTCTACATGTTTCAAGCACATATGCTCAAAACATGTAGAGGCATGAAGGTTATTGTGAAACAAATTTTGTGCATCAAGTTGGTTAAATACTGAGATAGATATACTTACACTGTTGTTACCTTAATCACCTGTGTTCTTTATATTATGTATACTAACATGTCCAACAACAAAACCTGTTATTGGACCTTATTCTGTGCCAGTTGCATCGCCCCTGAAGTCTTACTCTCCTCCCTAAATTCCATCATAATTTTATGCTCCAATATCTATTTTTTTTTCTTCCGTCTTTCATATGCATATTTATCAAGATATTTTCCTGTCAAAATTTTGTATTAATTTCTTGTCTCTTCCTTTGTACCTGATGTCCAAGTTTTGTTTCGTTGCACTTAAGATATAGGCTCATAAGATTATGTGGGTGGCATGACATACCTAAATATATGGAAAATATGAAGATGTTAACAGGAAATTTCTTAAGTGTTTCCAGTTAATTCTACATGCTTGGAACATTTGTTAATATGCATGTACTTTATTTAAGGTGTGACTTCATACAGATCTGCTATGAAATTCAGCAATATGCTGATGTCTGAAGTTTCTTTATTCAGGGTGATTCATAATAGAAAGAAACCCATTTTTTTGTATAATGGACTTAGCTGTTTTATCGTGCGCACCGAAGTTTTCATGTATTTTGGCTGTGTCAGATGGTGTTAACCAGTAACGCAGTAGGTTCATGTAAGAAATACCCACCCCTGCAATGTGTACGACATGATACAGTCGCTGTATGAGAGGGACTGGTGCAGAGGAAGTTAAGGTTGCTGCAACCTGCCACCTAGCATGAACTAAGCAACTAGCTCATGGCTGGGAATTTACTAGTAGTTGGAAGGAATTCAGTGCCGCCATTTGTGATATATAGCTAAACATTTGGGTTTCAGTCTATGTGAATCACCCTGTATCAAAACTTGCATCTTCACAAAAGTAGTTGCAAGCAATGTCCAATATCCAGTGAGAAGAAAGATGTGGGCATTAGAGTAAAGGTAAAGGTAAAGCAATCTCATTATAGGCCCTGAGTATTCCAGGAGGTTGAGGCTCCCAGTTTTCAAGACGGTCAGTGCATGAAGGTGGGAAGGTTGTCAGCCCTACACACCTGCCACCTTTTCGCCCCAGGAAATATTCCTGGTACTCATTTCTGTTAGAGGCTGAGTCAACCTCAGGGGCATGGTACGGCCAAAAGGATTATGTAAATAAAAAATTCCATTGACACCATCGGGAATTGAACCCATGACCTTCTGGCTTGTAGCACAGTGCCTCAACAACCTGCACCATCGTGTACCCCATGGGCATTAGAGTAATAAAGCAAATTGTTTAGAAACATTGACTGTTCTAAACCAAATGTACAAATCTTAACACCATAATATGCATCTGTCTGTAATATTCAATTATGTTGTATCCAGTGCTGACGTTTGTGTACATACTTTCATAGGCAGAAGTGTGTGGCATATGCTTATTCTTGTAGCAACTTATTATGATTACATTTGTCTTAGAATGTTGGGGCTTTACTAAGGGATTAGTTTCAAGAAATACAGATATGACTTGTCATTTTGTAGACTGCAGATAATCTGAATCTGATTGCATCAAGTTATTGGAAGAACAGTAATATGATGTGTGATGAGGAAATTCATAATTTTATAATAATTTAAGCAGTTTTATGTATTTTAATACAGTCTGTTTTAAGAAAAACTTGTATGAAGTAAAGGAACTGTTAAAACACTTTATTATCCAACAGATTCACAAATATATAATATGTAGATACAATTAGAATTATTATAAAATATTTAAAATTGCTCCAACATGTTTTGGATCACAAGGGATCCATCATCAGGGAGCCCTATATAGTGCTTGGCCAGATTTACAATAATAGCTTTATCGTGTCTGTTAATATGGACGTAGTCGGTGTTATGGCAGCATATTTGCCCATGGTGTGTGTGTGTGTGTACTGCACAGTCTAGAGAGGCACATTCCATATGCAGTGCCTCTCTAGACTGTGCAGTACACACCAGCAGTGCCTCTCTAGACTGTGCAGTACACATGCAGTGCCTCTCTAGACTGTGCAGTACACATGCAGTACCTCTCTAGACTGTGCAGTACACACCAGCAGTGCCTCTCTAGACTGTGCAGTACACACACACACAGTGCCTCTCTAGACTGTGCAGTACACATGCAGTACCTCTCTAGACTCTGCAGTACACACACAGTGCCTCTGTAGACTGTACAGTACACACACACAGTGCCTGTCTAGACAGTGCAGTGCACACATAGTGCCTCTCTAGACTGTGCAGTACACACAGTGCCTCTCTATACTGTGCAGTACACACACAGCGCCTCTCTATACTGTGCAGTACACACGCAGTGCCTCTCTAGACTGTGCAGTACACACACACTGCCTCTCTAGACTGTGCAGTACACACACAAGCAGTGCCCTTCTAGACTGTGCAGTACACACACAAGCAGTGCCCCTCTAGACTGTGCAGTACACACACACACGCACCACGGGCAAATATGCTGCCATAACACCGACTATGTCCGTGTCAACGGACACAATAAAGCCATTACAGTAAGTTTAGCTAAGCACTGTATAGGGCTCCCTGATGATGGATCCCTTGTGATCCAAAACATGTTGGAGCAATTTTAAATATTTTATAGTAATTCTAATTGTATCTACAAATTGTATATTTAAGCATCTGTTGGATAATAAAGTGTTTTAATCGTCATTGATATACGGTACAAACATGAACATTACAGGAACTGTTGTTGGCATAATATTAAAAAAAACATATAAGTGTAAGAAAGATAAATATTTTAATGATATTTAGTAACTAGCAATTTATGCATGTGTAGTATATTTTAGTGACATTAATGATAGTTATGTAATTCCTACACAGGCATGTCAAATAAAATGCCATTGTGTACTGTATAAAGCATCACTGGTATTGCATAATAACACTGTTCATACATGTTGAATTAGGCTGTACAAAAAATGAAGAAAACTTTTTTAGAGTACTAGAGAGAGAGGATTTCAGGTTTCTGCTTCAAAATTATTATTTTTTTCTTCTTCCTTCCAGAATTTACGTACTTCCCCTTATTTGAATCTAAGACACTATTGATTCTTCTCTTTGAAGGCCTTCCCTGGCATTTTCAGCTATGTGATTTATTCTATAAGCCCTCTGGGAATATAATATGGTGGCACTGTTGCACTTCTTGTTTCTATTTCCGGTGGTACTTTTCATTTTCATGAATTATATTATTATTTCAAATTATTGATGCAATTCCTCAGTCTGTCAGTGCAGCTGATCTTTATTTTACATCTACACTTTATAATTCTAGATCCATCAACTTTTCCTACGCTGTGGGTTGGCACAAGCTTGGGTTCTGTTCTTACGATAATGATCAATGTTCCTCCACCGGGAGAGAGTCGGTTGACGCAACCTGTGATTGTCTCACCAATCGGTTAGTACACAGACAGTGTTAGTAGAAACTGCAGACAGAGAAGTCTGCAGTTATTGCCAACAATCCCAGTTACCTCTCTATAGAAGTTTTGAAACTTCAGAGATGGTTGGCAGTTAGTTATAAAAACAGATTAATCAAAACAGGCTTTGAGAAACTAAAATATATCTCAGTTTGTGATATACATTAAATGGAAGTGTTTGTTCTTAAAACTGAGAAGTACTGTGTTATGTCTGCATAGGTATGGTCACTTGAGTGGGAGGTTTAAACTGGCATTTGTATGTCTGGCATTGATTGTTTTAAACCTAGATTCATTCCAGTTGTTATAAGTTAATTTAGTTTCATGACTTATCAAATTTCTGCATTCTGTTCATGACAAAGTGAAAGAAATACATTTGTATTATTTACTGGTCATTTATTTCTTACGTGTTTTAGGGGTAGCATTCCTCCATTAACCATATAAAATGTGCATTCCAGCCACAGGATATCACAAATGCTTTCAATTTAATAAAGTATCTGCATGTACTGGCATCATTGAACACATTACATGACTACAGAATGGATAAATTTCTCAGTTCATGGATGTTCTCTACAATTAAATATTTTCAGGTCCAGTGTTTGAATTCATTCATGAATACAAGAAAATACATAGAACCCTAGAATAACATGCAAGCCATTACGCCATTTCTTTATGGGTTGTGGCAAATCAAACACTTGGGACCTTTTGAAATACTATAAGAACATGCAATCTTGTTACAATAGTTTCTTTATACCCATGTGTAATTGCTTAATACACCTGAAACCTGTAATTTTAATTTTCTTTTATTGTCAATTTCAGGAACAATATTCCGATTAAAGGGCTGCATACTGACAATGTCTTTTCTGGATTGCAATGGAGCATTGATTCCATATTCTTATGAAGCATGGAAGGATGAGAACAAGGAGGGAAGGGAACGAATAAGTAAGGATGCTGTGGCACAAAGTATGTACATATGGAGTTTTAGTAATGAAAATCATGTCACCCTTCCTCTGAGAGTCATCAACAATTTAAAACTCAGACTCAAAGATAACCTGCATTTGTATATTGTGTGCCTTTATTTCATATTGAATTTAGTTTGTGTTATTTGAAAATGGATTTGAGACCTGTTTATAATTTGCCTTCTTAAGTAGCTTACCATGTGTCCTGGTTCCACTTCAAAAGGCTCGATTTGGAGATTTTGCCTGGCATGTCTGTTTCAGTAAAATAATGTTGTTTGTGTATACATGTGATTACCACTCATGCTTGGAAGTGTGTCATCCCTGTTGTGTGTGTGAAAACTGGAAAGGGTTTGTAGTCAAACACAACTATGTCAATTAAGATGTTTTAGTGACTATACTAAACAACTACATGTTTCGGCCCCTACTGGCTATCTTCAGGTTGTCTTCAAGAGAACTTAAGGTCCTACTATATGTATTGTGTGTGCACATGTTGGAGAGATCTCTACATCTGGGATTTGTTGTGTAATAAGTAACTTTTATGTTAAATGCAGTGGTATGCTCTGGTTAGAGGCACAACAGGGTCTGGTGGCTAGTATCAAGTTTCAAGTTTCTTGGTGCGCTGGTATTATGAAGAGGTGTGTTCCTCTTCCTTCCTCCTAATTGGGGTCATGTTGCTGGGAGGCCCGAAAGTGACCTTGGAGGTACAGTCCCTTTGTAGGGACAGAGATGTGTGTGAGAGGAGTGGTGAATTAATCCGGCCTAACTATGCATTGGAAGTTTTGCTATATTGGAGGAAAACATAGATAGCTTAGTACTTACTTATACTGCAGGTGTTTGTGTGTTTCCAGCCTGGATATAGAGATCTCTACATCACGTACGCCCACAGTATATATAGTAGGACCTTAAGTTCTCTTGAAGACAACCTGAAGATGGCCAGTAGGGGCCGAAACATGTAGTTGTCTAGTATAGTCATTAAAACATCTTAATTGACATAGTTGTGTTTAACTACATACCCTTTCCAGTTTACAACTCTCGCTATTGTGACTGACTGAACACACTAAATTTCAACATATGTGGCACTGTGTTCACACTGCTACTGTTTGTGTAGTGTGCATCTGCTTTGGTTGTCACAGGCATCAGTGTGTGCAGAATACTGATTCCATTTATCAGACATTTTAACTGTCTGCAGTTACTGTCATGCAGGACCTGTTGTTTTTCTCTTCTATTGTCAAAACTCCAAAATGTAGCTACAGATTTATGAACAGATTGCATACTAACTGTCCCCTTTTTAAAGAAACTGTGTGATAGAGTGGACATCAGTTTGGTTTTTACTCTGGTAGTGTTGTTCTGTGTACGACAAGGAGAGGAATCTGAAATCAACATAACATAAACAGTACCACACATTAACTGATGTCCACACAGCAGTGAGGTTAACCATCACATTAATTTTCAAAAGTTGTGATCTACAGGACAAGTAACAGTGCAGCCAAGAAGCAACTTATACTTAACACACAGCCATGAAGCAGTAATTTTTAAACATTCAGGTACCATTTTCAGTTGAGGAGCTTCTGGGAGAGTTGTGATACATGTGTCTAATAATGGTGCTCATTTGTGCTTCTAACAGGAGGGACATAAATTAGTTCCTGTAGTAGTGAGGTAGCTCTTGGCCATACAGGTGGTTAAAGTAAAATATTTAGACCTCAAGTCATTTCCAGCCGAAAGGGTGTAAACATGAACTTGAGCAAAATGTAATAGGTTTATGTGCTAATAATTGCAACACAGATTTTGGATGAGTGAAGTAATGTGTAAGGTCTACTTTGCTCATTCTTTTACCTTTAAGATGGCTGCAGGTACCTCCAAGAGGTTGGAATCTACAGTCAGTCCTCTGGACAATGGGGTGGGGGGGGGGGCATCCAAATGAGCTGGCAATCTGGAAGACTGAGGGGAACACACGACATATTGTCCCTCAAAGCTAATGGATAACTTTGTAAAGCATAAATAGTGTACATAAGAGCTAAAAACAACAACAACAAAAACAAAGACTTGCTGCTTCTTCTCACTTCACCGAAGCCACACATCTCATAGTAGAGATTCTCTTAGGCTTCACCCAGGTGGTACAGACCATTGGCCAGATCGCTTGTGGAGGACCTTGTTATTTTTGGTTTGAAATTGACTGGACCATCTGGGGATCTAAACCACCACAACTGGGGCAACCAACAGTGTACTGTACCTACCAAACTGCACTGCATTACATTGAAGAGGACAGAATTGTGTTGTAAATGTTTGTTATACCATCTTATTCTTCGTTATATCACAGTTCTGCTGGACATAGTCTGAAATGAGAATAAGTTTTAGTAGGAGCCTCAAAAATGATAAAATATAAAACAATATACAGGGTGTCCCAGGAGGAATGTGCCAGACTTCGGGAGAGTGTTCCTTATGTTAAAGTATACCGATATAACTCAAAACACCTATATCCAAAGTTGAACGGTTACGGAGATAATGGCCTGAGAAAAGTGGTGGCTTCTTGCGGTTCCAAATACTGCAACCTCCACAGCTGATGCATCGCACGACAGCGTTGATGACCTTGAGAATGGAATGCAGTGTTAATCGTGCCTGCGTGACTGTTAGTTGCTTGTACTGGAGTTGGAAGCGCCATGTAAAGTGCTTGGAGCCCTAAGAACGACCACGGCGTTAATGCGAGTGTTTATGTAGTTCAATTTAATGGCTTTATGTCACACACACGTTAATTACATGTTAAGTACAGATATTAACATTATAGAAACCACATATTCCTGCCAGTTTTAATATGTATTTGGTAATCAGTAAGTGTGTAACAGCTGTCAAAGTTTCAAACTTCTCTGGTCATTATCTCCATAACCGTTCAACTTTGGATATAGGTGTTTGGGGTTATATCGGTATACTTTAACATAAGGAACACTCTCCCGAAGTCTGGCACATTTCTCCTGGGACACCCTGTATAAAGAAGACTCTCAGAAAAGTCAGTAACAACAAGATATGTGGTGAATATATGACACAATATTGTGGCATGTTCGCTTAATATTTATACCTCCTTGTTTATCCTAACTTCCTGATACCATTTCAGTTGAAGAAAGCACTTTTGTGGCGATTTGTTGTCACTGGGAACAGTGAAATGCACTTAGGTCTTCATGTAAAGTTCCTGACATTTTTGCCTGGTTGTAACCAAATTTGGATTTTCTAAGCATTTTTTTACGAATGTCCCCTGTATAAAATTTTACTGAAATCAACGCATTGGGAGCCACGCTGATAAACGTGGACAGACGGATGGGCGGACAGACAGACAAATGAACATGACGTAGGTAATAGAAATTTTTGTGACTATGCGAGTGCACCTAAATAGTGCCCAGGTCGTGTTCTTTAAAACCCATAATATCTTAATGCAGCCTAATCCCAGGAAGCATGATGGTGATTAATATGACATGAGTGCTGAAGACATGGGTTGTGACATGATAACAACAATTATGAAAAATTTGTCAGCACTACTCAGAGTGATGAGCATAGGCAATTCAACAACTTACAACTTTATCCCAGCATTTTTCTCTGAAGGTTAAGTTTAAATGTAGATTGAATTTTGAGGGATTAACATCATGGATGTTGACATAATATTGGATTAGCTGCATCCAGGATGATAGTAAGTGGAAATCGTGTGTTGAGGAGGCCAAAACATTCAAAGATTGAAGTTGTAGTGCCTAAAGAAGAAGAAGAAGATTTTGACATAATAGGTGAATTACTGATTAGATATCTTGCAATTGTCATATACTTGAGAGAAAAATGGGACCTTAATATGGAAGTACATTAGCTGTTAAAAGAGTTAAAGAATATTTGTGATTTGGTTAGGAGGGAGGTTGTGTGTAATGCTCTCAGTGAGTTTGGTATCCAAATAAAACCAGCTGGGCTAATAAAAATGTATTTACATGAAACCTGCACTGAAGTTTTGTCTGAATAATTTTCTATTCAAAATGTTCTGAAATAAAGAGATGCTCTTTTCTTCCACTTAGTGTGAGAGTACAGCATTAGGAAGGTCCAAGAAACCAGGAGGGTTTGAAACTGAATATCACATAACAACTTCTAATGTACTCTGATATTGTTAATTTACTGACACAAATAGAAGCTACATTTGTATTCAGTGTAATATAACACAATGGGATGAAAGAGAATAAATGGAAGCTCTATTACCTGTTAGTAAATAGGTTGGGGTTGGTTTAGAGGTAAATACAGAGAAGTCTATATGTTCATATTTCAGCAGCAGAATGCAGGACAAAGTGATGGCTAATAAATCCTTTTGAAGTGTGGAAAAGTTGCATTATTTATGATTGACAACATTATATCAGAATTGCACTTGTGAAGAAATTAAGAGCAGATTAAATTCAGGTAATGGCTCCTACTTACTGACTTCCTGACACAATCACAGTTGATGGGTAACTAAATTGTTTGTGTTGCCAGAGACACCTACAAAGTCTGCCTCCAACAACCGTATGTCACCAACGCTGACTGGTCAGCAAGATCAGTTTGGTGATCGCCAGTTTGTTGTCCTGACATCAGAAAAACAAGCACGTGTTGTGGCCTTACCTTCCCATAATTGTGTCTACAGGCAACAACTGACTGATGCTGACTTTGTGATAAAGGCTGAAATTATTTCTCTGAAAGGTAAGTCATGTATTCATATTGGTGTGGAAGCTTATTCTGTTGTGACAGATCTAATATTTAATGTTGTGATGTTTTGTGGAAGAATGGAAGAAATTACATGCATAGAACTCCTTCAAAATGATCCTGGTGGCTGCACAGTCTAAGGCGTGGATTTGCAGACGTTCACTTGCTGAGATTGCAGTTTCAAATCCCGCCGGTGGCGTGTTTGTCTGTCTGTTGTTGTGAGTGTTGTGTGTTGTCAGATAGAGGTCTCTGCAATGGGCCAATCCCTTATCTAGAGGAGTCCTACCATGCGTGTGCGCGTGCGAGAATTTTGAAGGAAAACCCATGACAAGGCTTGTAATAATTGAAAGAGCTAAGACTTTTTATGATAAAATGAAAATAAGTGACAAGTGCCTTGTGGTGGTTGGCTGCAAAGTAACAAGAAATTACCTGTAAGAAATTTGGTAAGTTTAGGTGCTGTTTGATAATCCAGAGTATTTATTAATCCGGCACCTGTCTGGTCCTGCTGGTGCCAAATGAATGGAATTCTGCTGTATATTATTTTATTAAAGTTCCTGACCTGAATTTGATGGGCATACAAAACTATGTGTTGTCATAGCTTATGAGGTCATTCATAGATGACGGGACATTTTAAAAAACTCCTGGACCTGAGTGAGCTCAGTGTCCTTGGTTTCAGGAATCATTATTAATTGTGTATGTGTAAGATAAGGTTACTGGAATACCGATGAAAATAAGAGATTTAAGTGAATACATTATATGTGTTCCATGTCAGTGCATTATTGAATTTTAACAAGAATGTCAACATATAATTTTAAAGACCATAAGATTCACCTGAGAATATCAAATGTAATAGTGAGTGTTTTGTCATACATTATTGTTCAGTTGTTTGTGTACTGATTGTATTCTTGTTGAGTGACAACATGTTGATGGTTACAGGAGTGATTGAAGCATGTTGACGAAGAATAATGATATATGATAGAATGTATTTATAAATGTCCATTTAATAGAATATGTATAATTGCACAATCTAACACAAATTTTTATTGAGTAATTACAATTAAAAGATAAATAATTTTTAACAGCAACATGTTTCGGCTACTCTTATAGAGCCATCTTCAGGCTGAGCCCTAAAAATTGTTATATACAATTATCAATGCTTTATAGAGTACAAGATCTCGTATTACATGTTATTAATATATATATATATATATTATGAACTAAAAATAGTTGTAATTTCAAATGTAAAATAACAAAGGTAATGAGGTTAAAAGTTATGAGTAATAAAATTTTAAATGTAGGGAGAATAATAGAATAATGTTTTTAGAATCTTAAGTTGTGGTACTGAAGAAGAATTATTTTATCCAGATTTATGGATGTTATATCTTGAGGTTAAAGATTCAATATAATTGCATCTAGTTACACAAATGTCACCACTTCTGTGCACAAAAGATGCACCATTTACACTGATGAAGAGAAAAACCTCAAGATATTACATCCATAAATGTGGACAAAAAATTCTTCTTCAGTATCACTACTTACGATTCTAAAAACATTACTCTATTATTCTCCCTACATTTAAAATTTTATTACTTATAACTTTTAACCTTATTACCTTTCTTATTTTATATTTGAAATTGCATCTATTTTTAGTTCATAATATATATATTAATAACATGTTATACGAGATCTTGTACTCTATAGAGCATTGTTAATTGTATATAACAATTTTTTTTAGGGCTCAGCCTGAAGATGGCTCTATAAGAGAAGCCGAAACATGTTGCTGTTAAAAATGATTTAATTATCTGTTAGTTATAATTACTTAGTAAAAATTTGTGTTAGACTGTGCAATTAGATATATTCTATTGATTCTTGAACACAACGGGGATGTCTCACCTGAAAAGTGTGCATTTGTTGGTTCATTGTGTACGAATAGATTTTATTTATGGCTGGCAGTGCAGCAGCAGTAAGATATTCTGCACTGGAGGTTTTGTCATTTACATTATACTGAAGGCCTCTGTGTAACATTTCTGTACAGAATTGATGTTCAGGTGACCATGCATCATGATAAATTCTTATAATAAAACCAACTAGATGCACTAATTTCTCAAATTTATTTCTGGAAAAAACTGTACATGTTTCAGACAGTTCCTCTGTCCACCATCAGGGTTTTTCACTATATACGCAGCAGTGGTATATGTCATACAGATTTGCTGACAGCTGCGAGCAGGATCAGGATAGAATGTCCTGATCCTGCTCACAAGCTGGAACATCCTGATCCTGCTTACAAGCTGTCAGCAAACCTGTATGACATATACCATTGCTGTGTGTACTGCAAAAAACTCCTGATAATGGACAGACGAACTGTCTGAAACATGTAGAGTTTCTTCCAAAAATAAATTTGAGAAATTAGTGCATCTAGTTGGTTTTATTATAAGAATTCAGTACAGAAATTATGTAATAATCTGAAGGAATATTTCAGTACACCTATGTCAAGAAGTAGTCTCCATGTCCTATTTACAGATTCAGGGATCTGTGATGTGTCCCTGCAAGGGTTAAGTTATTAAAATATGTTAGTGTTTCCTGGATGCTGATTTTAAAAATGTTGGAGTCCTACAGGTTATAAAATTTGAGGTTCAGCAGTGAACATACAGGCAAATATTTAATTGGATGTGATGCAACATAGTTTGGTAGTTATTTGCCAGTGAATTGGAGGAACATGCCATTTCCATATTCAGGGTAGAAAAATGAAGTTTGAGACAGCAGGTTTTCATAAATGCTGTTATCTCTGTATGAAATTATACAGTATTGCAGTCCAAAAGACTGTAATTATAATTACAGTTTTTGTATATGTAGAATAGGGATTTGAGCAGGGAATTAGCCTTCAGACTTATAGCATGGAATTTGTTAACAATAAATGGACTTCAGATTATTTCCAGCACACAGTCATGGACATTACATAGAAGACCAGCAAGGCTAATGGGAATTGTAACCCATTGTCAACTAGCGCAGTGACCATAATATGTGGCTGCTCTCTCAGAACAGTCATAACATGTCTTTTAGTCATTTTGAAGTTCATGCTTGGACTATGTTAGTTAATATTTTCATCAAAAGATGGCAGCATAAAATTCTGTTGTGATCTTTAAATGCATTTCATTAATTGATAAACACCAGTGAAGATTTGAACATAGCATATAAGAGAAAGAGCAAGGCCTGTTGCCTTTTACATGTAGCTGCCAGGGTGGGCAGGGGGCCATTGAAACCAGTCTTCAAGGGTTTAATTTGAAAGGTCTGTTTATGTTACAGATAGTGTGTGCCTGGTATGTTATATCTCAAATGGGCATGTCACTGCCTACAGCTTGCCCAGTCTCAGACCACTTATTGATATAGACTTTCTTCCATTGGCTGATCTCAGGTAAGTCATGGGACCTTTTTAAAATCCAAAATAGAAGGATTTTCCACATAAGTACTATTACTTCTTTTGTTTCTTCTTTTTCAACTCATCTGTGTGTTATAGAGGCATTTTAACTACTTAATAATTTAATATCTGCATATAGTAAACTGTTGTTCTAGCAGCATCTCTCGCCATTTAAACATATTGCCTTTGATAGGAATAGCGATAAGTACATTCTTGTGGCTTTATCAGCATCACTCTGTACATAACACAGGCTAAAGAAAAAGAAAGTGTTTCATAGAGAGTAAGCCCTGCATATGAGCCTTGTACAGCCAGCATTTCAGTTTAAGGAAATGTGTTCACACATGTATTTTAGAATTGTGGTTCATACTACATGTTATGGGGTACATGGTGGCGCAGTTGCTTGAGGCACTGTGCTACAAATCGGAAGGTCGCGGGTTCGATTCCCTGTGGTGTCACTGGAATTTTTCATTGACATAATCATGCTGGTCACCCTATGGCCCTGGGGTAGACTCAGCCTCTAATAGAAATGAGTACCAGGATTATTGCCTGGGGGCAAAGGCGGCCGGTGCATAAGGCTGACAACCTTACCACCTTCATGTGCCGATTGTCTTGAAATCTGGGAGCCTCAACCTCCTGGAACCCTCAGGGCCTGTCCAGGCCTGTAATGGGATTGCTTTACCATTACTACAATGTTATGAGTTTCTGATAATAGATATTTGTGCCAACATGTTTAGACACACGTAATTTAAAGAAAATAATTTACATATGAAAAGTGCCTCAAGGATACACACATTTTAATAAATAATACGTGTCCATAGACTCGTGATGTATCCAAAATGATAACATACCTTGCCTCCAGCCAGCTGAAACCCCCCCCCCTCCTCCAAATTCCACTCCCTCACATCATTCAGCAAACAAGCACCCTATCCACTGTACCACTCTTCCCAGCTGGTGATCACATTCATGCCCTCTCTACTTTACATCCACTAGCTAGTAACTCCATCTCACATACCTGACACCATCTGATTAAACATTCTGAACCCACCTGCTTCCAGAAGTGTCTAAAAATTTGTGGTGCTCAGTCTACACATTTGCAGTACCAAACTTCATGCAATACACATTTTTTGTTACAAAAATATTTTCTGTACATATTCCATATTTTCAAACAAACCATATTACTTTCTGTATGGGGGCTTTCCACTCCATGAGGTAAATCTCATGTGAACATAATTTTAAGAATTTTGTGACTAATACTGGAAATTCAACAATTACCATATTTTATAGAATGAGCTGATGGAAATAATCATGTTTGATTATCTTGAATAGTTTCTGTTGCGTGGCTCTTACTGCAATTTACTGGCATGATACGGCATGATGTGCCCCAAAATTTACATATTTTCTTGTATTAATTTTACATTGCACATAATTATGTGCCATGTTTTAATGTGTGTTCATTGCTTATGCCCATTTGGTAAAGTGAAAAGATGAAGGTACTCCTGAGATTGACTCGCCCATAAGACATGATTTCAGTTTTTCCCTTTGTGATATCATGAGCATGAAAACTAATATGGTAGGTTGTATGGAGAATGTACAAATTAATATGGGTTCTGAAGTACAGTGGGATCTGGTTTTGTCACATTCACAAAGTTTTCATTTTGTTTTAAGGAAAGGCACACAAAAAATCTTACTTGGTTCTGCTCTTGTACCTGTGATAATTGTTGTAACAAGCCTTACAACATTACCACCAGTTCTTCCATATAAAGCAGCGATGTTATGGTATAGCCACAAAATGCTTATTGCTTTCAGCCAAATACCTATGATGTTCAATAGATAGGGCCTTTGTTTTCTTGACTGTGGGCTTTTATATTCTAACCTTTTGATTTAATTTAATCTCTATCATTGCTTAATTCTAAAAGTTCCTTCTGTAGATAATTTTCTGTGGCATTGAGTATTTATTTGCATGTACATGCGTTCAGCCATTGGACTGCTCTATAATTATAAGAAATACACCACATACTAACTACTTTCAGTACCAGCATTGAACAAAAGTTATAGATTTAACTTATGTTACAAGTGGTATGTCTTTCAGACTCCAACTACATGGTGGTACAGATCAGGACAAAATTTGTCATTGTGCAGCACTTCACTGTGTGATTTGTATACACGTATGTCTTTCCACTACAAAAGTGTGAGTTGCTTGAGAGGGTGATGATAGAACAAATTCTTTGAATATTGATGTATTTTATTGTCAAATTTTTACCGTATCTGAAGTCAGCAAGTTGCAATAATTTATCTATATTTGTATCCTTCGGTGTGAAAGTCATTATAATCGTTAATCTAACTCTGTGACCTTTATGAAACAAGTATGCATGTACCTGTTTGCCTTCACTGTGAGACAGCAGATGTATTGGGCGATATAAATTTGGTGGAAATATCAGCTTAATAGGTTTGATATACTACAGTCTATTAAGTTCCTTTATTTTATTTACTTATTTTTAATGTTGATCTAATTATATTTATTTTATACAAACAATCAGATCCACAGTATTCACACAATATTTAAAACCAACTTACATCCACCAACAGCTAACTTAACAAAGTTTCAAAAGGGAGTGTACTAC
>Ga0123354_10006598_pt1 | contig 17276 bp, 10 predicted proteins | sample TergutLab28metaG_2_FD_97872 | JGI IMG/M metagenome (GOLD analysis project Ga0123354, IMG submission 97872) | Labiotermes labralis P4 segment gut microbial communities from Petit-Saut dam, French Guiana - Lab288 P4 | ecosystem: Host-associated > Arthropoda: Insects > Digestive system > Gut ...
CACATACATTAATAGCCAGTTTTATTTCATAAGTAAAACTGGCTATGAGCTATAAATGCATATATATATATATATATACACACACACACACACACACACTTACTTACTTACTTACTTACTCCATGGTGCAGAGTATTTCTTGAGAAGCTAACTGGTTTCCAGCTAGTCAAGAAATTCTCCGCATTTCATGGAACCCGAAGGTTCATTACCGCACTCATAAGCGTCCGCCACCTGTCTCGATCCTGGGCCAGCCCAGTCCAGTCTATATACCCACATCCCACCTCCTGGAGATCCATCCTAATATTATCCACCCATCTACGCCTAGGTCGCCCCAGTGGTCTCTTTCCCTCCGGTTTCCCCACCAAGACCCTATACAACTCCCTCTCCTCACCCATACGCGCCACATACCCAGCCCATCTCATACACAAACACAAATACATACATTAATAGCTCATAGCCAATATTACTTATGAACATATTATGTCAAAAGAAATATATATATATATATATTCCTTTTCAAACCGTATATGTTTAGGAAGAGTGTATTACTTCTAGTAATAAATGTTATTTACCGACGCTATGAATATGACGGAGTGTAGGCCTATACCGTCGAGTAGTGTTAGTTAATGATTTGGAAAGAATTTGAAATATTTGTGTTTTAACTGCACCATTGCGGTGAATACCAAGAGGCACGGAGGAGACCACGATGAACTTCAGTGAGAATAGCCGAAGTTTCGGCTGAGATATGAACCACGCGACCCCGGAATACCAGTTCGGTACTGGAACCTCAACGCCGTGTCACTCCGTGTGTTGATATATTTCGTAAAACATTTTCTTAAGATTACGAGTAAAAATGTGTTAGATCAAGTCCAGAATGACAAACGTTTCTCCCCCAGCCTTCTGTGTACAATCTTGTAATACCAACACTGTGACTTGTACATCATTCTGTTGCCGCATGTACGCGTTTTCATTCTGCGATAAGTGTTGACGGGGGGAAGGTGTGCTGTGTGGGAAAACAGGCGGCCTTCTTGAACCTGTGTCGATTCTTTCTCTGACCCTGTTCCCTACGTTTGTACAAACTCATTAATACCACAACCATGAGACTTTAAAGGACGCTTTCCATTTTGCGGTGATGGTGATGGTGATAGATTTGTTTACACGCAATAATGCTACAAGCAGTGCAATATAATTCATATATATTCTACATATGAAATAGGCCACTGGCTGCAGAGAAAACAGATATTCTAAACGTAATAAATGTGTTTAACGATAGCATTAGCATTCACAGTTATTTCATTTGTATGTTTATGATTCCAGTACTTTTGAATACCGATAACGGAGACATTTACTTTGCGACAAGGTAGATATGGTTTAAACGAGAGCAATAAAATTGTGTTATGTAGATAGGAATATTTATTACTGTAGACACATACCGTACATACTAGTGTGTACGTACATACATACGTAAATGAAACTATATATATATATATATATATATATATATATACACACACACACACACACACACACACACACACACAAGGTATAGTTCAATCTATCACGGGCTATGAAGGCCCAGGGGCAAATAGCTCTATACTCTTTCTTTAAACTCGTTGATAGGTGGTGTTGCTTGCTTAACGCCACGCCCCGTTCGCTTTATATAAATACATAATGCATACCTACACACACACACATACATACACACATACACACATACATACATACATGCGTACATACATACATACATACACACATACATCCATACATACATACACACACACATACACACATACATACATACATGCATGTAGTATTACAAACATAATGTAATATAGCATGCCAATAAATATATAAAAAAATACATACATACATACACACACACACGCGGAGTTTTGTGTCAGCTACATTCTATGATATTTGGTGTCAGGTTGGCCGAGACAGGAAAATGTGAAACTCTTAATAATATTGTTTGTCCATTGAGAATAGCTTGGAAATATATGGACAGAGTTCAGCGCAGTTGGTAGACACAAATGGTTATCAAATTGAACGAACAATAACCATATCAATTTTCTGATGTTCCCACTAATATATCCGCTCCACAGTACGGCTGTCAATGTGTGGAGTTTGGCGGAGTGAGCCGATACTGCGGTGTATTAATTATTTGTACACACGATCGGTGTGTGGGTTTTGAACTGGTTTATATATGCATTAATATGACTTGACGGAACCTTTTCTATTAAAGGATTAGTGTCGTCTTGTGTCCTGAACCGCGTCATGTTGAACTTACTTATTTACTCCATGGAGCAAATTTCTTCTTGAGACGCTAACCAGTTCTCAGGCAAGCAAGAAAATCCCCGCATTTTATGGAACCCGCATTCAAAAGTTTCCGCAACCTCTCCCTATTCTGAAACACCTCAGTCCAGTCCATACCCCCACATCCCACATCTTGGAGATCCGTCTTAATAATATCTTCCCATCTACGCCTGGGTCTTCCACGTTGTATCTTTCCATCAGATTTGTCCACCAAAACCCTGTATACACCTTTCATCTCCTCCATGCATGTTACAGGTCCCGCCCATCTCATTCTTTTCGATTTGATCACACGAAAAATATTAGGTGCGGAATGTAGCTCATTAGTCATGTTGAACTAAAAAGTTGTATTTTCTACTTTATTCTTTCTCCATCAACCTGACCTGCCAGAGTAATTGTCTAAAATGAATGAATTTTGAATATTAATATTTGAAATTTTTTGTGCTCTTTATTATCCGAAAAAAGCCTTTTAAAAGAAATATTACATTGAAATTAACACTGCCATTTTGTGATTGACAATACTGTTTTATATATTGGAGGTCGTTGGTTCAAGTAACAGCCACCTTGCATAATTGGGCCGGATAGTAGATTCGGTATAGCGATTGGCCACGGGCTGGAGTTCGAATGCCAGTGGGGGGCGATATTTTCCGCACCTGTCCAGACCAGCCCTGGGGCCCACCCAGTCTCCTGTACAATGGGTACCGGGTTTTTCCCGGGGGTAAAGAGCGGCCGGAACGTGACGCTGACCCCTCACGCACTTCTCGTGCCGTGGTCAAGAAAGTTTACAGCTATACACGTATCTCTACTCCCCCCATGGGCCCTAAGGCCTGTACAGAGCCTAAGTGCCTGTACAATGATGCACTTTACCTTACCTTACCTTGTATAAAGTTGTAGTTTTCTCCAATACGTTTATTCACGCTAGGCCACAACCACAACCACTGCCTCTCACATTTTTCTGCGTCATATAATCTGGGGTAATGAAAACGCTGATAGGTGATGATTAAATGGGATTCAGTATAATTGTGTGAGTTCTACTGACGGTCAATTTAATGCATGACGAATGTTAAAGAAAATTAAATTTTCAAGAACTCTTATTTTATTTAGGCCTGCCAGCACGAAATATAATTTATATATTATATGACAGACAAAACAAGAGGACGGACAGACTTACACGTTATTTTAAAGTTAATTTTTTTTTGCATGGAGACTCAATTGTTCATTTATAAAACCAACAAACGATAATCTAACTTACACAAAAGTACAGTCCCTTGTTTACTGCCACATGTTTCGGCGGATCTCCCCTATCTTCAAGGAGTATATACACTAATATTTCAAACTCACTGGAGTATAACGCATTACAATAGTGACATATATATTACATCGTAGTGAATTCTGCAACTTCATTCAAACATGTAAGGTCTCGTGAAATGTGTTTATATAATATGCAATACTGTATATAGACATTTAACCACTCTGTTAAATGTGTGTGTCTGCTTTAAATTAAAAGGGACTCTGCGTGTGGACCACACAGTGTATTTATGTTACGTAATTTTAGTGATTCTTTGATTCAGTAACGTTTTTTACCCCAAGAGGATTAAGTCGTAGAGATGTGTTTTATTTACTGATAGTTGCGAATTGAGTTTTGTGTCCATATTTAGATAAAAATTGTGTTTATTTCACGATTTCCATGCAGTCCTGTCAAAGGTATACGAATCAAAATTAATCAAAATACAGTCCTTCCAAGGCACGTATCAAATTTCAATCTAAATGTAATAACTAGCTACAGAACACGCTGGAAGGAATGGAAGCATAAACCCACGAAATCTACTAGGACTTAGATAGAGGTCTGTAAACATTCTATGGCGCTTTTTATTCCATAAAAAAATTGCCCCCCCCCCACCCGCACTATACACAACGCACAGAAGGCTGGGTGGGCCTCAGAGCCAGTCTGAGTACCGTGGAATTTAAACCTGACTTAATGTTTTTACTCAATGACTGTAGCCAGTTTACGCCATAATATGTCTTGCCTCACACGATACGTCCGCTTCTTTCCACACTCTTACTGACGTTCCTTGCACTAATCATATCACTGACGTTACTTAAGCTACTTAAGCTACTTAAATAATATCAGGGCTTTGAAAGGGGCGTTCTTATAAGAGGAGCCGTAAAAGGTGGAATAGGTGAAATTTTTCCTATCTACACCCAAAAGCGTATGCAGGGAATAGAGGTATAACTCCACCCATTCTTGATCTCGGGGATAAATGGAGTTGACCCTTCAACGTCACGTCCTGGCCGCCTTAACCCACGGAAGTGGCACCGGTGTCCATTTACTATGATGCTGGGCGGGCCTCCAAGCCGATCTGGAATATTTGGTGACAAGAATGAACACTTGATTGTGCCAGGGATCGAACAGCGAATCATTCAGGCCTTAGCCGAAAGATTCCTGATTCGTCTCAGATAAATGAGAACTCTGTATTTAATATTGGTGGCAATAAAAAAAGATCTCACTTCGGCGATGCAGGGTAGTGTTAAATGGGTCATAAAGTGACATGGATTGGACTGAATTCAATTGCTTTGTCACAGCGTTTAGTGGCGGGCTCTTTTGAACACGGCGACGAACATCCTGTTTCCTTAAAAGCAATGAAATGTTCTTTTACAAACCGAGAGACCACCAAATTTTCAGAGCAGACTCTACGTGTACACCACCATATTTTATTTATCCATACTAGATTGTCTTATGAATATGGCGTTATAAAACCTTTTCTTTCCGAGAGAAAAGAAATGTGTTCAAACGCAGTATATCTCAATGCTGTGGGATAATTAACTGCCTCTGGGAGCCGTGAAATGAGACAACGTCATTCATTTGTTTACAATTCGCTTAACGTAACTGCTTGTTGGTTTGCGGCAAGAGGTGTTTTTCTGTTTTTCTTCTGGTGACGTTTTAATCAGATACCCGATATCTTCTTGAAGAAACTTTTCGTAATGTCTCTTGACAGGAAATGTAGCAATCCCCAAGTGTTCGTCACCAAAGCTTCTTGCTTTGCATTCTTGTATACCGTCAGACGGTTGAAGTGATATTACAGACAGACAGTTAGTTATTTCTGAAGGCGCGCATTATTTTATCTTTTTTCAACATTAAATACACTTCGATTTTAGATAACAAGCAGCATATCTGTGATGTTTGCCGATCCCAGTAGCCTTACGTTCTAAGGCGCAGGTCTGCGGCCGCTCGCCTGCTGAGATCTTTGGTTCGAATCCCGCCAGGGCATGGATGGATGTCTGATGTGAGTGTTGTGTGTTGTCAGATAGAGGTCTCTGCGACGAACTGATCACTCGTCCAGAGGAGTCCTACCGACCTTGGTGCGTCGTTGTGTGTGATCTAGAAACTTAATGAATGAGGAGGCCATGGTCAGCGTTGGGCCGCAGCGCCATCGGAAATAAAGTCAGTGATGTTTACGTGGGTTAGAGATGATGTTTCGAATGGAGGTGCCAACTAGATTTTGTTGCGTACAAAACTTGATTCCACATTGTATGAGTAATTAGACTGTCTGCAACTGACAACAGACACATCATTCCAAATGACAGCACAGAATATGACGAAAGCATATAAACGTATGAAACGAAGCCTTTCGCAATAATAAATCAGCTTTAATACGTACGTGGAATAGAACAACTATACAGGGTGTGACACTTACTACAGAAAAGACCCCTTCCCCCAAACGAAGGCGTAAAGATATGCGTATGACAGCTTCCAGGAAGCACATAACTAAAGTGTTAAAGTGTTTTAATGTCTCACATATGTTTAACTATAACTATACATCTAATTGATAATGGTCTTAGTTCTTCAAGAAGCATACATACTGAGTATTGAAGTGTTAAGATTTTTAAATTTTAACTGATAGACCTACATCGATAGGTTCATAGATATTTTAGAAAATGCATTATTCCAGATATTAAAATATTGAGCGATGTATCATTATAATGTCCGAAATTCTACACAGCAAATATAAACAATATGGGATCCCATTCTGTGGCACTGATTATGTCATGTCCATGTACTTAAATGCCTACCTAATGGTGATTAATTGTAAACGAAACATGCAACAAACGTCACATTATTGAATACATTGTTGTATTTTGACTGAACGATATTTTAGTTAGTAAAAATATGTTTGTTACGGGATAAAGAAGGGAGAGGTAGTTGCGGCATGGGAGACAGAAGAGTATTTGACACATCCAATTTCTGGTTACCATTTCCAGAGATAATCTTTTTTGTCCAGTCTTGCACAAATTCGCTACAAATCCATAACACGACGCTGTGTCATATTATTCACTCGCTACTCCACGGACTCGTACGTCATTCCTAGAGCAAACAAGAAGTTAATTTAAGTCAGTGTTTCGTTTGGAATATTGTCGATTAACGGAAATTACTAGGGATCATTTGAGATTAATGTGGATTATTACATGTTACTATCAACCCTGCTGGATTAGTTCAGTTTATTATCGATCCATGTGTGACTCACTCACATCAAGGGTGTTATGTATGACATTTATCCAGTGAGGCATACTTTGAACCCACAGTCAGGTCTTGGACTTGAAGCAAAAGACACATCTACGGAAGACTTGTATGGGCGAAGTTGTAAGCGCTGTATAGGTGTCTGTTCTTGTCTGCATCATGATGCCAACATTGCTGTATGGCGCGCTTTTCCGTAGCAGGAAGTACGGCTTGCTTTGTGGCAACAGAAAAAAGACAGATTTTCAACCCTTGATGTTTCTTTAGACGTGTTCGCAAAATTGCGAGAAGCGGTTATTAGCCTCGTCATGTCTGCCTGTCGGTCCATATGAAACAATTCGGCTGCTACTGGACGGATTTTTATGAAATTTGACATTTGGATTTTCTTCGAAGATCTGTGGAGACAGTTCAATTTTTTATTAAAATATGACAAAAATAACGGGTACTTTATGCATGGACTTATGTACTTTTTAATAATAGCTCGCTCATTTCTTCTTAGGATGAGAAATATTTCAGACAAACTTTGTAGAGAAAAACAAAACACGCATTTTATGTTCAATGTACTTTTTCCCGAAAATCGTGTCGCTTATGAGATAACGAGGAAACATTCTGTGGATCCGACGACGCCACAGATGACAATAAGGACATGGCGCATGCGCTTTTCATGCTCGGTACATAAGGCTACAAAAACACACCGCAGTTATGTAACACATTGCTTTTCCGTTGCAACAGTTGTTGTTCGAACGCTTCTGAGTGTTACGTTATTGTGTATTGCCTCTCTTGGTATATCCATTTTTTGTGTTTCTTCAGTCTCATTGTTGAAGACGAAACGTTTAAAATGGGGTAAACAACTCAAGAATTTATAACTTGTTTTGTAATTATAATTCAACAAAGTATTACTTTGTTTTACACTTCGCTCACAGAGCTCTGATTTAAGAGATTGGCTGCTACAGAGCAGATGTTATCGAAGTAGTGGTCTCACCACATTCTAGTTTAAAAACAAAGGAATTTGGAGAACTTTTATAACAGCCTTATAGAAGAGCAGAAAAGCTTTTGGCTGGCGAGCAGACAATCTAATTCACTTGATGAAAGGTAATTGAATTAAAAATTAACTTAATTACTTACTTATCAAGATCGTGGCGAAGCTACGAAGTACCAAATTGGAAGTGCTATGAAGCTCCGAAAATAGTATGGCTCGACAATGATTAAGATTGTCACACTACCTCGTAGAATATAGGATATGTAGGTATACCGTAAGACTGAGGTGATTTCGGATCTTAGATCCCGGTCTAATCGCTTTATTGTGTACCTTCGTAATACGAATGTTCCAATTGTTTTTTTTTAAACAAAATTTTCGAACAAATTTTTTAAGTCTCTTCAAATCCACGTTCTAATTTGTATTCTACACGTATTAACATTCACAGAATGGGGACAATGCTGGTTCATGGCGTGCTATGTACGCAGACTGCTGCTAAGCAGATCGTAATGACAGTTAATTCGCCGCATGACCGGCAGGTCATGCGGTCATTGCGGATCAGTCTGTTTTTTTTTCTCCTTTATTATCCGCATGCGCCTGTCATTTGTATGGCACCATAGTTTGTTCAAATAGACAGCTATTTCTTTGGTGTATCTGGATCGGCCGTCTTTCTTGTAATTATCTAGTAATGGCACAATTTTCTGAAGAATTATATGGCACAAAATATTTAATAATAATAATAATAATAAACTGCAATTGGGTTGTCACACGTTGGCAGTGGTTATTTTACATGCATACGAATATGAAATTTGTTTTGATTGTGCCTGCATATTTTTCTGAAGAATTTTCTCAGCCAAGAATACATTAACCCTTTAAACGCAGATTTAAATCCTATCTGCCATCTGCTGACATTATTAGGATCTCACCATATTTTCCACGTTAGCAGTTTAAGGGTTAAAACCGAAAGTCTGCTCCAGTTGCTGTGCACAAATCCATCTACCATAAATCACACACTGAAGAATTTATTAGGATCTCACCATATTTTCCACGTTAGCAGTTTAAGGGTTAAAACCGACAGTCTGCTCCAGTTGCTGTGCACAAATCCATCTACCATAAATCACACACTGAAGAATTTAGGACAGTTCTGTTATATACTGGAGATGATGAAAATGTTAGACTAGTGTCTTCCGCATCTGTACTCTCCCTGATGATGGGTCAGTGAGGCCGAAACTTGTAACAGTTGATGTGTTAAAACATGGTGATTTCTAAGAACTGTGTGCATTTGTTGGTCTACATTGTGGTAACTGAAGTACGCTTACCTGTTTAAAGTTTCTGTTACTCTTGTAAGATTTCAATATGAATTGAATTTTGGGACCAAATATTAGTAGAAATGCCTAATTTAAAAATTTCGCTAAAATCGTTTAATTGGAGCAGATTTGTTCTGTTCAGACCGACAGCACAAACAGTTGACGAGGCTTCTAGTCTCTTGTTGCAACTACTTTGTCAAACAGTCCGACAAGTTCAGTTTTCCCTTCTTCTGATCACTCCAACAAGCCGTGAACGTATACGAAGACCCTAAAAATAAATTTAATTTCTATACATCGGTAATCTGTGAATGGGAAGATCACTCTCACGGTGCAGCTCCTTTACTTCCGGAACAATATTTGTTCTGGTTGTGTCGAAATCCAGTTACTTTACTTACTTAGCCACATTGGGCATTCTTATATGTAGTTTGTAAGTGAACTTCAGGGTCTACTTCTTGGATATGGGGCAATGTCACGGGGTGACCGGTCCCCGGCATTTCCAGAGAGCCTAATAATCTTGAAGGGTCGAGTAACCAACTCGGAAATGAGACCACTTCTGCACCGACGAGAAAGCCTAAAAATCTCTTTTAAACTATATTTGTATATTTTTATGTTTATGGTTCCGTGTATCGCTGATCTATATTAATAACTGTCCAACGAGATGCAACACAAAGCAGTCTATTTATTATTCTGCAAGCTCGCTCTACATGTTTCGGGTGTCAACCACACCCATCATCAGCAGTACACGAAACTGTAACTACAGCCTCCGGCACTAGCCAGCTACCTCCCTCCAACGTGGCCAAGCTAGCTAGGCCACGTTGGAAGGAGATAGCTGCACAAAAAATAAGACCTGTACCGGAGGCTGTAGTTACAGTTTTGTTTACTCCTGACTTTGGGTGTGACTGACACCCGCCATACATTATTGGAACCGTTCCTCTACATATATCATAAACTGTAACCAAATAGTTACAATAGATACCCTAGAAACGTGGTTTTATGTATATAATTTTAAATACTCTGAATAAACGAGATTACATAGAATTGCAACAACAGTATTACAAAACTTAATGTAAAATTACAAAAAGCTTATCGTGACAAATAACTTTAAACATAACGTCTCTCGTAACTAACGAATGGCTCTAACATTGTGTGCCCTGGGGACATGGTTTGTTCCAAGAGTATAATTGTACATACCCTGCACAAATGTGATAATGTGGTGTAATTGTTACAATAGATGTGTAAGCTGTACTGCTGAAAGTTATGCTCTAGGGAAGTAGGCTTTGTGTGTTCTGCTGGGAATTCTTTTGTTCAGAGCGGTATTTTTATTGCTTTCAGCACAGATGTTTCATTGTCTAAGTTTATTACTGATCGATGGAATTATGTAACATTAAACAGTTTATTGTAAGTGTGTAGGCATTGTTAGAACTTGCTACAGGTCCGTTGTACGATTTGGAACTATATGTAATTAATAACAAAAAACGGACACTTCAGACCCTACGGACACTGCAATTATTGATTCAAAAGACCATGGAGCAATTCATTACAGTCGTATTGTGTGCTGGTCAAACGTCTGCGATAACCTGCACCCCATCTTAGGGTTGTCTCCTTTGTCTGAACAGAATTTACTAATAATAGTTGAAGTATTTTCATTGTTACACCGTGCATGATGTCAAGTTACTCAATTATTACACCAACTACAGCACATATATAAAATTTATAAAATTTACATATTAAAACATTAAAAACGCTCCGACATGTTTCGGTCCTAGGACCATCATCAAGAAGCCGTATCGTCCTTACTAAAGTTACACTATAAAAGGTCACTTTAATTTCGCTGTACCAGTTGGGTATTGTGGCAGCATGCCGTGTTGTGTAATGTTATGTTGCGAAGAGTGCCCTGCTAGGGATGTGCATTCTGTGCTTCGTTGCGTGATCACGCAACGAAGCACAGAATGCACATCCGTAGCAGAACACTCTTCGCAACATAACATTACACAACACGACATGCTGCTACAACACCCAACTGGTACAACGAAATTAATATGTGACTATTTCTAGTGCGACTTTAGCAAGGAATATATAGCTCTCTGATGATGGTCTTAGGACCGAAACATGTCGGAGAGTTTTTAATATTTTAATGTGTAAATTTTATAAATTTTATATATGTGCAGTATTTGGTGTAATAATTGAGTAATAGTTGAAGTATCTGGTCGTCGCTTGGTTCCTGTTCTTAAAGTAAAATTATTTGTGATGCTACACATAGACATGACGCCTACATTTACTTTCATATTAGGATCCGCGGTACGTTGAGCGATGCAGTGAACGACCAGAACTTGGTGAGTGCTGAATCTTCAACATTTTGCAGGCCGGCTCCGTAACGTATCCAAGTTTCTTTACAATTCATACCTTTGTCACTGGTGGATGAGCTGGCAAGGGCTCGAACCTGAGCACTTCAGTGTGTTGCCGAAAATAAGATTACCTGTATCTGTGTCCATTCCTCTGTCTTCTTTGTAACGTGTTCTTAATTAAGCTCAGTGGAAACTTTATCGGATTAAGTTCTTCTTGCTGTTATACGAAACAGGAGGGCGTAGAATCGGACGGAGCGTGATGCTGAATATTTGAGCTGGGTATCGTCCTGAGATCTGTAGTGTGGAACATTGCCTCCACGTTGCCTATGCACAGGGGCATATTCGAAATGGTACGATATGATATTTATTTACTGTAATTTTGTTTCCACCCGGTGGCAGTTTTGGGTGAATTTCTTTATACGCTTCACATTTAAATTAACAGGAACTTCGAAGCACACAATTGTAATTCCAAATGAAACTACTCTGATTTCCCTCTGACAGATTTTTTTAACTTCTCAAACATTTGATGGTGTAAGAGCTTATTCTTTCCCTGTTGAGAATTTGTGATTTTAATACGATAAACTATCATAATGCATAGACCCACGATGGTTAGCCTCTAAAGTTTAGAGATCATATCATAGTTCAGAGTTTAGTATCAAGTGTTGTCATAAATTCATATATTATTTATTTTAATAGTTCCATCTTCCTTGCATTAATCAGATCCAAACAATATATAAATATACCAACAAAATTCGCTTTAATATCCTATGATGTCACTTTAACTATACCAACTAATGTACTTCTATAAAATTTCACATTAAAACACTTAAAATCACTCCAACATATTTCGATCCTAAGATCATCTTCAGGGAGCCATGTTGTTCCTTTTTAAAGTCACACATTAAAAACATTCACTAATTAATTTCCTTACAAGAACAGGTTGCTGTGGCAGCATGTCGTATTATGTAAGAGTACGTTACTGAGAACGCGCCTGCCCATGCAACAATAAAGATCCTATGATGTATTTTACTCACAGTATTCTCACCCACTTTTTTTCGGCCGCTATTCTTGCCTTCTTCAGGATATTATTATTATTATTATTATTATTATTATTACAAGAACACAGTTGTGCTTAACATCATAGAACCTTAAAGTGAATTTTGTTGGTTAATTGGACATTTTTAATCAAATATCAATATTCATGCCATTTACACAGGCGGCACCATTCCGAACCTTGATTCTTCGTCATTGAGAATACATTGAATTTACTTTCTATTGTGCCGACCTACTGATTTGAATTGTGTCTGTTTAATACTTAACAATTAATAAGACAAACAACTAACTAAGTGAGCAGTTAACCTGCGACACATGGGTTTCAATCTAAAATTATTTGTTTTCACAGTGTCTGGCTGTCCTTTACCGTGTTCTTTGCAGTACGTCACTGAATCCTACCCTCTGGGATGCTACCTTGACTGAATATTCCCTCTCTCTACCATGTTTTTTTCCTATTCATTATATACCAGTCTTCCTCCCATCCGACGCCATATCATCTTAGCAGCTGAATGCAACGTATGCCTCCTTTCACATGCTATTTTATGTACCATCCTGGTCCTTCCTTTTTCTTTGGAGTAAAGATTCTCTTTACTAGGTTCTCAGCAGACGTTCATTACAATGACAGACCATCTTTCACACCAAACGAAATATGATGTAAGCTAAGTGACTTTAGAAGTTAAGTTGTAGGTGTGTCTTGGGGGTAATCGCCATTGGATTTCCTAGTTCTTTCTTATTTCGGAGGAACTAAATATGTGGGCAGTAACCCGTTTCGTAGCCATCTATTAAACTATACTGTGCCACATGCAAGAAGACAGTACTCACTGAATATTACAGTTAGAGAGAGATAATGTATGACACAGAAGAGGATGAAGAACAGGTAAAGCTAAGAAAGTGTAATCAGAAAGTTCGCTTTTAGAATTTCTGCTGATTAATCAACTACAGTGACGCTTACTTTCGTCGTTCTCAATCACTGCGAACAAATACCAGTACAGTATCTCAGTTAGATAACAACAGCTTCCTTTTTTTCCCGTTTACGGTTGCTTGCATCGCTGTTTTATATTAATAACTGTCCAACGAGATGCAACACAAAGCAGTCTATTTATTATTCTGCAAGTTCACTCTACATTATGTTTCGGGTGTCAACCACACCCATCATCAGGAGTACACAAAACTGTAACTACAGCCTCCGGTAATGGTCATATTTTTTGTGCAGCTACCTCCCTCCAACGTGGCCAAGATAGCTACCGGAGGTTGTAGTTACAGTTTTGTGTACTCCTGATGATGGGTGTAGTTGACACCCGAAACATAATGTAGAGTGAACTTGCAGAATAATAAATAGATTGCTTTGTGTTGCATCTCGTTGGACAATTATTAATACAAAACAGCTTCCTTCTTAATACTTTCCATTTTTCAGTCACTACACAGTCTAATAATCGACGTGTTGTAGTATCATATCCTGATATTATCTTCAAGTAACCTACAGAAAAGGAAACTAACTTGTGATATATTCTTCGTTGTGCCACTTTTGCGCTCACGTACGTCTGGTTACCTTAAGCCCACAGTCGCGCGACTTTTCATTCTCCCTGAAAACCAGAACCATCAGCCTCTCTGCTCCATTTGCTGGACTTGATTGATACGTCGAAATCCCTGCAGGAGCTCTACAGGAGCTGCGAAGGAAAAGAAGAAGGCTGTCCTTTTTTTAGTTTGGGATAAAAACGTATGATTTTGGATCCAGCTTCTGTATCTCCGTTCATACATGAAATATCTCACAGGGAATTACCTCTGTAAAAGCGCTATTGCCGGTGGGTATTGTCACTGTCGGTCTGTCGTTGGTTCTTCGGGAATGGCATGTGTAAGGAAAGATACAAAATGTTTGGTGAGGTATTTACGGTAATAAGCAAAACGTATATCGTTTGTAGGATGACACAAGTTAAATATTTCAACAAGGTAGGAAACGTCGGCATAGTGAAACATTTCTAGCGCAGAGCAGTTGCTAAAAACAGCCGTTAATCCTTACGTCTGTTAGTCAGTATAGAACAACTCGGCTGTTACAGCCTTCGGTCCAGACACTCATCCATCCTGCCTGCACTTAATTTCCAACCAGCAGCAACTCGAGAACAAGACGGCCTATGTGGTAACCAACGCTATCGTCGTGAGCTCCTGATGATGGGCATAATGTTGCCCGAAACATGTTGAGCCTAACATAAGCATAATTAGGTAATAAGTAGCATCTAGTTGGATTTTATTCTTCATTTAAAAGCTGTCTTCTTAGCTGGTCTTCGAAGTTAAAGATTAGCGTTCGGAATTAAGGATATTCTATTGATTGGAGACATAGTTACTCGACCATTGTGTAGGATGTCATATTTGTAAGACTGGCGGTTGGAAGAATGACTTGCAGTGTTGTCTGTTGCGCTCTAGCACTGCGATATTCTTATCAGATTTTATGAAATGCTGTTACTATCTTATGAAATTGTTAGGGAAGGAAAAGTGGCAATGAGCCTGTCCTTCCATAAAGTAAATGTCAAGTTAAATGTGCATAAACTATAATTTAGTACCTTTCAGCACGAAAATTGTGACTAAATGGACAGGCTGTCTCGTTTTGTAAAACGTCTGAGTTATAGTTTACGGTCCATTGGGAAATAAAATACTTTTCCGTCCGCAGAACCGTACAGAATGTCTCTCGGTGCTGTAACATCTCTCGCTGATACCTAGATTCGTCTTACCATTTCCTTCATGTGACTTGTTTTACAGTTCACTTGTCACTCAAACCATGATATGTTCAATGTTTTCCTGTCTATTTTGAACTCCTTTCTGTACCGATGCTGCTGAAATGTAAGATTTTCCGGACGCAAACAGGAAACTAGAGGCAGCGCAGAGGTAGATGGACCGAAGAGGGGATCTGTTACACTAAAGCATTTTCCCGTAAAAAGAAGTTTTTTTTATTATAGGCAGCCTAGGACTACACTTCGATTGAAGGTTCAATTGAAAAGAACACATCGCTAAAAAAAGAAAACAAATCGAATTAAAAACAAAATAGATCAACTGGTTGGTAGAAAAAAGTCCCATATATCTATAGAAAATAAATTACTCATCTACAAAGCGTTAATCTAACCAATATGGAGCTACGGAATAGAATTGTGGGTGCCAACAAGTCAAACATAGTCATCATGCAGAGATCCCAATCTAAAATTGTTAGAGCCACATCAAATGCGCCCTGGTATGTAACAAATCATACTGTACCTACAGACTTCGACACCCCTTACTTAAATGACGTCTACCAAGAAAGAATAAACATCACAACAACCTGGAAGCCCATCCCCATCCAATATTAGAGGTCCTACAACAATCTATAAACACTAGGAAACTAATAAGTTGCTGGTCTTTTGACTTACAAGGCACCTGAAGTGACATCGTTGGATGAATACCCTACCGTAGTAATACATGATATCTTAGCATACTTTGTATAATCATCACATTAGCTTATAAATTGTATTCTTTCTGATTACTAGTAAAAAATTTTGGACAGACTTGAATCCAGAGAGTTTATAAATCTTAATCTATTTTGACGGAATTTCGACTTTGTTCCCGTAATAAAATGCAAGGGAAATGTGCTGTGTGTTTAATTAATCACGCGTTACAGCAGAAACAACGTTCTGAGACGAGGAGGCAAAAATCCACTCTTGCTTAAAACTTCGACCCTAGATGAAGGTGGATGGTTTCCTACGCGAATCTGCCGCTTGACCTGCCGGTAACAGTCACCGTTACCTCTTGGGCTGGAAGGTGTGAGGATGCCGGGACCGGACCCAACAAACCCGTAGAGAGGAGACGATTTTTTTGTTTGTGCCGAGAATCAAATTTCTGTCTTCGGTCCTCTACTACAGTTTTGCAACCAGTATCAGGCGTAGGTATTCTCGTGGTATGCGGAGTTAATTTGGGAACTTTTTATAATTCTTCATAATTATTAATTGTGTTACTAACTTTGCCTTAAATGTATTTACATGAAAAAATTACAAATTATATAGCAAACTAACATTTTATTGCTCCATTATAAATAAAGATTTCCTCTGCCGTCTCATTTCGACTGACGACTGAAACGTGTTGCTGGAGAAGGATGGAGAAGGTCAGTTGGACCGATCGCGTGGGAAATGAAGAATGTTACAGAGAGTCAAAATGGAGAGGAATATCCTACAAACAACAGAAAGAAGGAAGGCTTACTGGATTGGTCACATCTGACGTAGGAAATACCTTCTAATACACGTTATTGAAGGAAAGATAGAGTGAAAGGAAGGCAAGGAAGAAGACGTAAGTAGCTGCTGGATGACCGTAGGGAAAAGAAAGGATACTGAAAATTTGAAAGAGGAGCCGCTATGCTGAGCACTGTGGAGAACTCGCTTTGGAACTTGCTATGGACCTGTCGTAAGATAAACTTTAGAATGAAAATTATCGCAACATGTTTTTTAGATGCCAAACAGCGTGTTAGAAACTGAAGCTCGAAGAATATCCTGGCTAGTGTCTTTGGCTGTTCAGGTACATCTCTAACGCTATTCAGTACTGAGGTAAACGTAGAGGGTCATACATTCTTGCAAAATTGCTAACCTTCAAAATCTCATTATAGTATTTTGAGAATGTAAATGGATGCAGCAAGCATAAAATTATCATTTTTTCTTTCTTTCTTTTTTTTTTTTTTTTTCAAAAAAGAGAATCCAAATTTATTAACTCTAAATTTCACCATCCCGGGACAAAAACAACGAGGGGAATGGGGGACGTTGTAA
>Ga0123354_10006600_pt1 | contig 17275 bp, 12 predicted proteins | sample TergutLab28metaG_2_FD_97872 | JGI IMG/M metagenome (GOLD analysis project Ga0123354, IMG submission 97872) | Labiotermes labralis P4 segment gut microbial communities from Petit-Saut dam, French Guiana - Lab288 P4 | ecosystem: Host-associated > Arthropoda: Insects > Digestive system > Gut ...
CACACACACACACACACACACACACACACACACACACACAAAATATATATAAATATATATATACACAAAATGATCAAAACATACATAGACATATGAAACTCTTGCTTACAACATGTTATACACTATATATTATATATTTTATATATTATACACTATATATATATATAAGACCAGAATATTACATCATATAAATAATGTATTATAATACATATTATATTGTTATTAGCATATTATTTGTATTATAATTTTAAACAGTATACAATAAACATTCTTAGCTGTGACCGAAGGCGTTTATTCCATATCAACTTTTCGGGTATTGGCTTTATTTCTATCACCACGCGATTGGATGCCATTATAATAAAACACGGCGCTTGTTATTTCTTTTATCTTCGAGATTACTATCGACTGTCGGGATGGAGCACACAGCACAGCCACAGCGCATGCTGTTCCAACATGGCCGATGGTTATTTAGCCTGAACCACAAGAGGTGAGGTCTGATACGTAGCATTCCGTTGAACGAACAGTTCTGTTCCTTGTCGCATAACCACATTTTTGCTACATAGCTAGTCGGCCTCTGTCAAACTATGAGCAAGGCCATTTATTCCTTCGAAGACTAAAACTAATTTTCATTATACGAGTATACAAAACATTCAGTTCTTTCTTCACTCACAGCAAGTTCTGTTTGCAACAAAAAGACCAATTTGGGGATTGCTGCCTAGAGAAATTGCAGGCTCTTTATCGTGACAAGCATACAGAACAGATACATACACTATGCTTGCAAAATGCAGACATTTAATTTTAAAACTGGTGGTACATATAGAAACCACGCAGCTTTAGAGGGGTAAACGAATTACACGTGGACTCTAGCTGCCGCAACGTTTCTCTGAGTTGGGAACGGCATAGTAAAGTAATGACAGTGCAGTCCTTCCGAGCAGAGCTGCCATTATCTGCATGGAAAAAGGACAACTTTACCAGGCATTTGCACTGCTAAGTAATGTTAACAGCAATGCAACATGGCCAGGCAGCGCAAACTGACTAAGTAGCAGATACGGTGAAAAAAGGGCAGGACCGGTAGTGTAACAGTGGAGAATGTGTATTTGGCGTGATGTGCGTTGCGGCACAGTGACTAGAGGCGTGCCCTGCAGTCCAGCACTACATAACCTATACCGTGAATCAACTAAGCCAAAATACCAAAGTTATCGCGCACAGAAGATCGGTCGAACTGCGTATAGTCGAAGAGAGTCTCATTTCATTTCCCGTGCTCTCTGTTAACTGGTGTCAGCGGCTATGGGGTCAGGTAGATGAAATGGCTCCAATCTCCAGAGCTTCCCGGCGATTTGGCTTCACATGGAGAAAAATCACTTCCGCCAGGTTTCGCGAATTTAAACATTTTTTTTAGGAGACCTTGTCATATCTACCGAGGTCCTTATGGGGCTCTCAGATCAGAACATCACAGAACGAACTCGCCAAGAATTTGAAAAGCTCCGAAATAGCTTACTCCAATTATAACTGATAATTATCAGTGACGATATCTCTCTTCGGCAAAGGTATAAACCGCAATACGAATTGAAGAACAGGTACATTACACTGCTGTTTGTTTCTGTAATCTTCTGATCCTATTCACAACTATTAGTAATAAACCGTAAATTACAAACCAAATAAAAAAACTGATTCTTGTTGGCCTGCTCAGATCAATCACACCACACACTAATTAATGTTAAGAGGTGAACAGTTCCATTAACTGCATTCAGAACTGAACTAAATACATTATTGTTATTGTGATTAGTACGGTAATAATTGAAGAGAAAGTATAATCTCTGGCCTCCTCTCTGTACAGCGGACTAAATCGACGTTGCAGAGCGATCGACGATGCCACGTGCCCGACGATACAACAACATTCTCTGTGTATGGATGTGTCCGTCTCCCTAATAACCTAGGAAGCACAGCGCTTTCTTCACACTCGGGATTCAGGTCATGCGACAGGACGTTACCATGCCACTGAAATACTTCCTCAGGCAGCAATAACAAGAAAACGACCATCAAAGAAATGGAATGAAGTAGAACCGCAGTAAATCAAATCAGTGTTTAAATTTTCTAATATTTTTTGTGACAAATCCGACAAAACAAAGGTCACCGCAAATCATTCAATAACTTCTTGATGTTGGCTCACTGAGCTGTCGAGGGTACCACCGTGCAACAGCGCCATTCTTGAATAGCTAATAGTTACTCAGCCCATCTCGAAATTCCCTCCCTATGAACTTACCTGCAGGTTCAACAACCCGTCAACAATACACAGCTATGAGGTTATAAACATTTCTAAAAATATCACAAGAAATTTGCCTTGCACATTCAAATCCAACCAGTAGAACACCACAACTAAATAAGTTGTGGGGATTATTCATTTTTCCAATAAATAAAGTATCCAATAGTTGAATCCGACGGTTCAACGCCACATATACCTTTTCAAGCTGTCAACACGACAGTTCCACGCACCTCCCACACTCGCCAGCTAGTTTCCTTGAGATATACAGGGTTATTCGTAATGACTGTCAGAGTTTTAACAACTTGCCATACACAATGCACTTGAAATAGGAGTATATGTATTTTTTATTTAATAGAACGCTATAGGTTGGCGATTATATTAATATAAGCGCTGAATATTTAATATCTTTTTCTTCTATTATTAGGTAGCTATACCCGCTATACTGTTAACTGTACATAGATAAGATCTATTATTCTTATAAATATCCCTGGATCAGCAATTACAATCAGTTTTGTTACATACCTTACAGGTGCTCTATATGTGCACCTTTTGTGATTCTACAAACATTAACACCATAATCGAGTTCGTTCCAAACTGTATGTAGCATGTCAGCGGTGATGATTTCAATGGCGGTTCTGACTCGTACTTGCGGAAAGAGGAGGAACATAAACTTGATCCTTGACGTAACCTCATAAAGAAATCACATGGGGTTGCATCTGGAGAACGAGGTGGCAGTTTTTAAAACCCCGACAATCATTTCGAATAACCTTTTACATAACGATACGTTAATACTGCCCTCCATCTTCTGGGTTTCTAAACCGGCCATTTGTTAAAGGTGTCCGGGCATCAAATTAAGTGTAATTATAATCAATCATAATTCACACATTCTAGCTATATGCAATGCAATTCGTATCTTAGATTTCACCGACCCAACAAAACCAAGAGATAAGTAGCTCTATTAAGGGAATGGTGCTTACGAAATTTTGAGGTTATGTTCCAATCATGTCAAGCCATTGACATGATTGGAACATAAATAATCAGTTACGAATAAACGTCCACGTGCACATTTATCGACGCATGAAGCCAATCAACAGTGGCACCCTTTGCTGCATTGGGTCTTTTCAGAGGATCTGATTACTGTGTCAGAATATCCTGTTACCGCCCATTACGGCCCTATGTTCTGAATGGACAGCACAATCAAGCAAACAGAAAGGGCCCAGACACCTTTATCGATAGAATTGTGCCAAATGAAAATATAATCAATTTCACATGCAAAAGAAAGTGTAAACAGATTTTATGTCCGGAATCTGTTTGAATGTATAAAAGCTCTGATTTAGCGATGGGGTGGGGAATGGACTTTTTTGTGCCCTGTGTTTAGCCGTGTAATATTAACTGAGGACACAGTTTTATTGGTCACATGTGCCCAAACCAAAATGTGCTCCAGCATTTGGAACCATTCATTAGAGCACACAAACCGCAGCAGCAAACAGCCTAATTCCGTTCGCGCCCCTCCCATTTGGCATGGCGTTCGCCTCTAGCAACCCTGTAAACAAATGAACACCTACACACTTTCCGGCATATCCATTTGATAAATGCTACGGACGTCGACACGCTGTAATAAAACTCAATTTGAAAGGCCAGGTAATTTGGGAACAGGGCATGGTGTAACTATACACTCAGTTCAAATGCAAAATTGTAAATAGTGAAGACCTTAAACTCTGCTAAATATCTATTCGTATATTTAGCTCAACAGTGTGAGAAATACGATATAATTTATACAACAGGTACTGGAATATGTTTGCACTGACAGATTTTGTTGACATAAACAGCTGCACAAACTCAAATTGCAGTCATAATTCCTGCTGTTAAACGCCTATTTATGAGCGATGCCACTTCTTTAAAAGGGACTACATGCGGACTGATTTTTGTTAAAAAAAAAAGGAGAGGCCCGGGGTGGGGGGGGGTACAATTATATTCAATTTAAATATCCTGTAAAATTCAACACTGAATTTGCAGTACATGTTGACACGCATCTCTATGACAGACACAAAGACATTTCACATTTAGCCGCATTTAGCTACATCGGCCACTTCAGCAAACTCATCAAACACGAGGCTCCACAGCCATTCTGAACGTGACAATGAGTAGAAAACCCCAAATGCCACTGGAGGGATTTGAGTCTTAGCTGACAGTAACAAAGACGAAAATGACGGTAACCTAACCAGCTGAGAGTTTTTATTACAACCAACAATGCACAATGTACATATTTTTATTTTAACAATATTTATATTATAATCATTCCTACATGTTTCGATACATGTGTATCATACGCAGGGAGTTCCAAAGTTGTACATCGCTGAAGTTACGTAGTTTGGCTCTGCATATTGTGTTGTACCGTATGGCCGCGTTTGCTTTCAGTAACTTGAGCTTAGTGTTTTTATAGATGTTATGTAGTTTTGCTTGTTGCGTCTCAGCTATTTTTATGTATGTACCGAACATCTTGCATATAGTTCTTATTTCAACCAATAATGCACAATATATATATATATATTATTTTAACAATGTTTATATTGACTGCGTAACGTTAGCGATGTACAACTCTGAAATTCCCTAAAGATGATACAAGTGCATTGACACAAGTAGGAGTGATTATTATACAAACATTTTAAAAATAGTACATATATACTCTGCGTTGTTGGTTAAAATAAAACTATATACAAGATGCATGGTATATACATAAAAATAACTAATCAGCTGCTTTCAGTTGGCATGGAAACTGTATAGAAGTTACTATATATTTAGGGTACAAAAAATGAATTACAGATCCTCAATTTATCTCATTAATATAATGTGTAATTTCCTGTAGGCTCGCCGATTTCGAAGTCCACTCAGCTGACCACCCATATGCGCAGGAAGTGACAAGCGACATTTGTTAGATAATATAAGGACCCTGTAGTTTAATACAAATTCTAGAAATACCTATTGATGAGATAATAACATAAGCAACCAAATGGCAATAACACATAAATGTGGACGACACATCAGCGCACCACGTCAAACTCCTTCCACATCCCCACCAACTAATTACTTATAACTATTTTCCTGTTTGATTCTACGTACGTAACTGGCGCAGGTAAGAAAGCTCCGGTAAATATAAAAAGGAGCAGAGAACAAAGACAGGACCAAAATGTACGAACACAGAGACCATGGAGAAGATTGCAAGCCTTTTCATGACAGTGCGGCAGAAGCAGAAAGACGGATGAAGAACGTGCAGCTATGACATTATAACATCACGTTCTTAGTGATATTTATCGTGTGTTATTTATTTGTGTCCACTTCTGCAGTTTCTTCAAGCCGTATTTATTACACGCCACGATCTTTTTCTATACTTTATACTGTTCTTTCATCCGCTAGGCGATGTAGAAAATTTCAATGAAGTGGAACGCGAGAGTAGGGAAAGATGAAGAGTGGGTGGGGGGTTCAATGATGGCAGACTCTTTGCCATAGATACTGTTTGCGAGTCAAAACCCGCGATCAGATATAGAGAGCAAATATTTTTAGTTAGAAAGTGATGCGAACGAGGGAAAAAGGAAATCGGGACAAACATAGGCCTATCAACGTTACAGCAACAAAAGACAACGTACGTACAACGTAATATCAAGCCTTGTCTACATTCTTGCCTTAGTCACCCGACAAGCAAATCGTATCCTTTCGGTACCGTAGTTTACTGTCATCTGTGGCCTGTCTGTATCAACCATATTTCTCCACGTTATCTCATTATCTCATAAACGGCACGACTTTCGGGGTACAGTGACTGAGCACAAGATGTGTGTTTTGATTTTCTCTACAACTTTTGTCTGAAACATTTCTCATTCTAAGAAGAACTGAGCGAGATATGTTCAAATATGTCCATTGGTCTTCATGTAAAGTACCCGCTATTCTTGTCGGAGTTTAATGAAAAGTGCAAATTTTCCTGTCAGAAGTTCGAAAAAAAACTCTCAAATACCAAATTTCATGAAAATCTGTCCAGTGAGAGTCCTGTTGTTCCATGTGGGCGGGCGCACAGACGGACGGACGGACGGACGGACAGAGAGACAGACATGACAGAGCTAATAGTTGCTTTTCGCAGTTCTTCGAATGCGCCTAAAATGTGTTGGCGATTCGGGGTCTTCGGGGTCATAACTGCATGTTGATTGTTTAATAGTTACAGACGTTTTGGAGGTACGTTTCGCCTCCATATTCAAGTTATAAGCAATCAAACGGCGGTCTCTACGAGAGGGTTTATATCCGAAACGGACAGGAAGCAAGTTCCTGCGAAACGTCGGAAACTATTCACGAATCGATAAGTCGTTGAAACCCACATAATTTTAAAGAAATATTATGTGTCAACGTGGCATATAAGAACAAAGACTTCAATTATAGCAGTACGAAACAGAGGAAATATTTCGGTTTGTGCACTGGGCAAAACGACCGAAGAAAGCGGAACGGCGTTATACAAACACTGAAACTCTTAGTTGTGACAAGCAGTCAAGGCTGTACTAGGGTACTGTTTGTTCTGACATGCCGGGAAATGCCCGCAATGAATCACGCAACAACAGCACGCATTTGCAATGAATCTAAGCCCACTCGGTAGGTGCACTGTGTGAAATTTTTAGACAGTGCAGCGTCTCACTGACAACACAAGGTAAGTAAAAAGAAAATGGGAAGCAGAAAGACTTTCAGGAAGTCATCTGAACTGATATGTGCTACGTGTGGGGCCATAATCTTGCATAGGGTTGTTAAACAACCAAATACACACAAGTTCGTAGCTAACGGGAAAGATATATTTCTGAAACAACAATGTAAATTACTCGCAAATTCTTTAAAAACAATGCCCCATACTAACTACTTCAAAAACAAAGTTCTATACTAATCTCTCGCTCCAGCTACAGTAATCAAAATGTGGAGAATCTGGTTGCAAGCTTTTGCGAACCACGCGGAACATTTTGAGTAATTTTGTTCTATATTCAGTTAACTTGGCTGGGGCGATGCTTCATCAACTTCGATAATGTACGGCATCTTTAACTATCAGTGATGATTTAGCAATTCTAAACGCCTCTACGTAACATAAACAAAGGCGCGCAATAGCAATATATTTGGTACGCTGTCAGCTACTACTGAGAAATATATCTAACAACTGAAATGAACATGGAGGTGCTTAAACCTGCCTTGGGGTACAATAACGGAATTTTCAGTTTTCCTTGTAGTGTATACCTTACAACAGTTGCGGGTTCAATTCCCGATGGTGTCATTGAAATTTTTCGTTCCCATAATCCTTCCGGCCGCACTATAGGCCTGGGGTCGACTCGGCCTCAAACAGAAGTGAGTACCAGGAATACTTCCTGCGAGGTAAAGGCGGCCGGTGCGTAGGGCTGCAAGCATTGCCACCTTCATGTCATGAAATTTGGGAGCCTCAACCTTGTGGAACACTTAGGGCCTATCCAGACCTGTACAGGGGTTGCTTAGACTTTTCCATGTAACAAAGATGGTAATGTTCACAAATTTATTGTCGAAAAACAGTAAAGTACATTGATAATACTAACGATAAAATAAAATAAATGAAAGGCTCGAACAATGATCCAGTAAAAATACAATTTTCTCTTATGTACCTTACATAGAAAAGCTTTAAACTGATGTAAGAGACACAGCGTACATTACAACGGGATGTCTCAGGAGAAATGAGTGTGTCAATGATACCGTGTATTGAAAGCAGGCAAGACTAGTATTGAATCACGTGATTTGGACGTACTATTTCCCAGATACAATTATCTTTCTTCGTGAAGACAAAGACGCACGACGCACGACGCCAGCACGACTGCCGTGTTGCATTGCATCACGGCTTCGACTTACGTCTGTGACACGGGCGACTGCGACGGTCATGTGTACTTTTTGGAATGGAAATATTCGTGTGTTTTGCGTCTATAAAAGCAGGATCGGTAGTTTAGTGTACATGAATTTTAATTTTTTTAAATGTTGGCCACATAAAACTGTTTCCTAGTCGTAACAAAAGAAAAGCTGCTACAAAAATACCGAACACAAGTCTCAATTATTTGTACACATAAAGTGCAACGTATTAGTCAAAAACACAACTTGAAATAAAGTGAAATGCCAAATTGATGCAACTAGGTAATTTTATTGATGTGTTCTTAGGTCGTCATGTTTCGGGTACATACGCCCATCATCAGGAGCATTAGAAGTTGAGTTGCAGCATATGGTTTTCTGCACCGAGTTTTTGGGTGGGTGGTGGTCTTGAGAGCCGCTGCGTGGGTCGTGTTTACAGTGCGGCTGGTGCCGTGCGCCATCCGGACCATACACACGACCTACGCAGCGGCTCTCAAGACCATCATCCATTCAAAAACTCGGTGCAGAAAACCATATACTGCAACTCAACATCTAATGCTCCTGATGATGGGCGTATGTACCCGAAACATGTAGAGCTAAGAACACATCAATAAAATTACCTAGTTGCATCAAGTTGGCATTTCACATTATTTCATGAGGAAGATGCACGGTCAAACAACCCCCAAAAAACAGTTTTATGTAATAAAACTGTTGTGTTCTTGACCGATACGCTGTACTTTATATGTATAGAAAAACACATCGGGATAAATACCATTAAAATTAAACTCAATAATTCGGCTATATACATGTAATTCTTAAAGAAATTATTTCGTAATTAAACAAGAGTAAGGCGTGTACATACATACACACACACATTTATCTGCGTGTGTGTGCGCGTGCGTGCGTCTTACCCGGAGTACGTTTGCAATCTAATGTTTGCTCTTCTTGTAAGCCCCTTTTCAACCTTACAGCTAGGGCGAATAAAATTCACAGGGATTAATTTTGTGGGAAATATCTAAAAGACGGTATTCGATTAATTCTTGAGCGATGTATTAACATGCAGATTTGGTTCCCAGTATGTTTTACGTCGTGCTAGATATTAACTAAGTTTGTAGCCACATCAAATTACATTCAATGTAGCACCAACTTAATTGTGTGCTTCTCATAACCAATTCTGAAGTATTCGGACATCTACAAAAGAAACTTGTCAGTGTGACCTGAATTAACAAACAAAACAGTAGCCTTTTTTTGTCGAGTTATACAAAAAATTCATTATACCAAGCACAGGATGAAGGTCGAAGTCCGCTTCATACTGTCTCACTTTCTTTTCTTCCCAAATTTTGTTCGGACGTTTCATTATCGCCTCTATTCCCGCCGCCACGGACACCCTCGGCTCTCTGAAGATGGTGGACTCAGCAATCTGCAGCAGGAAGCATGCAGTTACCGCTCGACGACTATCATAATATTCACGAGGACGCCAGCATCTATTTCAGTGCACAGAGTCCAAGACTCGAAAGGCGCTTCGGTGGAGTGGCTGGGAGGAAAACGGGGCCATCTAAGTCGAGCCATAAGGCACATTACAGCATCGGCTCGTAGGTTAACGGGTGCTGTCGGAACGACCCAGGGTGCAGCAAGGGGAGTGAAAGAGGACCGAATTTTGTGGTCACGTTTCACCCACTTTATGACCACGAATCCAGAGCTGGGAGGGGGTCTACGTGATATTTCATAGAGAGGTTATGAGACGGGGTAAGTTATGGGACCGTCCTCATGAATGCTACCTTGACGTCACTGGGAGGTCTTGTGTGCCACTTCGATATAAGACGTACCAACGGCAATCAGAAAGTGGCATATTTGAAAGTGACGACAAATACAGGACAAAGCTTCTGACAGTCATAACAAAGTACCAAGCATATTTAACTGTTCGGTGACATCACTTCCACACTTACGACGTCGAAAACAAGGTAATAAATTTCAAATTAACGATTTTTATGCAGCGGGAAGTAAGGGGGAAAACAATGGAAGCCGAGATACTCAATGTACAGTAACAACACACTGTATCAACCAACAAATGTGCTCAACAGAATGCAATAAAATACAAATTACATGGTACAATTAATAACTGTGTCAAACTCCTACACTTATTTATCTCAGTATTTAACCAACTTGATGCACAAAATTTGTTTCACAATAAGTTTTATTTCATGCCTCTACATGTTTCGAGCACATGTGCTCATCATCAGGAGGTCAAAATTGCATTCCACAGCCTCTGGTATCACCCTATAGGTGTGATGATACCAGAGGCTGTGGAATGCACTTTTGACCTCCTGATGATGAGCACATGTGCTCGAAACATGTAGAGGCATGAAATAAAACTTATTGTGAAACAAATTTTGTACATAAAGCTGGTTAAATACTGAGATAAATATACTGAGATGCACGGTCAGCAAAACGTCAAAACTCCTACACGTTTCGACACCGAAGTGCCATCCTCATGGAGTCTGCTAGAACAAAGTAACATAAGCCGATTGTGGTGTCGAACCTGTACCCCTTAGTTCTCAAAAAAAAATCCCTAAGGATGGTACTCCGATGCCGATACATGTAGGAGTTTCATACTTGTCATGAACTGTATTTTATGATTTGCGTTTTATTGTACGTGACTGGGTGCATTTGTTGATTGATATAGTGAATGTAAGAATATGCAAGGCATGAGCGACATAAAGTACAGGAATAATGTTCGCTGCGTCTGGATATTACAGAACATTCTTTGAGGTATGCTGAACTGTTCGTTGAATTTTTAAGGGGCCAATCTGAAGCCACCATTGCAATGTTCGTTTCTGGACCTTCGGCGCAGCTTCAGAGTTTGGGTTTCCTCTCACACGATCATAACCCCTACTTTCACAGACCGCCCCACCATACCAAACACAACCACTTGACCACGATTCTTAGAACGTCCAACCCGTAGGGCAGTCATTACGTTCACTGAGTTGCTCTGACTCTGCTGCAGTGAAGCAGATACAGCACTCGGTACGTAAACAAGTACGTGTGTATACAGTACATAGTTCGGACTGAGTGAAGAGTGAAGGGGCCCTCCAGAGTCCGAACTTCCTCTGCCCCAGAAAAGACCCTACTTGCGCCTCTACATTAGGCCTAATCTCAACTGCATCGCTGCTTCGCTTCACCGGGTCTGCCTGAGATATGCTGTGTTTGGAAGTACTGAATATTGAAATTATGCGGATGTGTTCAGAAATATGCGTGCGTCCATCCACACCCACACCCACACACACACACAGCACACACACACCCACACCCACCCACCCACCCACACACACACACAACACACACCCACCCACACACACACACACACACAATTGACGCTGATCCATCCAGCCGATGCCACATTTTGCTATAACTTCTTTTTGTCATTTACGACTAGCATTTTCAATAAGTTAAAATTACTGAGAACCTCAAGGTCGGGAAAACTGAAGGCAAGAGACTAATCAGAAGAAATCTATGCGTATACGGAAGGAAAGTATCGAAACAGATCTCATTAGAACAGAAAAGGGACCAGTGGCGGAATCTTGTACACGCGGTCAAGAACTACCGGATTCCAGAAATAGCGGAGAATTGCTTCACGAAGTCGAGAGATTTTCATCCGCGAAGCTACTTAAGAGGCCTAAATGCTGGGGTAAATTAGGTTGAACAGACTTTGGTATACACGATTTCTTAAAATGGAAAGAAGCTACGCTCATGACGTAGTTATGAGCGTAGCGTAGCCCCTATTTTAAGTTTTGAGCCAGTTGTTTGGTTTTCATGATGACCGTAACATATAATTTCCTACAATCAATACGTAAAATCAACATGAAAATGCAAACCAGGAACAACAACAGCACCACTTATTCAGGATCCTGAAATTATGGTAGTAAATCTTCTAAAATTAATAGAAATTTATTGTGGTCATATTTTTATATTTGTACATATGTAGAATCAAAATAGCAACATACCGTATATTAGAAGTTCTCTATATTTGGGTTGATCGCGATAGCGAACCACAGGAATCAGACATGGAAAATTAGGTAGGGAGAAAAAAGTTAATTACTAGCTAATAATGGCAGTTTTATGGTAAATCGGAACCACTAAAACAAGTCTGAAAATACATGAAGAGCTAATAGTTCCAGCACGGCAGGTCTGGTGTCGCTTCTGGGTTTCTCTCCAAAATGAAGATTTTTTAATTATTTCACGCACAATATCGATAAAAGACGAGCATTTTATAAGTGAAGTTACCCTTTCTGCACAACATTCTTATGAAATCTCCCCACAACTTTGCCAGAGATTTAAAATCGAAGTCTTCGAGTTAAATGATGCTGCTGGAATACAGAGAAAACTTATAGCAAGTGTAATGACCCTGACGAGTGAAGTTGCAAAAACTACACTGTAACATATAACTACATCAAAAGAATAAAACAACATTCTCCCTCCAGTGCAGTTCAAACTTAGCCAAGACTAACGCTTTAGTTCGCGTGGGGTAAGCCTACATTCGCACGAGACACCTCAAACGAAAGCAAATCTTTATGTCAAATGTCCGTTACATTTGCCCATGTTAAAGAAATCAGAATTGGTTTGCAATTTGTCGTTAAGGCCCAGTATCGACTATGTCACTGATTCGTCCTGCGGTTCTCTGTTTGTATCACACACATACAGACGGACGGACAGAGCGTTGTGGTTGCGCTGTGCAGAGTAGTGAACATACTTGAAATGGGGGTGAGCGGGTGGAAATGGAAAAGGGTCACTTCTGATTGAAACGCTGGAAACCTCTGGTTTATATGTTATAATAATTCTGTAGTCGTCTCATAAATAGCAGGGGTTAGTTAGCGATGCTATGCGTAACACTGCCAAGAGCAGCACGGCCGGATGAGTGTGAGTAATTGGTAACGATATGGAAGTTGTGGACCAGATGAAGGTGCTACGAGGGGCTGATGAAGTGATCAAAATGTCAGCCAGAGACGCCTGTGTCCCGGTTGAAATTCAAACCATACATATTTAGATTACCAGTGAGATGCACCACTGCTTGAAACACATTTCTTGGTGTGTTATTTGTACAGCTAAGTGTAACGGACGCTTCACTGGGCTGACAGTCGTTAGGAACGACTCGTTCGTCTTTCGTTTAAAGGAAAAACTTAAATATCATCAAGTGTTTTTCATCTAATTCTTTATAGATTTGAGGGAAAATTTGTTTCTAGAAAAATTAACGTAAAATTTGCCAGCACAACCGCGCTTACAGTGTGTATGGAAATACTCTACGGGAAGGCGTATGCATTTCTGGAAAGTTCTGAGGCTTTTGTACAGCAATTTACATACACAATCAGCTATCCTTCTTGCAACACAGGACGACGGTGCTGAGGGGCGGGGGTTTGACGCACAGGCGAGACGCAAAGCGACGCACATCATACAGGGACATTATCGTAGCAGACAACTGTCGCTAAGCACATCGTGGCGGCTCTATATGCAATGAACATCGCGTTTGCCAGATGTGATGATTGTCTGCGGATCGCAGGAAAATACTTCGAGCAGCTTCGTAGCAATTGGCCACAAAAAAAACCGAATATTAACTGCAATGCGTGGACCACCGACTCAGGAAAATTATGACGGCGACGAAATTAGAGCTGCCTGCTGTCACGCGAGACGGTCTGATTGAAGAATAGTGACGCGAGTTGTCAGATAAAATGACGTCCCTGTACAAAGAAGCGAAGGAAGCTTTTAAAAATGTTACACTACTAACGTAACATAATGTATGTAATGTAATGTGATGAAGATGATGTGGCACATGGATGATTCCTGAAATGAATACCCCAAAACATTGGTAACAAAAAGCACTGACTCCATAATCATGGGTGGACGGGTAGCGTAGTCGGTATAGCGACTGGCTACGGGCTGGACGGTTCGGGGATCGAATCCCGGTGGGGGCGAGATTTTCCGCACATCTCCAGACCGGCCTAGGGTCCACCCAGCCTCCTGTACAATGGGTACCGCGTCTTTTCCGGGTGATAAAGAGCGCCCGGGGCGTGACGCTGAACTCTCACCCCCTTCTCGTGCCGTGGTCAAGAAAGAGTAGAGCTATATCTCTTCTCCCCCTATGGGCCGTACGGCCTGCACAGAGCCGCAGTACCTGTACAAGGGTGCACTTTACCTTTCTACCACAATCACGGGAAGCTTACGGTGGTTTTCAGCCGCTATTGTATTAACCATGTCTACACGCACATATGCAAGGAGTAGGTAAGAAACTTAGTGTGACAAGCAAACAGCCTACTTATAATGCCAATGACTGCCATAGTCACTTTTTCGTATCATTACTGCAGGTTTGTCATTAATTTACATCAACGGCGACTAATTAACACGACTTCTTACATAAGACGCTTACTGTTGTCTTTTACCTTATGGATTAATCGTACAGCAAAGAAACTCAATACTTCAGTCCTCTAGTGGTTACTATATGCAACATCTGCCTTAAGTTTAAACAGCTACGTACATGGTATATTTAGGACTAAGCGTTTCGCATGATTATCACGGCACACAGCGATTATCACCATTATGTAGTTAGTCTAAGCGGGGTATTGTTTGTTTTGTCGGTTAGTTTGTAGGTTTCTTCATAATCTCCACATAAATGAAAACATTCCACACACGATAGCAATGAACGGCACTGCAATGAAGGCGTCAGTTGATACTACACTGTCGAACACTCAAGAAAAAAATGTTGGGCCTGTGTCACACAGCAGCACTAATCTACTAAGCCGTACTTACAGTATTTGAAGGCGATCACTTTCGGTGTTTTAAACGTTCGGTGTGGGTTGAGTACGCGAAATGAAAACAAATTCAGATCAAACAGTCAAAAACAGAACTTTCTTATTGTGTTTTTTAAAGATTTATTGCAGAGAAAGTATGTACATCACGTTCAAGGACAAGTTACAAAATTGTTCCCTTAACCAATCTGAATAAATATGTACACTATGACACAAGTGAAACAGAAGCGAATACAAACATAAGTGTAAATAACGGCAGTGAAAAATTCTAATAACAACACCGCGACTAGTTAGGAACAGAATAACAGCGTACCTTAGCCGACAGAAGGCAGGGCCCATTATTCGTCCCTTCTTATTGCAAGCAGTCTTACCAAATTGTGATTCCAGACATTTTCAAGCACACAGCATGTATTTCACTGATTTACCCAGAGTAAAGTGTCCCTGAAAGTACAGAGTCTGTAAGAATGGATCAAAGGAAGGGTTACAGTGGAAAGTTTAGCCACAGTATTCAACTATATTCCCCAAAAGAGCATTATGTCACCCATCTTTGTAAAGCAGAAGCAGTGGTTTCCCTATTCAGTAGAAATCACATCTTTCAATAAGGGTTAGACAAATTTGAAGTTAAAACTATAAATTGTAATTTCCTGTTAATTTGCAAAATGTGAATTTGCAGCTGCCGGTTTTTGGCGCGTTCGCATAACTGAGAAAAGTGACTATTAGCTTCGCCATGTCCGACCGTCCGTCTGTCTGTTCACATAGAACTTGGCAGCCAATGTACGGATTTCATTGAAATTTGATGTTTGAAGACGTTTCGAAAATCTGTCGAGAAAATTCGAGTTTCTTTAAGACCTGACAAGAATAACGGGTACTTCACATGAAGACCTGCGTCGATTTATGCCAATATCTGACTGAATTTTGCTTAGATTGAGAAATGTTTTAGATAAAAGTTGTACAGAAAATTCGAATACACAATTCATGTTCAAATCGCGCCGTTCATAACATAATGTCGAAAAATCTGGTAGACCCAGACGGGCCACAGATAATAATATAACATGGCGGTGCAGAAAAGATGCGATTTGCATGTCAGAATAACTAGGGCAAGAATACAGACACACACTCAGAATATTTAATGCTTATTACTTTTCCACGGCAACAATGGTTACGCGAATGCGCTTCATTGTTACGTTAATACGTAGACTGCCTGTCTTATACATCAAAACATAAGTCCCGTTTGACGGATATATTCATTCTTCTTCTTCCATTGGCACTACAGCCCACTGTGGGCTTTGGCCTGTCGAACAATGTCCTTCCATTTTTTCCTATCTGCCACAAAATCTCTCCATCTTCTCACTCCCAGCACTTGAAGATCTCTTTCTACTTCCTTTTTCCATCTTTTCCTGGGTCTTCCCCTTCTTCTCGTCCCTTCCAATTCTTGAGTGAAGCCCTTTTTGGGCATCCTGTCCTCCATTCTCTCTAGGTGACCTAACCAGCTTATCCTTTGCCCTTTTATCCATTTTACTATATTTTCCCCTTTGCTCATCTCTTCTAGTTCTCGATCTCGATTCCCCGTTTCCATATTTAGGATCTTATATTCTTCTAAATATTTTCCTTCCAAAAATTAGCAGAGCTTGTTCTTCTTTCTTCGTCATCGTCCATGCTTCCGCTCCATACGACACTACCGGTCTTACTAGTGCCTTACATAATGTAATTGTAGTAGCTCTCGATAAAAGTCGACTCCTGAGGATATATTCATTAGTTTACTAATTCCATAGCTACTCGTATTAGTTATGCTAGCATACCAAATGTGCAAACACATCCATGTTCTGTTAACAGCTTTTCGCTGTGAGTGTTAAAACTGTTGACTTGTACGACAGGAAGACAGATAGCGAGCGCCATCACAGCAGAGTATGTACACTAGCACTAACGCACGTCAGAAAACGCTGTGACTAATATGAAACGCTTACAAGTGAAAGCTTGGGGTTAGGAATGTGGCGAACGTATTAAATGTAGACAATCCGGAAGGTCGACAATTTAAAACTATAAAACCCACCCCACATCTAGCAAACGACGCCGGAAAGGAGCCGCGGAATTTTGAGCGTCACTAAAACGGCTGACAATCAATCACTGTCCTAATGACAACAAAGCACTTAAACTTTATCACTGTACGCGTACGTTGTTAGTTTATTGACTTTCTGTCGGTCTGTTCTGTTGCACAGAACATACATCTCACGAACTGCGCTTAAGTAAAATTCGCAGCCTGGCAGCCAATAAAAATGCAGCATTATGTCGCTACCTGCTCGCCTTGTTAGGCGTGTTCGAAAATTGCGGAATGCGACTA
>Ga0123354_10006602_pt1 | contig 17272 bp, 7 predicted proteins | sample TergutLab28metaG_2_FD_97872 | JGI IMG/M metagenome (GOLD analysis project Ga0123354, IMG submission 97872) | Labiotermes labralis P4 segment gut microbial communities from Petit-Saut dam, French Guiana - Lab288 P4 | ecosystem: Host-associated > Arthropoda: Insects > Digestive system > Gut ...
GTGTTAGTGTTGTCACTATTGGGTTGGGATGGGATACTAGTTTGTTGAGGTGTTTGTCAATTCTTTCATTGATGACCTCACTAACATAGGGGATGTTGAGGTCTGTATGGAGTGTGTGATTTGATACAAACCATGGAGAATTTGCTATGGTTCTGAGTATTTTTGATTGTGATCTCTGTATAATTGCTGCATTGGATTTGCTGGCGCATCCCCACAGTTCTATTCCGTATGTCCATACGGGTTTGATCACTGCTTTGTAAACTAACAATTTATTTCCTAATGACAGGTTTGAGTAAAGACTACAACTTACAAAAAAATTTTCATGCACTTTAACTGTTCCTACAGTGAACCGTAATTACTTCTTCCGGAAATATCTATATTGATCCCATGTTTACGCCCCAACATTAAAAAATCGTACTTTTTCTGCCCCTTCCTGTTGGAGTGGCTTTTGTATTGAGCGAATTCAGTTCCCGAAAACAACATAATATGGAGCATCAGTTAACTAGTTACAAGGCAATTTTATAAACTTTTATATCGTCCGCACCAAAACTTCTGACGTGGTATACTGAACTTATTCAAGCAAAGAAACAGTCTAAATTACAAAGTTAATGCGCTCTTATGTACGTCTGGTCTGTTCCTGAAACCTGTATCCCACATAATTTCGAACACGGTAGGATATATAGGTATAACGTACAACTTTTGCAGCTGAAAGAGAACAATATAATCCGTGTCTGTTGTTGCGCTACATTTCAGTGTCAAGTATATAAAAATATTGAGTATTTCACAACAATGCTTTTATGACGAATTTATGTCGCCGGCAGCAATAAAATGGGCGTAGGTTTTCATGTAAAGTGCCCGATGCTGCATTGCAACAAAAAGAAATGTTCGTATTCTCATTGCCTTCTTTAGACACATAGTTGGCTGAACAGATCATAATGACAGGGTAAGACGTTGCGTAGCGTCTCACTGTTGCCGTAAGACTTTTTACAAGATCAAACGGAATTAATCACTTATGAAGAAATAAGTTTAAGTACGAGTATTACAAGTGACTGAGTGCTTTCGTGCCTACTTATCTGGCATGAAAAACGTTCGAACCATATTTTATTGTCATCTGTGGTCTGTCTAGTTCTACCATATATTTCCACCTTATTCCATAAACGGTACGATTTTCGGGGAAAAAGAAAAACATAGCAATACTTCTATCATATCTTAAGATGATGATTTCCTGCGTGAATGCGTACATACTAAACAGACACAGGGGCATTATTAGCCTCTAGTCAGGAGACTAGTCTATAAGCAAATCCTGAGACAAATTTTCATGTCTCGCGAACAGGATATATGACAAAATCGCAACATAAAAACAGGAACTAAATCCTTCGAAAATGAGGCAAAACTTTTATATTTGGGAACAACCCTAACAAAGCAAATTGCATTCATGAAGAAATTAAGAGCGGAGTCAACACAGGGAATGCCTGCTACAGTGAAATTGCTAAACTTTTTTCCTCATTCAACATTAATCAAGTGATCAAATAAAAAAAAATTAATGTACGGGATATGTAGCAGGTATAGGGAGAGGTTCATACGTGGTTTAGGTTTGGGAAGCCTGAAAGAGGGAGACCACTTTGAAGACCTAGGCGTAGATTGCAGGATAATGTTAAAATGGATCAAGAAATTGAATGGCAGGAGTTTGGGACTGAATTGGTCTGGTTCAGGAGAAAACAGGTGCTCGGACTGTTGTGAAAGGCGGACTGTGCTCCATACAGTCGTTTGGTGACCTAGCCAGTAAGTTGTGACCTTAATTTTGGACACGCAGGCCTTGAAACGATTTTCGAATTCATGAAATACGAAATGAGTTAAATTAAGGTGACTCATGCGGTCACGAGAAGCGGCAGGGATAATCTGGCCTTGTAAATCAAAAGTACTTCTGTAAAATTCGCCAGAACATGTAATAACCTCAGCACACCAAAGTAATAAAAATCCAAAACCGCACAACGCACAAGAATACTAATGGGCCCACACATGCCATGGGGGAGGTGACAAGACAACTGTTTATTTGAAATGAGTTGCAAAAACTACTGCAGGAAATAAGGCTATTCTCCTGAGTATTTTCTAACCCTCTGTCGACTCACTTCTCTCTCCACTCCACCACATCCCATCTTCATCTGTCTACATAGGATGTACTAAGCGATCTTATGACCTCTTCGTAAAAATAAACTTACTTAGGCACAATGCTTTTAAAAAACTGTGAGAAGCGCTATATAAATACAAGCTTGTGTGTTTTTTCTTGCTTCGGGTCGTTGTCAACGTATACGGTAGCATACATACAGATGTTGTAAGTTTAGTAAATGACCCTTGACCTAAGCCACGTGGCTGTGACGTCATTCAGTTGAGTCTCCGTCTGATTTATTTAGCAGCTAACAGCAAGTCTTCATGTTTTATATGTACAAGCAGAGGGTATTACGAAGTCTGAAATGAAGAGTGTCATAAGAACCTTAATTTGAATTAAACTTGGGCATGTGGAACAATTCGTATTAATTACGACACTCAGTTTCAGCAGTTCAGTAAGTAGTTTATGGCAAAAAAAAAACCCTAGAAAGGTCATGGCCATTTGACTTACGAGACGTCGGCAAATGCTTGCTAGCGATAGACAAGCAAAGTCATGTGATACATCATGCACATAGTTGGTATCGACCAATATCACTTCGAATTCAAAAGTTGCAAACGAAGCCGGCACAGCGTCTGAAGTACTGTAAAAGTAATAAATCTATGGACCTACATAGCATCAAAGTCCACTACTGTACGTATAAAAATACCCGTTTATTCAGAACTCAGATATGCTGCGGTTAATATGTAAACCATGATCAGTAAGGCGTGCAGGACAGTACAGCTTACCCCGCAGGGTGCAAGACGTACATTGCTTGAAATGATAACAAGACAGGCAGTGTACTATAAACGTAACACTGAGGCACGTTCGCGTAACCATTGTTGCAATTGAAAAGCAATAAGCATTACATATTACATATTCTGTATGTGTGTGTGTGTGTGTTTGTGGCCTTAAGTATCCAACATGCAATACGCATGCACCATGTTTTCATCTGTGGTCTTTCCGGCTGTACCGTAGTTTTCCACGCTTTCTCATAAACGGCACGATTGTCGAAAAAGCGTTGCTGAACATAAAATATGTGTTTTTATTTTCTCTACAACATTTCTCATTCTAGGCAGGACTGGGCGAGATACTATCATAAATGTACACAGGTCTTCATGTAGTGCACCTTTCATCTTGTCAGATTTTATGCAGATTTGAATTCTCTTGACAGATTTTCGAAAGATAATCAAATACCAAATGTCATGAAAATCCGTCAAGTGATAGCCGAGTTCCATGCGGACGGACGGAGAGACAGACCGACATGACGAAGCTAACAGTCGCTTTTCGCAATTTTGCGAAAGTGCCTAAACCCTGGCACACTCTATGCGAGCGAGCCTATAAACTTGCACGCTCTAATGTGTGTGCCCTTGCCCTTGTGTAAAATACGTATTTGCAGGATATGTCTAACTTATTGAGTATAGAATAACTATTTCGTACTCCATAATAACTCAGATGGACAATACTGCTTCTGTAGTACAGTTTTTATTATATCTGCATTCCCAAAGTAGAACCTGGACAAATACAAACACAGAATCCCAGAAACTTAAACTGAGTTCCTTAGACACTGCAGAATATGTATGTAAAGAGAGAGAAGACAGGCAATGTATGTATAAACATAACACTGAGGCGCGTTCGCGTAACCATTGTTGCTGCGGAAAAGCAATAAATATTGAATATTCTGAGTGTGTGCCTGTAGCCTCAGTTATCCAGCATGAAATGCGCGTGCGCCTTTTATATTGTCATGTGTGACCTGTCTGGCTATACCACATTTTTCCACATGGTTTCATAAACTGCAAGATTTTCGGGGAAAAGATATGGAGGGTTAAATGTGTGTTTTGATTTTCTCTAAAACTTTTATCTGAAACGTTTCTCGTTCTAAGAAGAACTGGGCGAGATATGACCCAGATTTTCGAAAAAATACTCAAATTTCATGAAAATCCGTCTAGTGTGAGCCGAGCTGTTCCATGCGGATGGACAGACAGATATTACGAAACTAATAGTCTTTTTCGCAAATTTGTTAACGCGTCTAAAAGCGGAAAGAAAACAACGAAGAACTGAGGACCGGATATGCTTTGGCCAAATCTGTGAGCTGGGTTTGCCATGTTGACAAAATGCAGAAAGTAACAAGAAAGTGACGAGGCTACGGTGGGCCACCCTCTACAGGGCAATTCGACGGCATGTTAATTTTGTTGTGACTACAAGCAGTGCAATCCTTCTGCAGAAGCTAGTAGTCACTCACCTGGTGACCAAATTCTCTGCCAAATGTTGATCCTGAACGGTCATTGCTTGATTGTAAGATCCCACCACTGGTGTTAATAACTCTTGGACTAAGAGTCCTTCTTGAAAACCTTTTCTTCAGATAGTTATAAAATTCCGCGTATTTTATGGAAACGTTCATTGCCGTGATCACAAGAACCCCATCCCCATCCTCATTCAGATCATTCAAGTCTACGCCTTCTTGAGGATGCATTTTAATATCATCTTCCCATCCACGCCTAAGTTTTTAAAGTGGACTCTTTCCTTCAGGTTTCCCCGCCAAAAGCCTGCGCGTATTCTTCTTCTCTCTCACACAAACGCCCATCTTTTTCTCCTGGATTTGATAAACCGAATATCTATCATAGTGAGGAGGCCAAATCATGAAGCTCCTCGTTATATAATTTTCTCCAGTTTCCTGTTAGGTCCTCTCTCTTAGGCTTAAATATCTTCCTCAGCACCCTATTACCGAACACCAACAGCCTATTTTTTCCCCCTTAATGTGAGAAACCAAGTTTCACAACCATACGGAACAAAAAACAAACATTATTCACAACTTATAAGGAGGCAAAATTATAAATAATTCTGTATATTTTAATCTTCACATTTTTCGGGAGCAAAATGGAAGACACAAGATTCCGGAATTTTATTCCAAGGTAAAATTATAACTACCACTACTACTACCATTACATACTACTTATGCTGCTATCGCCGCCACCACTTCTACTACTACTACTACTACTACTATTACTACAGACGCTGTTACTGAAATAAAGTTTACTGTGAATTATTTAAATTCGAATAATTATGCCCGGCAGTCCATTTAGCACATGATAAATCTTAGATTAAAGCAACACTACTCAGTCACATGTCAACTGTGGCCGGTATCTGCAGCAGGGTGGTCGTTGATAGGACCACCAGGCAGGCCGACGGAGAGTTGTGACATATGTCATTTTTACTGTGGAAGACGGTCTGACCGAGCCGGTCCGGCGCCACTACTTGTTAGGGCCATTTGAAAATAAAGTGACAGTGGAGATGACGGTCCTTGCGGACTCTGATTTCGTCACGTAATTCTCAACCAGTGACTCCTGTGCATACACGAATACACGGCCGTGTCGGCAGCAGTATCACTGCTGTTGAAACCAGAAATTTTGTGTCCGGACCTACTCTCAGGAAGAATAACAGCAGCAGCAGCAGCAGTCGCTATGACTGTGGTAATGCAAATCTACCCACGAACGGTCATTCTTTTGGTAGTGTTTGTATTTCCGTTGTATTTGTCGCTGGGACTGATGCTAGAGGTTGTGTAGTATAGCTCATGAAATCCGTACTCCAGCATTAATTTACCCTTAAAACTATGATATCAGTATGATATAATTATCATCAGAAAAGATGACAAAATTTTCGGATAGTCAAATTTCATGACTGATTTCCGAGCCGAGTTTCCGTGTATAAAATCGGTTTACATTCATTACAAACGTTCGTATTCGGCGAATAAACGTTCAAGGAGTAAACACGGACGCAAATTCTCGTACAAAGAATAGAATCTGCTGTTCTTTTGTTAAAAAGTTTTGCCGTATCTAAATTCCACTCTCAAGCATTTATCAACCGTAAATCAAAAACGTCGTTGAAAAACCACTCAACCATCCCAAGTCGAAAATTTTATATACAGGCATGTGACTAAAAAATTACTTTAATTTTCTGCTCTACCTTACGATCGACGCGCGTAAATATTAACAGTACAAAGAGGCCCAAAACCTGTAGTTAAAAATGACGAAACGTAGACCATGACATTGTACGTGCGTAGGCGCGCGCTTGGTGTGTGTGTGTGTGTGTGTGTGTGTGTGGCGTTGTGAGGAAGAAAACAGGAAATGTAACTCAGTTATTTCTTTCATGGGAAATGCCTACAGAAAGTTTTAAAGATTTCCACATCTTTTTTTTATTATTATTAGTTTCCTTAGATGGGGCTACTTTTGTCTTGCTGGACTCCTTTCTGTTCTGATCTTCAATCATATTCCTGACCTTTCTTTACACTTCTCTATCCCCCAAGAACACAAAATCGTCTTTTGTCACCATTAACCCGTCTTCTCCCCACCATGCCACAGGAACCGGAACGCAGTGTTTCTTATTTGCTCCGGTTCTCTCGTCCGCAATCCTTCCTCGCTTTGTCTGCACGGAGTGCACTCCCCTCTTTCAACAGCGATTCAGCCCTCACTTCTTACCGCCACTTTGCGCCACTCGTTCCAGTAGACATCGAGTGACTTACACCGAGAGTAGGATTTTGCACACCACTTCAGAAGCTGTGACGCGAATGTGTAAAGTTGATCCCTCCGGTCTTCATCTCACATCCCAGCGTCGGGATGTACAGTAACAGTGATTCCAGTTAATAGAAGAAACTATTTAGCATCAGAAAAAATAAATTAAAAGCGACATTGCAGCTTTATCGATCAAATTGCAGTAGTTGTAATGAATATCATATTTAATTTGGAACACAGAAACATTACAATAATAATAAAATTACACATATCCGTCCTTTGGTTTAAAATTATTTAGTTCCACCGATAGACCTTAATACATTTTACACGGTCATTGTCCATCTTTCCATCCATGATAAATTATATGGATACCTGTTCCATTACTGGTGAAATGGCCCGTTCACAGTCCCGGGTTTTCTTAAAATTAATGGTGAAGTAAGGCTGTCCATGTGCGAGCCATGAAAGCAGGCCTACCGTACAGCTCAACCCAGTACTAACTGCGAGTAACTAGAAGCACTGTGCCATGGTGACAGAGACTAACTGGACTTACGTACCGATTTTGCCCTGGTATGAAATTTCACACTACAGTTTCGGAATCTGCTGTCTGAGCCAATATTTTCTTAATTTTGATGATGCGGCTGTGACGAATATCCAAAACTCTTGGCCGATACCTCGGTACATTTGCTAATTAATAAACGGAAATTCATTTATAACCTACTCACGATACAGGACAAAACAGTCCAAAAATAGAAAAGCACTTTTATTTTAAGTAGGTTTATTATTGCTGTTTTTACTTTGGATGTCGGACTGCTGGCTAGACGTCAGTATTCGGAAGCTCCTGCGACCGGTCACCTCGACACAGGTTTTTCTTGGTTTCACTGTGTTCCCAAGATTCCAAGTTGCCACTACAAGTTTCTCATGTAGCTCTCCCGATTTAAATTTATTAGTAAGCAATTTCATATTGTGTATACATGTAAAATAACCACTGCCACCGGATGACAACCCAATTGCAGTGAATTATTATTATTATTAAGGAAAACTTCATTATTTTTCCAAGTAAAGTATAATATAAAACAGAAGTCACCTTCTTCAAATATTTCGGGTTTCTGTAAAACTATTTCTTCTACCGCGGTCCACAGTTTACGAAACACTGGTCTAGGCGTTACTGACAGCCCATCGCTAGGACCAGACCTCTCACAATATGCGAAAGAGGAGTTACAAAAAATCCACAGTAAAACTGGACAACTGTCGTCTCTTTTTATTTAATTAACACGTTCTCTGACGTGGCTGCTGTGTTAGGCATGCTGCAGTGTATCGGACAAGTGCCGTGGTTATGAAATGTGCCTCGAGGTGACCACAACTGTCACCGCTGCACGAAGAGGGAGAAGGAACTGATAAAACAGATCAGGGAGCACAGTCAACCAGCCAGCCAGTACCATTGATTTTTTGTATGTAAAGCTCAGCAGAGATTTGGGATAAAGAGAGGGTGGGTACTGGAGGGGTGAAGGGTGTTAGTGCCCCACTCAGTATATGTGTGCCACAATTGTGTTACGACCACCCCTCCTTCTGCCTCTCATATATATACATATATAATATATACACCCCCGAAATGAGATAACGTTGCTAGGAGGTGGTGAACAGAAGGGGCATTGAGGGTAACCACACCGCAGACGGAGGATGAGGGACGGTTCAACACACTTCCCTTCACTTGCGTGCCCTCTCACTTCCCCGTTCTATGAAACATAATACACTTCGTTACCCTCATCAAAAATTTGCACAGTGCAAGTTTTTTTTTGTTGTTGTGTACGTGTGTCGGAGGAGGCATATGTAGAGGGATGCACAAAAGAAGGGGGACCGGGCGGGTATGGTGCACAGCAGGCCTATGTGGAGTATTAAAATTCGAAATTTAAAAGATTATTATTATCATCATCATCATCGTCGTCATCATCATCATCATCATCCTAATACTACAACTTAAATTCCAACGAATATATCAACAAACTTTATCAGCACACTCAGTTTCATTTGAGGTTCTCACAGTGGTGGCGGTGATGATGCAACGAAATGCTGTTTCCTATCCTGATCTCCAATTGCGTGTTTAGGTCGGGACAGTACACAGTAGAGTGGGGACCGCGGTTGTACAGTGGTTAAGGTGCTGTGCTACAAATCGGAAGGTCGCTGGTTCGATCCCAGCTGGTGTCATTGACATAAAATCCTTCCGATCGCACTATGGCCCTGGGGTCGACTCAGCATCTAACAAGAACGAGTACCAGGAGCATTTCTTGGGGGTAAAGGCGACCGGTGCGTAAGGCTGACAACCTTACCACCATCCTGTGCCGTTGTCATGAAATCTGGGAACCTTAACTTACTGGAACCCTCTGGGCCACTCGAGGCCTGTAACAGGACTGCTTTACCTTTACGTTTTACACGGTAGAGTACTGTGATGTCCCGGTGTAATTTTGGCATGTGAAAATATTCCAGCAACACAATGTTGTAAATAAAGCACTCCCATATGTCGTCTCTATGCATGACATAGCTTTTCAATTGAAAAAGCAACAGTCCACGTAACAGCTACAAGTTCCAATGTCAGCGCATTACATAAAACTTGATCAGCAACCAATGCACAGCAGGGTAATTAACATTAATTTCCCACCGGTTGGAAGAAAACTATGCATTAAACGTGGCTGAAAATTATAATGCCTTTTTCTCTAGTCACTAACCATCAATGAGGGGGAAATCACTCGTCACCTGATAAAAAAAAGATTAAATTTTTTTAAACATCTTATCCGTTTCCGTGTTGGGGAATGTAATCTGATCCTACTGACAAGTTAGGAAATTACGTACGGCCTAACAAATCTGGAGTTGTCATTTATTTTTTGTTAACTGTCTTTTAAAAACCGTTAAGAATGGCGGAAATATATTGGATATGAAATGTATCCCCGCACCTTCTGCTTGAAACGTCTTCTGCTCCTGTAAACATTTAGTGACGTATGTTTCAAGACATGCACAAAAATCATGAAATGCGTCCATCACTTTTTTTTATTAAACCGGAAGTGGAATGTTCCGACAAATTTTGATAAATTCCTCATGTCAAATTTCATGAAAATCCGTTCATTGTCGAGAGGCTTAATGCATGCGGACACAAGAGTGGTTTTTAATAAGCGCTTACCTGGGACATGTGAACGTACGAAAAGTGCGAGACTGAGGGCCAGTTGGTTAGTGGAGGGAACATTTAGTGGGTTGGTCATGTGATTCTAAATGAAGCAAATGTCCGACAGGATCAGCTTACAGAGACCAAGTACAAACCCACCACTGCCAGCTTCCGGGCGAGTTTTCACGGAACAGCGAATAAAGCCCATTAATCTCACTTCGCATGACCAGCTAACCTCAAGACTTACCGAGAGTGTGGCAGATATATTGAGCCGTAATGGGCTGTCCGACTTAGCACTGTTTGATTGAGTCATCTCAGGTACTCTGTCTGTACGTGTGAAGTAACGGAGAAGAGAGTATCGTGCTGAACAGCTTATTGCTAGTGTTGTGGGGACAGATAGCCCAGCGGAGGGGGTGCTGTAGAAGGGGGAGGTCATCTCTCCTACATTCCGTCATGCATATTCAATTGAGCGTGGCTGCTGTGGCTGTAAGGCAGCTTGCTGGTGGTGGCTCAGAGCTGAGCCACAGTACACACTGCGCCAGAAAGTGCACCTCTCAACAGGAATGCGTGACTCGGGGACAGACACACGCTTGTTGCAGAAGACATTTACGTGCACTCTGCTCAGTAAGAGATGAACAGTTCCTAAGTCCGAAACCGGAAGTGATGTAAGCGTGTAGCTGGCGTAATAATGCCAATCATTCGTAATTTCCATATATTCATTGCTGTCTCTCTTTTGTCTACCTTCCTGCCATTATGATTTCACAGGATATAGGGCCCACCATATACTGTAAACGTTGATTTGTGCTCCACGTGCGGGCAGTATTAAACTTTTACATTTTCGCAGGTACAAAATTTAACGTTTTTTTTCCGATGAACTCTGAACTTTACATAGATTCAAATATTAATCACGTTTTTGCATAACATTTCTGTCACATTTTTACAATAACGGAACAAAGACTTGTTCAGTAACAGCACACGGGCAAGAACCAAAAAGTAAAATGTACGCGAGGAAGGAAAAACTTAACTTTTTTCACAGTTATCGCAACGTCCAGAATGAGTTTAAACACGATGAACTACGTGGATACTGAAGTAAATTTTAAAAAAAGGTAAAATAACAGTGGGGTACGGCACTTTTCATTTTACAGCAACCACACTTATGCGGTTCGTTGTCTGCGCAAGGTCTTCAGGTCAGGGAGTATAAAACCCAAGATCGCAAGGGCCTTTTGATGGGTCGTGAAATCCCCCCCCCCCCCAAAAAAAAAAATATTAAGCGAATTTTATGCCTTATAACACTGTACGTATGCACGTACGAAGCATATACAGCCTGAATACACAAAGATAAATCGAAATGTAAAGCGACCTTGCCTGTAGAAGTGCTGAAATCGACGCAGCGCGAAAATTAGCGGTTGACTTTACATACTATGCACTGTCGCCAAGAGTCACTGTCAGGTTTAATTAGTGGTGTTTGTTTACAAATCATTTTTAAAGATAGCGGCACTGCTTTTGAATTGCACCGTTGTAGAACAGCGAACTGTGGTCCTTTTTATGTGGTCAGAAGGCGTTAGAATACAGCGATACGTCGGCTAACGAGTGACCCTGCTAACGAATTTTTCGGCTAAGGAAGATTTTTTTTCGCTGTTTTTCGGACTCGGCTAACGTATGTTTTAGTGGATGCGCGCGCTAACATAAAGCAGCAAACATGAACGGTCGGGACATTCCAGGAGCTTATCTTTTCCGTCTGTATGTGTGTTTCGGCTAACGAAGATTTCGGCTAACGAATGTGATTCCGGAACGAATTATCTTCGTTAGCCGAGGTATCACTGTATCTGAAATTTATCAGAGAATGTTAGCGCTTTGCAACAAGCGTAGAAGTTGGCCGTACAATGGAGGGTTTCTCTTGCTCCACGATAACACGCTTCCGAATTCCGCGGAATCTACCGTTGAAGTAATCAGGCAGATGAAATTTGAACTTCTCCCAAATCCCACCCATAGCCCAAATTTAGCTCCATCAGATTATTACATGTTTGGAACCATTCGTGGACGAAGATTTGAAAGTGGAGATGAAGTTTGGACGCGGTGCATACGAGGTTTCCATCAAAACCGAAAACTTTCACCTCAGATGGGAAGGGCGATTTGTTGAGAAATAGAACACTTTGCATTTGTTACGGACTACAGAACACGAGGTAATTTATAAATTCGTTTTATTTTTTGATTCCGCCTCGTAAATTGTGTTTGTTTTACTTTCAATGGGGGGGAAGGGGGGGTTTCACTATCATGTTTTAAGTCCTCGGATGTTTTACGGGGTGCTGAGTGGGCATTATTAATTACTTGAGTCCCAAAGAAAATTTGATGGACATACCTGAGACGTGGAGAACAATTTTCAAAACCGCTGATCAAATCTTACCTTCAACCGGAAAGTTATGGTGTGACAATCAGGGGATAGCTGTTGTGTGAAAGTAAGGATTTGGAAAGTGTACGTGTATTTAAACACTATTTCAAACAATGATTGAATTTTTCATTTCGTAATACCTCCCGATTTTCAGCGTTTATTGGCTTTCTAGACCGGATGATATGGGTTCGGAAGTGCAAAGGACGCCTATCCCTGAAATAAATTTAATTTAAAAACAAAATAGAAAGGAACAAGATGCTCTCGTTTCTAGCTTTTTTTTTTTTTGCAATAAACAAATCGAAAATTGTAATGCAGGAACTTTACAATTATGCATATTATAGGAAGTGGTCCTTCAAGTTTAATCGAGTGTAGTAGACTTCACTGTAGGAACCTGTCTCTCATCTTTCGACCAGCAAAAGGGAAAATATATAGGTTTTCATTTTACGTAAACCGACCACGTCCCGAGGACGCCTAACTTTTGGATGAACTGTGTCGCCCTGCTGTTATATTGTGAAATCTGTGAAAGAGGGTTGGAAATGGGAGGGGTGAGTGTGGGCGGCAAAGGGGTGGCAGAGAGAGACAGAAGGGGGTTCCACTTTATAATTCTGTCGAGCGTCCCTTTTCGCTGTTTAATTAGGGGACGGACGCATTACCATATCGCAGCTTGGCCTTTGCAGCTTTGCTTTATAAATACCACCACCTCTACCCTTTAGCTGAGCCCCATCCATGATGTTACATTTACAGGGTTAAAACAAAATCAATATTGGCAACGAACACCACAACGAGGACAGGGATCCTGACTGTTCAGCACAAGACCGGGATATTAACCACACAAATTCAGACGCCTCAGCGTTTTAGGGGGTACGGGAACGTCGTCGACTCTCATTTTATATTTGTTTGTTATGGCTTCTAGCACTAAGCCTTCGTGACAGTATTGAAATAATGGCCTTTGAGAATACCCCCCCCCTCCGCCCCTTCCTCCACCCACAATCTCGGTACCTTACATTCTGACCTACATACCATCCACGTAAGTTAACGCGGTACCCACAAACACATTTGTTATACTTCACTTGAAATAGAGCTTTACTTGTGGAATAAATGTTCTGAATTCTTCTTAACAATCCCACCAATTAACAATGGAGTAATCCTTCAGGGTTTTAGGAGTCAATGAAACCTTTTTGAACCACTGCACACGGAGTTTTTCATTTTTGCCGGGAACACTTGTCAGTTATAACGCCATACTTAGAGTTAATAGACCTACATTATGTGTGTCAAACATGCGGTCCGCACAAAGGTATACGATTTGCCCTTCTCACCTTCTGACAATTATGTAGAGTATTACTGTCCTTAAAACTTCTGTTGCATAATACATCTAAAAAATAAAGAAAAAATAAATATAAACAATATTTTATATCCATTGGGATTTCGACATTAGAAACTTGACGTACCAACTAAGATCGACGAGGGAATTTGACATTAAAAGTGGCGGTGCAAAGTATAAACTCTGATTTCGGATTTCGCTCGCAAATTGTTTTGAGCTTGACAGGCCTGCCCTCTACCTTCCTGTTCGACCGAATGTAAATGTGTGAAGCTTTTCGTTCTTCCAAATTTGAGTTGTAGTCTTCTTACCTAAGTCTAAAATTACTGATCAAATAAAATAAATATAGATATTACAGTCCCTTCAGATATAAGGCCATACATGCGTATATACGTACATCACACGTGCACGTACATAGAGACATATATTTTCCCCGCATCCAAACAAGTGACCCAGAAATGAATTCAAGAACTCAGAAATGATCGCCCGTTTGGTAACCCGAAATTATTCTCATGATGGACGAAATGGAAACTCGTTACGTTTGCAAAGGCACAGCCATAATGAAGCTCAATGAACTTATCAATGGGCTCAATATTCCATCATAACTTTGATTAATTGATTTTAATTGGAAAATCGAGAATTCGAGTTAACGTTTAATATATTCTTAGTTGACCATATTGGAACAAAATTAAGTAGAGAGTGACAGGCCGCATTCAATATCACGAAGTGGCAGAAGCAATGTTATTTATAACTGATATAGATGGAAATGGAGTGTGAAGAGCTGAGGAATATTTATGGACGTTTGCGAATATGTCAGTGTGACTGTCCAGGGTTAAATGAAGGGAAAACAATAGAATCCAAACCACTGTCATTAGAGTTGAATTGTGTAGGGGATAACGAACTTCAAATGGCCATCCTGAAAAGCGAAACCATCTTCAGATGTCAAAAAGTAGAGTGCTTTTGCTGCTTAAAAATTTAACGTCTGGTTAATGGGGGATTTTTACCTCTGAATACACTAATAAAAACTGAACAATTCAAGCTTAAAATTGGCCAGCAATTTCGTAGCCAGAGCCATGTAATGAAACGTAGAATACCAAGCATGAGGAGGTAAACTGAGTTAGTAATTGGTGAAGTGAAAGTGTATTCATACATATGAACGGGCAACCAAATACAAAAACAGGTTGCAGTAACACACAAAATAAGTACGGTAAGTCTATATACAGTCCTGCCGTATATGAGTTAAATATTTCGACAGCGGAGTATCATCCGTATAAAATGAAATGACGTGGAAAAATATATTAATATACATCCCTCATCAGCAACGTTCCGTAAACGTTCTTCACCGGACACACGCTAACAAACCAGATTCATGTCCCACCACCCAACGACATGCACGAATTTCATAGAAGACGTGCAGATGCGCTTCGTCTCACATCGTTCGCAACATCGTGAACCGAGAATTACCTCCAGTCAGCTATTAAAATACATTACATTTCGAAAATATTACATTTGCCCCCACAGAAGGCGTATTTATTTCCATGGCCCAATTTTGGCTCTAGTCTCACTGAGAAATGAAGAAGTCTATTTTCGACAATAAGTCGCAAGCATGATTTTGACAAATCCTGAAAGTTCAAATCATACCCATTCAACACGTAACTCGCTGGGAAAATGTTGCCCGCGGAGACAATCCGAATGAGAAAACGTCCTTAGAACTTTCCTCGTGAAAGCCGAGACAAAGTGCCGCAATAATTTTGAGACTTTACCGAGCTACTTATTTATGGAGACATACACTGCTAACGCGATTCGGGAAGTGTTTAAAATAGCGACATTTCCTGGGTTGAGAATTGCATTTTTATAAGCTTTCCCTGTTATTAAAAATATATTTTATAGCACATGATGTATAGCGAAATACACAGGTCAAGTGATACATGATGCTCATCCCTCCTTCATTCTGTGTACTGAATGAATTTCATAATGCCAGCATGCAGAGCAAATTTTGCCGAAGTTGCCGGGTCCACACTCTAGGTGAGAAGGCCTGACCTGGATTATATAAAAAAAAGTTACAGTGATCCCGTTACAGGTCCGGTGTGGCCCAGAGGATGGGTAGAGGTTAGCTCTACTCTTCCATGACTGCGGCACTAGAAAGGGGTCAGCAGCACACCCCAGGAAAGACCCAGTACCCATTTTACAGGAGGCTGGGTGGGCCCCAGGGTCGGTCTGGATGGGCGGAAAATCTCGTCCCCACCGGGATTCGATCCCGGACCGTCCAGCCCGTAGTAAGTCGCCATACTGAATGAGCTACCCGACCCACGACCTGAATTATATGGTGTCAGTAAACTTACAGGGAACTAGAGCTGCTGAAATGGTGCCGGTCTTTGAAAAAGACAGTGAAACGAAGGGATGCGAATGTCAGTTTATGAAATTAAAACACTGGCTCCAATCATCAGACATAAAAGTCTTGTGAGACATCCCTGATGACAGGCGACCTACCGAAGTAGTTAGCCCACTGTGACAAATGTAGAGGAAATTTGTATGCATCGATGTCAGGGAGCAAACAGTGCGACAACAAAATGGAAGGAGGCAGTGGGGTTAGAGATGAAGTTGGAATACTTCAAGTACGCTGGGTACACGGCCTTTTGGCACTATTCGACCCTCACTTGTTCTTTCCTGTAAACTGAATGACTAAAAAACGGGTGCACAATGGAATGTTGCAAGTTCGCCGGAAATCCATAGGATCTGATTCAGCACCGGCTGCACCAGTCCTTCCCAATTATGCCGGAGACTTCTTTCACACTGAAATTGGTTCGCAAAATCAACAGTGACAACGCACCAAATTTTGTTTCTTCACGCAAACTTTTCGCACTCGAAAAATATTTACGGAAGCCCTAATAAAATTCTTATACATGAAGCCAAAAAAACTTGACCACTTGTTATGGTGGTTTGCGATAAATATATACATACATAAAAAGGTCATAAAGTCAACATCCTTTAATCGCATATACCTAGAAATAAAAATTATGTTTCATGTATAAGAAAAAAGGACTCTTAAAACAAATATGAGGGTCGATTTAAAAAAAACTTCAAAATATGGTCGTTTTTATTTATTCTGTACTGCGACACCACTCAAGGGGGCCGCCATGTTACAGAAAACATAGAAAAGCACGAAAATCATTTTTCATTTCTAAAGTGTAATTGCTTAAGGTGCAAATACTGTACCCAAGAGTAAATAATAATAATAATACGTAGAACATGAAATGTGTGATGAAACCGATAATGATTGGAGCCACCGGAATAGTAACAGAAGGTTTAAAGAAAAACTTTGAAGCCATACCAGGGAAACATTCAGTAGATCCACTACGCACGACACCTACGCTAGTAACATTACACATTATATGGAAAGTACTGCAGTCTGAAACTTAGAGCATGAGCGGTGGAGATCACCGCTGGTTCAAGAGCAGTAAGGAAGAAGGGGCCTGTGACAAGAGACAACATGATAGCAATAATCGTAACAATAATAGTGCGTTTAAAACTGCTTAATCTGCGCCCTGCTGTATACAGGGTGTCCCAGGAGGAAAGGACCTAACTTCGGGAGAGTGTTCCTCAGGTCAAACTAAAACGATATAACCCGAAACACCTATAACCAAAGTTCAATGGTTACGGAGATATTGGCCAGAGAAGTTTGAAACTTTGACAGCTATTACTCACTTATTGATTACCAAATACATATTGAAACTGGCAGGAATATGTGGTTTCTGTAATGTTA
>Ga0123354_10006605_pt1 | contig 17272 bp, 19 predicted proteins | sample TergutLab28metaG_2_FD_97872 | JGI IMG/M metagenome (GOLD analysis project Ga0123354, IMG submission 97872) | Labiotermes labralis P4 segment gut microbial communities from Petit-Saut dam, French Guiana - Lab288 P4 | ecosystem: Host-associated > Arthropoda: Insects > Digestive system > Gut ...
TGCAGGAATTATGGCTTCGTTTTCTGACCGAAGTAAACGAGGGAACGGAAAAAATTCCCCAAGAATTATTAGAAAACGAACTGACGTGCGAAGCGGTCGGTTATATGGAAACGGCTGCTTACACCTTAGCGCAGTTGGAAGCCTACGACGCGGCGAAATTGGCTATTATAACCGAACGAAGCATAATGTCCGAAGCAAAAAGGGAAGGCGAAGCGAAAGGACGAGCGGAAGGACGAGTGGAAGGACGAGCGGAAGGATTGGCAGAAGGTGAGGCGAAAGGCGAGGCGAAAACAATTGAGCGCATTGTGATAGACAGCAAACTCAGTGGATTTCCCGTGGAACAGATACGGTTGTTTACCAAACTTACCGTCGAACAAATTGATGAAATTCTGAAACGGAACGGAATCGGAACGGAATAAAATTTTGCTGTAGCCCGTTAGACATACACGTTGATAACTCCCTATGAAGCGAAGCGATTCTGCCTCGACCGAGACTTAAACATAAATTAACATCTTAAAATTAAACCAATTTCTTTTGCTTAAGTCTTAATAATACAAATCCGAAATTTTGGAAGAGAGCGATAGATAATTGAGACAGAACGTCTCACATGAAACAATAACAATAACGTAATATTTAAACAAAATGAAAACAACAAGAATTTTTATGGTGACTTTTTTAATGTCGATTTTTTGTGTAGCATTCTCGTATGCTCAAAAAACTCAAAATCCCCAACAGACCCCTGCAGAAAGAGCAGCCAAACGTGTAGAAATGCTGAAAAAATCGCTTAATCTGACAGACGATCAGGCAGTAAAACTACAAGAAGCGCAAACACAACTGTTCAATGATATGAAACAGATTCGTGGCACACATGGTAACGGTGATGTAAATCGAGAAGATATGAAAGCTAAGCGAGAAGATATGAAGGCTAAGGGCGAAGATATGAAAGCTAAGGGTGAAGATATCAAGGCTAAAGGTGAACGGATGCAAACCGATAATCCCGAAATGAAGGCTAAACGTGAAGCAATGAGAACTGAAATGAAAGCCAAAAGAGATGCTTATGATGCTACGCTAAAAACAATTCTTACGCCCGATCAATATCAAAAGTATCAAGACTTGCAAAAGGATAGACAAAAAAATTGGGACAAAAAGATGCAGAAAGGAAAAAAATTTCAGGGCGATCATCAAAAAAATGACCCGGCAAAAACCCCGAACAATCAATGACAATATTTATAATTCTCGCATTCTAACCAAACGTAACAATAAGAAGCTGTCTTAAAAACCGATTTTTTAAGACAGCTTCTTTTTTACATTTTTCTTCTGTCGCTGTGCTATTTTTTCTTAATTAGCGACACAACAAAAAGTAACACTATGGCACCCACTACCGCCCCGATTAATCGGAGGATTATGCTGCCGCCCGCAGTATTTATTCCAAAAAATCCGAAAATCCAGTTGCCGATTATACCACCGACAATTCCCAGTAATAAATTAATTAATAGACCAAATCCCTGACCTTTCATGATTTGTCCGGCCAACCATCCGGCAACTGCGCCGATTACGATAGATAATAACCAACTCCACATAGCATAATAATTTAAGTAGTGAAACAATCATAATTCATGCAAAAATAATCTTTTTTAAGATTACTTGTTATTTTTTCCTGTTGTTTTTTTCTGCCTTTTAAATAAATTTTTCAGAAAACCGGTAAATTTCGTTGGTTATAATAAATATTATTGTATATTTGCAGCGTTTTTAACTATACAATACTGATGAAAAGTTTTTATTTTACATATTCCTATTATTACTTTTACTTTAAGGGAAAGTAAAACAGGATTTTGTATAATAAAATAAAAGTAAAAAACAATAAAAAGATAATATGAAATCCTGTCAGAAATGGCGGGATTTTTTTTTGAATAAAAAACAACGATATAGAATAATGAAAAAAACAGTAGCTATTCAGGGAATCGAAGGGTCATACCACGAAACCGCCGCTCGCAGGTATTTTGAGGAGAATTTCAAGGAAGAAATCGATATACTTCCTTGTAAACGATTCAAAGATGTTATTTCGGCTGTAAAAAGAGATCCGAATATTATCGGTATCATGGCAATTGAGAATACCATTGCCGGCAGTTTATTACAGAACTACGAGTTGATTCGCGAAAGCGAATTGGTTGTGATTGGAGAGCAAAAATTGCATGTTTCTCACAGCTTAGCCGCTTTGCCGGAAGATTCTTTGGAAACGATTTTCGAAGTCATCTCGCATCCGATCGCCTTGATGCAATGCTCCGACTATTTGAATGCCTTGACCCGAGTTAAAATTGTGGAAGGCGAAGATACGGCTTTGAGCGCTAAAATGATAGCCGAAAACGGATTGAAAGGGCATGCCGCCGTTTGCAGCCGCTATGCCGCCGAAATGTATGGTTTGAGCGTTTTGGAAGAAAGCATCGAAACAAATAAGCGGAATTTCACCCGCTTTCTGCTGTTGACCAATCGTTGGCTGGCGGAAGAATTGGTTAATGAATCGGAAATCAACAAGACATCCATCGTGTTTACGGTTGCACATACCGAAGGAAGTTTATCTAAAGTATTGACTGTCCTTTCATTTTATGATATAAACCTGACAAAAATCCAGTCACTCCCGATTCTCGGGCGTGAATGGGAATATTTGTTTTATGTGGATTTTACTTTCAAAAGTCTATTGAAATACAAACAAGGTTTGGATGCAATTCGTCCGTTGACAAGAGAATTTCGGATTTTAGGAGAATATAAGGAGAAAGATTGAATATTGATAAAGTATAAATTTTATGAAAACGATTGAACCTGCGAATCGAACCAATGCCGTAAGCGAATATTATTTTTCGAAGAAATTGAAAGAAATCGCTGAAATGAACGAGCAAGGCATGAACGTAATCAGCTTGGGTGTGGGAAGTCCCGACCTGCCTCCCTCGGAAGATGCAATTGAAGTACTGTGTCGGTCGGCACACCAAGCCGATACGCATGGATACCAACCATACGTGGGCATTCCCGAATTGCGCCGGGCCTTTGCCGAATGGTATAAAAAATGGTTCCGGGTCGATTTGAATCCGAATACCGAAATCCAACCCTTAATCGGTTCAAAGGAGGGAATATTACATATTTCTTTGGCTTTCCTGAACCCGGGCGATGGCGTTTTGGTTCCTAATCCCGGTTATCCTACCTACAGCTCAGTCAGTAATTTGGTGGAAGCCCAAATCATTCCCTACGATTTGAAAGAAGAAAACAATTGGCAACCCGATTTTGAGGCATTGGAAAATATGGAACTCTCGAATGTTAAATTGATGTGGGTCAATTATCCGCACATGCCGACCGGAACGCCTGCCACAAGAGAATTGTATCAACAACTGGTTGACTTCGGACGAAAACATCATATCGTTATTTGCAACGACAATCCTTATAGTTTCATCTTGAACGACAATCCGATGAGCATCTTGGAAATAGAAGGAGCGAAAGAGATTTGCATCGAAATGAACTCCTTAAGTAAATCACAGAATATGCCCGGTTGGCGTGTGGCGATGCTGGCCTCCAATCCTCAGTTTGTTCAATGGATTTTGAAAGTGAAAAGCAATATCGACAGCGGACAATTTAAACCGATGATGTTGGCAGCCGTTCAAGCCTTGCAAGCACCCAAAGAATGGTACGTCGGGATTAACGAAGTCTATCGGCGGCGACGTAAAATAACGGAAGCAATCATGGATACCTTGCATTGCAGCTTCGATCCGAAACAGTCGGGTATGTTTCTTTGGGGAAAGATTCCCGCTGAATACGAAAGCAGCGAAACCTTGGCGGATAAAATTCTCTATAAAGCCCGCGTCTTTATTACTCCGGGTTTTATTTTCGGCAGCAACGGAAACAATTACATTCGTGTTTCCCTTTGTTGTAAAGATGAACAGTTGGAAGAAGCTTTGAGAAGGATTGGTATAAAAATATAATATTATGGAATTTGAATCAATTTTATTACCCGGAATCAGCGAGCAACGTCCACTGATTATTGCGGGTCCTTGCAGTGCGGAAACAGAAGAACAAGTAATGACCACTGCCCGAGAATTAGCAAAAAAAGACATAAAAATTTTTCGTGCGGGAGTCTGGAAACCGCGCACGAAACCGGGTGGATTTGAAGGTGTCGGTTTGCCCGCGCTTGACTGGTTGCAACGCGTTAAAAAAGAAACAGGCATGTACACGGCAACTGAGGTGGCAAATAAAGATCATGTGATTGAAGCCGTCAAACATGGAATTGATGTTTTATGGATTGGAGCGAGAACATCCGTTAATCCTTTTGCCGTTCAAGAAATTGCCGATGCTCTGACGAGTACCGGTTTTCCCGGTGTGGTTTTAATCAAGAATCCGGTGAATCCCGATTTGGATTTGTGGATTGGCGCTATTGAACGGGTGTACAATGCGGGCATACGAAAAATCGCTGCGGTTCACCGGGGATTCAGTTCGTACGATAAAAAAATTTACCGTAACCTTCCGCAATGGCACATCCCGATTGAATTAAAACGACGCATCCCGAATTTGCCTTTGCTGTCCGACCCAAGTCATATCGGCGGGAAAAAAGAATTGATCGCTCCTTTGGCTCAACAAGCCATGGACTTGAATTACGATGGCTTAATCATCGAATCGCATTGCGATCCGGATAATGCGTGGAGCGATAAAGAACAGCAACTTACGCCGGATATTTTAGCATATATCCTGCATACGCTCGTCATCCGAGATACCAAACAAACCACCGAAAGCCTGACCGAATTGCGTCAACAAATCGATGAAATAGACAATGAAATGCTTGAAGTTTTGGCAAAACGGATGCGCGTCTCAAGGGAAATAGGACAATATAAACTGGAACATAATATGCCCGTTCTTCAAACCGGCAGATACGACGAAATTTTAGAGAAACGAACCTCGAATGCCGTGAAGATGGGTATGGGCGCCGATTTTATGAAAACCGTGTTGGAAGCTGTTCATGAAGAATCAATCAGACAACAAATTGTAGTAATCAATCAATAAAATTAATCAAAAACAAATAAAATGAGAATCCAAATTTTGGGCGCCGGAAAAATGGGAGCTTTCTTCGCCGATGTTTTAAGCTTCCAACACGAAGTGGCTATTTTCGACCGAAATCCCGAAAAACTGCGCTTCACCTACAACTGCATTCGAATGAGTCGCCTGGAAGAAATCTCCGATTTCAAACCGGAAATTTTACTTAACGCAGCTACGGTACAATTCACGATTGATGCTTTCCGTCAAGCGATCCCTTTCACTTCGGAATCCTGCATCCTTTCTGATATTGCTTCCGTAAAAACCGGTTTAAAAGATTTTTATCAGGAAGTGAAACGACCTTTTGTCTCTACCCATCCGATGTTCGGACCTACTTTTGCCAATTTGGGAAATCTTTCTTCCGAAAACGCCATTATTATTTCGGAATCTTCCCATCTGGGAAAAGTCTTTTTTCGTGATTTATACCGATCTTTGAAATTGAATATTTTCGAATACACCTTTGACGAGCACGACGAAACGATTGCCTACTCACTCTCTATTCCCTTTACTTCCACTTTGGTTTTTGCATCGGTTATGAAACACCAGGAAGCGCCCGGTACAACTTTCAAAAAACACTTAGATGTTGCTCGCGGCTTACTTTCGGAAGACGATTATCTGTTGACGGAAATCCTTTTTAATCCGAGAACTCCCGAACAATTGGAACAAATCCGCAGTGAATTGGCGAATTTACTGGAAATAATCAAAACGAGAGATTCTCAAGCGATGGCTGAGTTTCTGAAGCAAGTAAGAAAGAATATCAGCTGATATCCGATTTCATAATTCATGATTCATCATTTTCTCATGCATCCCCGCTGCCGCTTTTCTTCCGTCCCCCATGGCGAGGATTACGGTCGCTCCCCCGCGCACAATATCGCCGCCTGCAAAAACATCCGGTAAATCGGTTTGTAGAGTTTCCTGATTAACGATGATTGTTCCCCATTTGCTAATATTCAATCCGGTAAAAGCATTTGGGATGAGTGGGTTGGGTGATACGCCAATGGCAACGATTACCAAATCGACATCGATTGTCGCGGTGGCGCCGGGAATCTCGACCGGCCTTCTGCGTCCGGAAGCATCAGGCTCTCCCAGTTCCATTTTTTGGAGAATCATTTGCTTTACGTGTCCCTTTTCATCACCGATATATTCAATGGGATTACGAAGATTCATAAAGATAATTCCTTCTTCTTTCGCATGGTGAATCTCTTCCAAGCGAGCAGGCATTTCTTCTTCCGACCGGCGATAAACAATCATGGCTTCGTCGGCTCCCAACCGTTGCGCCGTGCGAACCGAGTCCATAGCGGTATTTCCTCCGCCGATGATGGCAACTTTTTTACCGCGAAAAACAGGCGTATCGGAGTCTTGTCGATTAGCGCCCATCAAGTTGACGCGGGTGAGGTATTCGTTGGAAGATAAAACACCCGCCAAATTTTCTCCGGGAATATTCATAAAATTGGGTAAACCGGCGCCGCTGGATATAAAAATGCCCTTAAACCCGTCTTCATGTAAATCTTCATAACTGATGGTTTTTCCGACTATGCAATTCGTTATAAACCTTACCCCCATTTTTTCCAAGTTCTCTATTTCTACATCTACTATCGAATTGGGCAAACGAAATTCGGGGATACCGTATTTTAATACACCTCCGATTTCATGCAAAGCCTCAAATACCGTTACGTCGTAACCGAATTTAGCCATGTCGCCGGCAAAGGACAATCCTGCCGGTCCCGAACCGACTACGGCAATTTTTATTCCGTTTCTTGCTGCAACTTCCGGTACTGAAATCACGCCGCTTTCCCGTTCAAAATCGGCGGCAAACCGTTCCAAATGCCCGATGGCTACCGGTTCGCCTTTCGTTTTTAAATGGATACATAGGTTTTCGCATTGCTTTTCCTGCGGACACACTCGACCACAAACCGCCGGCAATGATGAGGTGGCTTTCAATGTTTTTGCGGCTTCCAATATTTCGTTGCGCTCTATGCGCTTGATAAATCCCGGAATATTGATTTCTACCGGACAACCCTCCATACAATGGGGTTCCGGACAGTCCAAACAACGTTTGGCTTCTAATAATGCTTGGTCTATCGTTAATCCCAAATTCACTTCTTCGTAGCAGCGACTGCGATAGACCGGGTCTAATGACGGCATTTTTACTCGCGGAATTGCTACTCGCTCCTTGTTTTTTAACTCTTTTCGCAATTCCAGGCGCCACGGCTCGTTGCGTTGTGATTTAATGTATTCCGGATCGATCATGTTCTTTATTGCTTTTTTATTTTTTTTCTCACTCAATCCCTTTGTAGGCATTCAACCGCATCAGCATTTCGTCGAAATCAACCTGATGAGCATCAAATTCGGGACCATCGACACATACAAAGCGAGTTTTTCCGCCTACCGTTACCCTGCATGCGCCACACATGCCCGTACCGTCAACCATTATCGTATTCAGAGAGGCTACAGTGGGTATTTCATATTTTTTGGTTAGTAATGATACAAATTTCATCATGATTGCCGGCCCGATCGTTACGCACATGTCGACGGCTTCCCGATGGATGATTTGTTCTACGCCGATGGTTACCAATCCTTTCTGACCGTAAGATCCGTCATCGGTCATTATGACGACTTCGTCGGAATACGACCGCATCTCTTTTTCAAGGATTATCAATTCTTTTGTGCGGGCAGCCAATACGGTTATCACCTTATTCCCTGCTTTTTTCATGGCTTCCGCAATCGGAAGCATGGGGGCGGTGCCTACACCGCCGCAGGCACAAATAACCGTACCGAAATTCTCAATATGAGTAGCTTTGCCTAAGGGTCCCGCCAAATCGGTAATAAATTCTCCTTCGTTCAGGGCACAAATTTTAGCTGTTGATTTACCGACTTTTTGAATCACCAGCGTTATTGTTCCGTTCGGGATATCGGCAGACGCAATTGTCAAAGGAATACGTTCGCCGTATCTGCCTACTTTCACAATCACGAAATGTCCCGCCTTCCGTGATTTGGCAATAAGTGGAGCTTCTACTTCCAATTTGACTACGTTTTCCGAAAGGAATTCTTTTTTAATAATTCTGTTCATTCTAAAAAACATTCATGGTTAGCACAATTGAAGGAGCAAAAGTAATAAAAATTTTTATTTATAACGTCAATAGGAGCTATGGAAAAATCATTATGAGTCCCGCTTGGAATGCATTCTGAGTAAAGTATCAATAATCAACAACATTAATATAGAAATACCGATGGTTAAAAGATTGGAATCAAAATTCAAATGCTCCTTTGGAAATGCAAAGGAAAAATCGGGAATGAAAATCGTACACAAATAAATAGCTAATGCCGGAAGGATAAAAACGCCTCCAATGCTTGCCGCTATTTGTCCCGCAAATATTCGGCTTTGTTTTCTCTTTTCACGCAAAACTTCCTTCTCGATGCGCACTAATAAATTCTCCATAAAATCCGGTGCGGGTTCATCAACCGGAATTCGGCTGAATAATTCACGCAATTTATCTTCCGATAGGTTTTTATTTGTCTTCATCTTGTAATAATCGATTAATTTCCATTGCTAATTTTTTACGAATCCGATGCAATTTCACTTTCACGTTTGCTGCCGATAAATTGCTGATTTTACTGATTGCTTCGATGGATTGCTCCTTATAATAATACAAAGTAACTAAAAAAATTTCATCCGGAGGGAGTTTCTTTAAAGCTGCATCCAAATAACGCAATTTTATGTCCTTTAATTCAAGTTCTTCTTCATCGCCGTATGTTTCGTTCAAAGCATCTGAATGATCATGGATGGATACAAACGATATTTTCCTTTTTCGTAACTCGGAGATAGTGGTATTGTAGGCAATCCTGTACAACCAGGTCGAAAATTCGGATTCTTCCTTGAACCGGTCCAGCGATTTGAATACCTTTACAAAAATTTCCTGCATAATATCCTCTGCATCTTCCCGATTCTCGACAATTTTAAGTACAATGGTGAAAATCATTTTCTGATAATTCGATACAATGGCCGAAAAAGCCCGGATGTCCCCTGCTTTCACACGCTGAATATAGAATAAGTCATTCGGGTCCTTCATAATTCTTTAGACGCAGACCTTGCCCGTCGGTTACAAAATTACAAAATTTACGGTAATTTACGGTAATTTACGAATCAAAGTCCTTTTTCATACCTAAATGTTTCACTCCTTGTCACTTGCCATCCGTTACTAAATTATTAACAATATTTAACCAAATATATTTTGTTCATTCCAATTTAATCCCATACATTTGCAGTGTTCTATCATACCAATACACTAACTTTATAATACAATAGCAGTCATGATTAATTTTGAAAAAGTCGATTTCAGTTACAGTTCGAAGGTTAAACTCCTCTCGAACGTAAACTTAAAGCTCGAGCCGGGTCACATACACGGCTTGCTTGGAAAGAACGGCGAAGGCAAGAGCACGATGCTCAAGTTGATTGCCGGATTATTGTTCCCCCAAAAAGGAAAAATAGAAGCGATGAATTTCGATCCTTGTAAACGAAATCCCGATATGTTGCAAGATGTTTATTTCCTGCCGGAAGAATTGCCGCAACATACTGTAAGCATTGCAAGTTTCGAAAAGGTGTACGCTCCTTTTTATCCTAATTTCAGTGCATCTTTGTTCAATACTTGTTTGAAGGAATTTGAAATTGCTTCAAAAGATTGGAAAATGAATAGATTATCCTACGGACAGAAAAAGAAAATCTTTGTGGCTTTCGGATTGGCTGCCCAAACGAAAATTCTTTTAATGGACGAACCGACCAATGGTTTGGATATTCCGTCGAAAGGACAATTTCGCCGAATGGTGGCTTCTTCGCTCGATGAAAACCGTTGCGTGATCATTTCTACGCATCAGGTGCGTGATTTGGACAGCCTGATTGACAGTCTTGTCATCATGGATAATCACGAAATCGCTCTGAACGAAACGATTGAATCAATCACCGACAAATTGCTTTTCCGTGTCCAAGATTCGGGAAAATCCAACCTGCCGGTCATCTATTCGGAAGATACCCTGCGCGGTATCTACCAGGTTTGCGAAAACGTAAACAAGGAAGACAGCAAGTTAGATATCGAACTGTTGTTTAATACTGTATATACGAATAAGAAACGGATACAGCAAGTTTTTAATTCCAAAAAATAATATACAAACAATGAAAACAGATATTTTTAATTTCAACCGATTGGGGCTTCTGTTCAAGCGCCTTTTCGCCGAACGTTCTCGTTACGAACTGATTCTGTGGATTACAATGATTATTGTATTCATGTTTTTACGTAATAATCTGGTAGGAATGACAATGGCAATTCTTATTTCCGGCGTTGTTTATGCTTCCAACTTTTATAAAGATATTCATTCTCAGGGAAATGGCGCTGCCTATTTTATGATTCCGGCGTCGCAATTGGAAAAAACGATTATGGGCGTTATCATGACTTCTTTTTACTATTTTGCCGGAATATTGATTGCATACATCATCGGAAATTTATTGGGAACATTTTTAAATAATTTGCTTGCAGGTATAAATATTTTACCCGGTTTCTTTCCCTTTCATCATTCTTCCTTGCAATGGCAATTTTTTACGGGTAATTCCGCCGATCAATTGGTAAATATAACTGTAAATGGAGAAAGCAAATTCTCTAATAATTTATACAACAATCATATACTTAACACTTTTAATGTATTTTTGATTGGGCAATCCATCTATATGTTAGGAAGCATTTATTTCAAGCGCAACCATTTTCTTGCCACTTTTTTAGCTGTTTTTGTCACTCTATTGTTGCTATCGTTTTTACTTGTTATGGAATTAAAATTATTTTGGGATACAACAAGCTTTCAGTATCGTGATGTGATGAGTGAAACGGGCAGATATATATTAAAAAGCTTATATTGGTTGCTTCCCCCATTCTTCTGGGTAGTAAGTTATTTCCGTTTAACAGAAAAACAAATTTAAGTCATGGAATTTAAAGAAACACAAGCAATTTACCTGCAAATCGGCGACTATGTTTGCGAACAGATTTTGCTGGATCGATGGAAAGAAGGCGACCGCCTCTTGTCCGTGCGCGAATTGGGTGGAGTCTTGGAAGTGAATCCGAATACCGTGATGCGTACTTACGATTTATTACAGGCTAAGGATATTATTTTCAACAAGCGCGGCATAGGATATTTTGTATCGGACGATGCCCGTCGGAAAATCATCCAATACCGGAAAAAAGAGTTTTTGGACAGGGATTTGCCCCCGGTCTTCAAGAACATGATTCTCTTGGGAATGACACTTAATGAATTGGAAAATGAATATACTCAATATCAGAAAAATTATGAAAACAAGTAATAAACTTTTGCTGGGCTTATTGGTCGTTATCATCCTTGTGATGACCACCCTTGTTATTTTAGGACGGGTAATGGTATAAGCCCTAAATCCCCTAAAGGGGACTTTACCGCAGTATAATATTCAATCTCACTCCCCTGCTCCCCCTTTAGGGGGCTGGGGGGGGTATTAACACACTAATAAATTTTTATGAAAACTCTTAATATAACTATTCTTATAATTGTTGCATTTTTCACAGCAACCACTCTTTTTGCGGAACCGGCTCCGGATGTTTCCGTCACCGTTAAAGATAGCAAGACCCAAGAAGCGATCGGTTATGCCACCGTAGAACTTTTGACGGTGCAAGACAGCGTGTTAGCAGGAGGTATGACCAATGAAAAGGGATACCTCACGCTGCCCTGCAACATAGACAGCGCCAAGATACGTATTCAGTATCTCGGATATAAAACCTACGAAGCGACGGTCGCCAACAAAAACATCGGCGCCGTTTATCTGGAAGAAGACGCCCAAATGTTGAAAGAAGTAACCGTCACAGGCAGCGCTCAAACTACCAAGATCGACCGCGACGTGTTTGTTATCAGCAAGGAGATGCGCTCCGGCACAGCCACTTCGCGGGAATTGCTCGGCAAACTCAACGGCGTTATCTATAACCCTTACGACCAGTCGATCACGGTGAACGGAAGTACGAACATCCTGATATTGATCGACGGAATTGAAAAAGACCAGAATATGGCAAAGACGCTTTCGCCCGAACGTATCGACCGCGTGGAAGTAATCAAAGACCCCGTGGGTAAATATGCCACCGATGGATACAGGGCTGTCATCAATATCATTACGAAAAAAGATTTTGCCGGTATAGATGTTAATGTCAACGCAAACCCGATGTTCAATTTTACAAAGTTCAATTCATCCCCTACGGTCTTTCCACAGGAATTTTCAAATGTGAATGTTCTCTATACCTATAAAAAATTAAACCTCTACGGCACTTATTCGGGACATTACTCTCATTTGGGTATTCCGGCGGACTTTGTCAAACGGTATGGCGATTTGGAGATTACAACTCCTGTGATGAACGATAAAAATGGCAATGTCTCGGTATTAAGCTACAACAGCAACATCTCGGTGGGCGGCGATTATCTTATCAAACCCGATAATACGTTTTCGATTGAGTTGAACTATAACGGCGACCTGAACAAAACATCAACGCTGTTCGACCAGACAAGCTATCTCAATCAAAACAGTATCGGTACAAGTCAGTCGTTAAACAACAGCCGCAATACAGACGACGCGTTGAGAACTACATTGACCTACAAGGGAAAATGGAACCCGAAAAGCAGTTTTGAAGCGAATTTTCGCTATCAACATTCGACGCCGACTAACGGTTCTTCTTTTGCCCAGAATGAAATGCAAAGCAGCTCCTACAACACGCAAACCGGAAATTACTACCGATTGAATCTCGAATATAATTATCAATTCACTCCGAAGTTTTCGACGAATTTTGCTTATAGCGCTATTATCAACAACTTCCGTCTGTATCAAGACAATCAAACCTTGAAGCAGAATCAAGTGCGCAACCGTCCCGCGCTCTACCTGAGCTATGCTCCTTTGAAGCAATTGAGCATGAAGGTGGGTGGAACCGTCGAATTTTTCGACCAAACTTACCAAGATAAAAGTTTATCGCAAACGGCATTCCTACCCTTTGTAAATATCCTGTACGCACCGATAACCAAGTTTAGCGTAACCGCCAAATACCATTCCTGGCCCACTTATCCCGATATCGGTCAGCTATCGACTTTCACAGCCCAGACGGATACTTTGACGTGGTCGGTCGGGAATCCCGATTTGAAGATGGCGAATTATCAGGAAGCGTCGTTGCAGTTTACGATTCTTCAACGCTTCAACATCGAACCTTTTTTCGCCTTCGACCGCAGCAATATCCAGCAGTATTTGGAAGAAAAAAACGGCTTGTATTATCAAAGCAATGTCAATGCGGATAAATTCAGAATCTACGGATTACGGCTGAACTTTACGTATCCGCTCACAAAAGCGCTGTTCTGGCATAACTGGATGAATTTGGAAGACGTTCATCTTTCGTATGCCGATGTTAGTTCGCAACGTTTGCGCTTTCAATTCAGTTCCCTCTTGTATTACAGTCTGCCGAAGTTGGATGGATCGGTAGCCGCAGGCGTTCAAAAATACATAGCTAAATATCCTACATTGCAAGGATACAACACTTGGGGAAATGATGCTTTTTTGATGATGATTCAAAAGAATTTTTTCAAGAAACGACTCAGCTGCACCCTCATTTATGTTCCGCCGATAAATGGTCTTCAGTATTCGCAAGACACATATACAGAGGCGCCGGGATATTATTCACTTTCACGCGGAGGGCTGGATTTGCTGAAAAACTTAATGATATTGCAGATAAACTACCGCTTTAGCTCCGGGAAGCAAATCAATATCAAAAAGTCATCGCTCGATAACGAAACTACTGCGCCAACAAAGCAAAGCGGGATTTTGTGAGAATTATGAATGAGGTGGATTGTACAAATTGCCATTTTTCCATTTTTCCGGTTTGGCAAAATGGCAATTTGAAAAATCGGGAAAAGACAGATTTCGCTTTACCGGTAAAAATTGCGGGACTGTTTTGCAAAAAAAAGCAAACAATAATCCGATATCCGAAATTTTAGCTACATTTGCACCCAAAAAAACTATTGCCGGAAAAAATGCGCTCCCTTATTAATTATTTAACGGTCCTTGTATTACTGTTTGCTTTTTATGCCTGTTCCGATCAAAAAGGAATAAACGATATCCTTTCCCGCGCGGAAAATATCGTTGAATAACAACCCGACAGCGCTTTGCGCTTGCTCAATGCCGTTCTCTTCCCCGAAGAGTTAAGCAAAAATCTGTTCAACCGCTATCATTTGTTGCTGATTCAAGCCAAAGACAAAAGTTACAGGGATATAACTTCCGATACGATTATCTTTGCCGTTAAAGACTATTATCTCGGGAAAAAAGACATTCCGAACGCTGCCTTGGCGGCTTTCTATTGCGGACGGGTGCGGCAAGACCGTGGTGAACAAAAACAGGCTTTTGAGGAATTCCTGAAATCCGACGAATACGGGGAAAAAAGTAATAATACCAAATTAAGAGGTCTGGCCCAAAGCCATATCGGTGAAGTACTCATGAGAGAATTGCTGGAAACCGAAGCGATCGAACATTTAAAAACGGCAGCTCGCTGTTTTCGTGAAACGGAAGATGTGAAAAATGAAATCGTTTCGTATCAACAAATCGGCAATGCCTGCCTGATGAACTCGCTTAACGACAGCGCTTTTTATTATTACAACAAAGGACTTCGGTTAGCGGAGCAGAATAACGACAGTTTACAAACAGCTAAGATAAATCAAAATCTCGGTGTTGCCTGCCGCGAAATCGGCAGCTATCAGCAAGCGAATGAATATTTCAGAAAAGCGACGGAATTCGCCTCCGACAGCGACGACATAATCAAACTGTATCTCAATCTATCCAAAACATTTTATGACCAAGGATTGTTGGACTCGGCTGAAGTCTATGTCAACAAATCGGTCTCTCTTTTGTCGAATACGAATGATATTTTTGTTGCGGCAAATATCTTTAAAACACTTTCAGAAATAGCGGAAAACCGTTCCGATTTCAGGCAGGCTTTGGAATATCATAAAAAATATGACGAAAATCTGGAAATGATTGTGGATGAAAACAAAAACAAAGAAATATTAGAACTTAAACAAGCAAATACCTACGAACGGTTACGGAACGAAAACTATCAAATGAAAATCAGGAATCAGCAACTGTACATTTCATTTTCGATTGTATTTCTGATTACCGGTTTGTTTGCTTTGTTTTTTTACAAAAAATCGGCGGATAACAAAAAGCTTGCATTGGAAAAGGAAAATCAATTAATGGATGCCCAAAATAAGATATATCAATTAATGGAAATGGAAAAAGTTTACGACAGCAAAACCGACTCGCTGAAAAACTTATTGTTGCGTCACTTTGATATCATAAAAAAAGTATTAGAACTCAGGCAATACATAAGGAATGAGGATGAAAATTCCCTTAATTTAGTCAATAAATTCACAACTATCGTTTACGGGCAGGAATCGTTGAATTGGGAACGGCTCTATCAAGACATGAATAACACTCATAACGGGCTGATCAACTGTTTGAAAGAACGGTACCCGGCGCTTAACGAAACCGAATTTCGTGTATGTTGTTTGACCTATGCCGGTTTTTCAGGCTCCGAAATCGGAATCATTATGGGATTAAGTCCGAATACGGTGAATATGAAACGAACGGCCATACGAAAATTGTTGAAAATAGAAGCACAGGGAAACATACAAACCTTCCTTCAAAGGATGCTTGAATCATAAACGTTCTGCATTACGAGAAAAAAGATTAATATGCGACTTATATTCACGAATTCATAAATAATTATTATTTAACTGTTTACGTTTTTTAATCCGATAAAAAATCTATATGACCTTTATATCCTGTTGTATTTGATCGTTTCACGATGTAGCTTTGCAGGGTGAATTCGTTTTATTACAAACTTAAAATACATCAATTTATGAAAAAGACAATCGGGTTTCTAACCCTTTTATTTACTTGTTGCCTATTCAATGTCGATTCATCGCCGGCAAACATTTGTATTGCCGAAACGAAAAAATCGAATCCGATTGATTTGTTAGGTAACCTTCCCGGTGGTAGCGCGCGTTCTCTTATCGCTCTTCCCCCCATCTCTGCTATCCAATATGCGGATTATATTGAGGCAGATTTTTCCGGGCTTTTGGGAAAAATTTCCGTAAGTATCTACGATGCTGCCGGCAATCCGGTATATGATGAAGTAATCGACACATCCGGTCAATCGGTTTTATACATCGATACGACAGGGCTGGAAGAAGGAGAATATTCCATCCTGTTTACAAACTCGGAAGGACAATACTTGAGTGGAGATTTTGTGATATAAGAGAGAGTAATTGGACAATAATTTGAAATAAAGAAGACATTTTATCCACTCCCATGACTATCAAAGATTTCTTCTCTAAACAAACGATGAATATTTATGATTTTGGAAAGATCAATATCATGCCCAATGGTGATGTTTATGCTAATTTAAATCATTTGATGTTGGGAAATATATATATTAACAGTATTTATGAAATAGTAAACAAAGAAGTGGAAGAGGGAAAATCATGGTTTCGCATCCGCAATCAAGCGCCATGCAACGAATGCGTTTATCAATGGCTTTGTCCGCCACCTTCCAATTATGAAATAGCGATTGGACGGAATAATCTTTGCCACGTGAAATAATAATTGAATAATTGAGTAACTGAGTAATTGAAAAATGATTATCTTTACAAAAAATCAACGAAAATGAACCACAAAAAAATTTTTACAGCGTTGGCTTTCCTGCTATTTACGGTGAATTGCGCCGACAATACAACTCAATGGAAGATTGGCGACAAGATCATCAATTCTTCTGCTTTTGAACTCAATGCCAATCAATCGGCTATCTACACCGGTGATATCAACGGCGGAAACTTCAAAAATTTCGACATTAAATTCCATGTGACTCATTCCGAAGGGGCGAAAGCGAGTTTTTGGTTTCATTCGGACTCAACACTGTCGAAAGGATATTCTGTCCTTATCGGAAATCCGGCTGACGACCGGCGCCGCAGCGGTTCGCTTGCATCGGTCCGTAATCTTTACAAACCTGTCCCGGCTTCGTTCGACCTCGAAGTGATAGTTGATGGCAAACGCATTTCAGTAATGATTGACAGCTGGACGGTTGTCGATTATCTCGAACCTGACGCACCCTACCGCACGGCA
>Ga0123354_10006607_pt1 | contig 17270 bp, 12 predicted proteins | sample TergutLab28metaG_2_FD_97872 | JGI IMG/M metagenome (GOLD analysis project Ga0123354, IMG submission 97872) | Labiotermes labralis P4 segment gut microbial communities from Petit-Saut dam, French Guiana - Lab288 P4 | ecosystem: Host-associated > Arthropoda: Insects > Digestive system > Gut ...
AAGCGCTCCTCGATAGAGTAACTGCTTGTGTCAGCCATACGGAAAACACAACTAAATTCTGTGGCTGAGGCAAATCACGTGTGCACTATCTTGCACACTGTTGCCAAACTACCATTTTACATTGTACTGTGTGCTGCGCCGTGCTGTGTAAACTTATATTGAGTCTGAGGTGCGTATTGTCTGGGTGTACGGTGACTTCTTGCCCACCCTGTATATACACATTTTGTTCCCACAATTTTTCTAATATTTGTCTCATAGTAACAATGTGATCAGCAGTTGATATTCCCCTTCATAAGCCTCTTTGGTAAAAGTGATCCCGTTACAGGCCCAGTGTGGCCCAGAGGGTGGGTAGAGGTATAGCTCTACTCTTCCATGACCGCGGCACTAGAAGGAGGTGAGTGGTCAGCAGCACACCCTGGCTGCACTTTACCCCCAGGAAAGAACTGGTACCCATTTTACAGGAGACTGGGAGGGCCCCAGGGCCGGTCTGGACAGGCAGAAAATCTCGTCCCCACTGGGATTTGATCCCGGACCATCCAGCCAGTAGTCAGTTACTATACCGACTGAGCTACCCGGCCCACAAGCCTCTTTGGTTTTCTCCTATTATTTCCCCGCACAAGGTACAAATTTTATGTACAAAATATTGCCACAATTTTATATGTTGTACATAGCTATGTGACTGCTCTATAATTATCACACATCATCACATCCCCTTTCTCATGTATTGGACATATGCCTTATTTACACTCACGTGGCGTGCTCTGTTCCTGCTGTATTTTTAAAACAAGTTCATAAATAACCTTCTTGAACTCTTTTCCTCCCACTTAAATCAATTCAACCGGGATTTGATCATCTCCAGTTGCTTTCCCATTTTTTAGTTTACTTATTGCCATCTCTATGTCTACACCATTTCGTGGTTCCATGAATGGTTCTGCAGTTTGTACACACAATGTCCACTCTTCTCCAGTGTCACTGTCTGTTCCACCTTGCAATTTGTAGTGCCTCTGATAACATTCAGAGCACCCTGCAGGACTTCCTCTCTTTTGCTTAATATGTTGCCTCCCTTATCTATGAGTGATATTTCTGGTATGAAACCCTTTCTTAACTATTCTCTTGATAAAGTTCTTTGCTGCATTGTTATTATAAGCAACTTCCATTTGCTCAAGCTTTGATTTAAACTTCTTTTAGTCAAAATATTTTATGTACTTTTTTTCTTTTATCTGTATATTGTTCATTTTGTCTGGTATTTCTGTTTATCACTTTGCTGTATGCTCTCTTTTTATCTTCTAATATTATTCGACATTCTTCATCAAACAAATCATTTCTTTGTCTTTCTTCTTTTCCTACTATTTTTCCATCTGCTTCATTTATTCCTTTTTGGATTATGTTCCATATTTACGTTATATTATCTACTACTTCTGAGTATTTTGTACACGTACTGTTACCTCCTTGATGAATTCATCTTTTACTTCTTTGTTATTTTGTTTACCATTTTATTAGTCTTTTCACTTCTCAATCTCAATTTTCAATCTAATTTTGGCCCTTATTAAAATGGCCTATTTCTATTTCAGCGCCTCTCATACTTCTTACAACAAAAACACTCATACAGCGTCTTCTGTCAACAAATACGTGATCTAAATGGTTGCATATTTTCTTGTCAGGTGATCTCTAGGTGACCTTGTTAATGTCCTTATGTTGATACCACATTCCTGTCACAGCTAAATCCCTTCCCAGTGAAAATAATTTACCATTTGTTTTCCATTTTCATTTGTTTGGTTGTGAAGGCTGTGCCCTCCACACATTGCATATAAACAGGACTCCTCTCCAACTTTAGTGTTGAAGTCCCTCAGTACTGTTTTCATGTCATAATTGGGAACTACATCACATACCTACGCCAAAGAACTATTAAATTCTTCGTTGGCTAATTCATCCTTTTCTTCAGTTGGGGCTTGTGTTGTTGAAATCAATGTTAAATTGTAGTATTCAAGTTGAACCTTAATTTACAAAGTCTTTCATTTATGGGCTCAAAATGTAATAAATTATCCATAACATAATCTCGTAATATAAAATCCTGATCCAAATTCAAGTTAGTCACTTTTATGTCTACTATATAAAGTCATATCCATGTAGTGGGTCCATCACCACGGCATGGCGCAGCCTCAGGTTGTGGATAGAGGAACAGCTTCCGATAAGGAAGGTGGCTGTGAATAAATTGAATAAGCAGTCGCGGACAGCCAACGAGGGGTGGTTCTCCAGCTTGGGGGTTGGATGGGGTGCTAACAGCCCCTCCCTGTAAAACACTTATGTTACGAAACAGTCACATGCAGGATGCTTGCTCTGGAGACAAAACAATCCTTATGTGGGTATATGGACTCGATTGGGCTGGCCCAGGATAGAGACAGGTGGCGGATGCTTGTGAGTGCGGTAATGAACCTTCGGGTTCCGTGAAATGCGGGGAATTTCTTGACTAGCTGCAAACCAGTTGGCTGCTCAAGAAGGACTCTGCACCATGGAGTAAGTATATAAAATCATATATTTCTTTTCATCACAGCTCCCTTCCTTGGCCATCTAATTTCTTGCAGAACACATATATGTAGTTTATACTTATCTATTTCCTTCACCAATTCACTCACTGTTCCTTCTCTGTACAACATGCGTACAGTAGCTATCCTCATCTCATTACTCCTTTTCCACTGCCTAGGTCAATTCCACTCAGTTGGACTGTTCAGAGGCCACAATTTAAGTTTCATAACAGTCAGCTGTTTTACAATGATGGGTTGTTGGCCTGTTGCCCAGCCCCCAACCTGGAAGGCCAGTCCACTGTATTTCTAACCAACAGGGCAGAGTTGCCCAGCTATAACCCCAGGCACCGGGCACTCATTTTGGTTGCCGTTTACAACCAGCATGGGCTGCAGTGGGACTATTCTTTTTCCCAGTCATCACATGGGGAATTACTGAAATGTATGACACTAAAAAAACCTTCAAAGGTAAGCTCTGACAGTGGGAAAACCAAAACTGCACACCACTGTCCACTTTATACACCTGAAATCTCTTGGCACTATTTATCATAAGCAAAATCAAGAATGTTGCTTTGAGAAGAGTACAACAAACCATTCCAGGAGTTCAGAATTATGAATGCAGAATTTTTGTTGTTTCCTTTAGCTATAAAGCCAGACACTGAGAAGCTCCAGAAAACCTGAAAATGGGATTAATTAATTTGCAGTGCAAAGCCATTCTTAGCCAAAATTGTTCTGAAACAACACTGCAAGGCTTTTATTACTGCTTGCCAAAGGAAAGTTGCCTGTGCTGAAATTTTTTGGGTCAAGATTGGCAGCACTTAAGTGTGCGCGCATGTGTGTGTGTGTGTGTGAACAATTACTTTGCTTTACAATCATAACATGAAAAGCCAATCTTGTTTGACAGATGGACACTTGACATCTGTCACGACAGTGGTTTCCATTGATGTGTCAATACAAACAAAATTCACTTTGAGAGCCATACTGAACTGCGAAGGCAAGGCCAGAACAACATCCCCACATTAATATTTCCATTCAAGCAATCCCCTTGTTTCAATACCACCCTCATCCTTTAGGGGCACAGATTTGGATTTTGAAGGACTCATTCACAGAACTATTTATCCTGACAAAAATGCCAATTGATGATAATGACAATGACAATGATGATGATGGTTATGAAGATGATAAAAATTATTATTAAGATTTAAAGTTCTCATGACTTTGTGTATTACAAATACAGTTTCCTGAGTTATGACACTGCAGAATGACAGACAAATACCGGACTTGCATAACAATTTAATTACCTACTACACTAATGCAACAAGTCCCTGAAGACTGTACCTTACGGTGACATTTACTAATATATACACACGGAAATTCAAGTCCTCTGAATGTGACGCTGCATCATTGATGAGGGGTTCTCAATGTTTTGAAGGATCACAGTGCTTTCAACTTAAGGGTAAGGCAGTCCAAGCAGAATGAATATGCTTGTAACATACTTGAGTGTGCTCACAGATCACCACCATCAGGAACTGTGTATATGCCACTGCCAACTTGTTACACCCTTATGAGTGTTGGTCTTTCCATCCTTTGCTTGTTTGTCCCATGTTTCTTTTAGCAGTAAGAGCACATTCATATAGTAACTTCGAAATGCATATATTGTTCATTCATAATAAATGTGTCTCCACTTGCTATCCTATATTAAATTCAATACTGAAGTAGCATGTTAACAAACAATTATATTATAAACAATCAAAGCACAAAATTAATTCACTCTTCTTGACTGTTAGACCCTGAAGATGAATGCATACGATCCTTCATAATGTCAGGAACTACCAACCCCAATAACACACTGTCACATTCCAGAAGACCTGAACCTTCAGCAACACTGCTATAAGAACATCAAACCTCACAGTCCTTTGTAAAATAGTGTAGGAATACAGTAACAGAGAAAATCTGTAACAAACAATTAACATTATCAAACTGAGGAATGTATACTTACCCTGCCATTCACTGGACTCAGGGTTGGGAAAACAGTGTGCAAACGCTGCTCAGTGTATGTGTGGTAATCTGACAGTGCTGCTGTGAGGTCACACAAATGAAGCCCTGCTTGTGAAATCACATGCTGGGCATACATTTGCTGCTTGCGGTCGTGACGCGGAATGTTTAGCTCATTTAGATCCCCACATCCTGTAAACCAATATCACTCTCAAACACAGCACAATTACACCGCATTTAAAGGATGATCCTGAAAAACAAATTATGCCTCAACTGCCTATATTACAAGACGTGCAGAGTCAAATTTGTCAAAGATGAGCATCAAGATAACATAATTTCCATTTGTAAAGGCTCTTACCACCCCCAAAATCATACCTTCAATAACTCTAGTATACCACGAATAAAACCGAAGTATATGTGGGAAATAGAGTGTGAGACCCTGGCAAGAACAACATCTTTTCAAAATGTGGCACAATTACTGCTGACTGTGATGAATCACACAGGACTCAAATGGCTTCCACAATGTGGCATAATATCTGCTGACTGTGAAAAATTACACAGGACTCAAATTGCTTCCAGCACAATTACTGCTGACTGTGATAAATTACACAGGACTCAGTGCTGTGATAAATTACACAGGAATCAAACTGCTTCCAGCACTATTACTGCTGACTGTGATAAATTACACAGGACTCAAATGGCTTCGCAGAATGTGGCACGATTACTGCTGGCTGATAAATTACACAGGACTCAAATGATTTTTCAGAATGTGGCATAATTACTGCTGACTGTTATGAATCACACAGGACTGAAATGGCTCCTCAAAATGTGGCACCATTACTGCTGCAAATGGAGAATTACACAGGACTCAAATGGCTTCTCTAAATGTAGCACAATTACTGCTGACTGTTATGAATCACACAGGACTGAAATGGCTTCTCAAAATATGGCACAATTACTGCTGGCAGTGGAGAATTACACAGGACTAAATTGGCTTCTCAAAATGTGGCATAATTATTACTGAGAGCTGTGAATTCTACAGAAGTGAAATGGCATCTAAAAATGTGACACAGTTACTGCTGACAGTGTTGAACTGCACAAAACTGCAGTGGTGTCTCAATATGTGGCACAATTTCTGCTGACAGTGGTGAATTACACACCAAACAAATGAAGCAGTGAGCATCTGAATAGATTAATCATGCATGAAGGAATATGTGTGACAACACCCATATGATAAAAAATGTAGACTCATTTATTTGTGGTTTATCTGCAACAGCCATCTTATAGTCTGAAATACACCTATAATTACATACCTGCCATCACAACCTGAAAATATGTACATGACTTCAGTTAGTTTAAACGCAGTATTTTCTTAATTCCACTTGTGTGGATTCAAGTCTTCTGTGATGTGACACTGTGTCACTGGCGTTGGCTACAGGTGGATCCATGGGCAGGTTATCTGCTCCTGTGGCAGCCATCTTTGCTGAGTAATCAGTAACTGTTGATTAGTGTCAATCTTGTCAGTGAAGATGAAAACAACACAACCCTTCAAAATGTCAGGAACTACAGCCCAATGACACAGCATCACATACCAGACAAAGACCCCAATCTTCAGTAAACACTTCGACGCACTCACTGGAATCTATAAAGGGAAGATGAAGTGCAATGGCTGCCCTTGCCGACTGCAACTGCGCACCCAGATCCATTTGTAGATGCGATTTTTGTTCTGCCAACAAATTCAGCTGTATGCCACACTGCTCCAGGGTTTGCTCCTTCACTTCTACTGTTCGACTGAGCATGCCCTTCTCTTCCTCCAGTCGTTCAATCACAGCCTACAACGAAAAGTTATTGCATGAAACTGTGCTCTCTTGTAAGGTTTCTGACACACCTCATGACTACAAGGTGTCACATCTTTAAAACCCATTGGTAACTACAATACCCATGTGCAGAAGCATTACAAAATTTATTTTCATAATAGTACCACGTATTTCCCCAACTTCTTTCTTTGGAACTGAGACTGTGTTCTTTGTGAGTTGCCAACTAAGTTTTTATCTGTAATTTACAGAAGTTCAGTCTTCATAACGTTCATCCAACATTATTCACTAAAACTGTACCATACAAGATACTAACGTTTCTGTTCTGATGATAAACAACAACAGTACACATTAATAATGCCTTTAAGTTCTTCGGTTCTCAAGGCAGTTGTTGTTAAAGTGGAAGTCTTATTTGGAGTTTTGTTTTATAGCATGCAGTGCTTCACTTTGTTTATTACAATGCTTCTGAGGAATATAAGGCCTCCATCTTCAAGCTGGACCACTGACAGCCACACCATGTCCCTCACACACCATCCACAGACCATCAACAGATGGTTGTATTTCAAATCTCATATACAGGATTGAACTGCAAATGTATTGTGCTGTGGTCTTCAGAAATCACTTTCTAAGTGGTCTATGGCAACACAGTCTGGGTACAGCTGTGGTCCTGTTTGAGCAACCTTAGTAAGACTATTCTGTAAACTATCAGTCAGTCAAGGTAATGATGCCTGAAAGTTGACATATTTGTGCAAAGTGACCATGGTCAGTATCTACAGCTGAGAAAATTATGCACAGAAATAAAACAGTACATTGCACAATTACAAATTCATGTTTCCTAATAGCCTCTGCATCATACACTGCTTTTTTTTAAGGAAAGTGGCATGGCTAAGTTCTCCCCAGAACATCTGACAGATTTTAAAATGAATATCTTCCATGCAATTACAAACAGGGTTGCCAAAAGCAAGTTCACAGCCTGGTAACAAAATTTTTCAGCCCCCCCTCCCCCCTCCTCCAGCAAAGGTAGACTGGGTAAAAATCTTTACACTAAATCAGAAACACTGACCCTCAGTTGCAAAGTGACTCTGGCTTGGGCTAGAAGAGTTCATTTGTATGATGGGCCAATAATGATACTAGTGAGAAAGACAAAAATGTATACAACATGGCTGGGCCCTTGGCACTCCTCTGGTCCACCAGACACTGGTAACTTGTACCAACTTCCCCACCCTCTCATCAGTACTGTTTACAATACATCACACATACAGTATTTGTGAAACAACATTCAACTTAGGAATAAAAGCTCCCAAAACTAGTGGACTGTATCTTATGGCTTTTAATACAAGTATTACATACAAATATACTTTTATACTCATAAAATTATTAACAAAATGTTGATCAACTAACTTTATACTTCAGTTCTGCATCAGTGTTGACCTCACGGTATTGCTGCAATTCATGTTCAAGCTTCTCAATGCGTTCAGTCAGCAATGATATCTCTTGTTCATGAGCAGAATCTTTATCTTGCATCTGTAACAAGTCAAACACTGCTCAGAAACATGTATAGCCATCATTATAATCATCATCAGTCATCACTTAACATACAATTTTATACAAAAATAGTTAACAGCAGCATATAGTACACAGAGTCCAATTTCAGACATAGCAGTGGACTAAAACAGACTCCTCTACACAGAATAAATAATCTTGTCTTGCTCTGTCACTAAGCATAAATCAGTAGACACATTTCAGTTACTGAATACATATTGAGAACAGTGCCTTATGCACAAGTATTATGTTGCAGGCATAGCCAACTTTGGATGCTGCAATACCAACACCCACCGCTGATAACAAACGTGCATTTTCAGCAATCTTCTTCTGCAATTCTTCATCCAACACATGGTTTGTTAATTCTGCATTTGCTGATACTCCAGGACCTTTCATTTTCCCCTTCTTGGGTCGTGCCTGAAATAAGAATTATTAGGTTTGTGGGTATAGCGAGTAGACATAACACTGTATCACCCGTTACATGGGTTCTCTTTATCAAATCAGGAACAAGATCACAGAAAAGTGTCAAAAGCAACTTATCCCTTTCATTGCTAAAAGGGGGGCATGCTCATCTTCTTTCTGTACATTATTTGACGGTTTTGTTTCAATGGAACATAAGCCAATATCTTTGGAAATTATAAACAAATTAAACATGTGTTATTAATAATACACAATAAGTTAAAACAAAAAATTCAAATAAACAAGATAACGTCTTCTTGAAAAACCAGTATGCAATATTTTAATGTTAGGTAATTGTCCCAATGACAATGGGTGCCTTATCATTAGTTCAAATGATCGAATGCAGCAGCCTCAAACACACACAAAACGTGGGCCAAACAGAAATTCTGAAATTTAAGGTCGGCACCACATTGTTCTGAACAATAAAATGGGCAACTACTTTTATGCAACATCTGGGGTTCTCACAGCTTTGCTGCTCAAAATTAAAGTCTTCTAGGATGTGATACTGTGCCATTGGGTATTGCCTCATGTCTCAAAGGTTCAAAATGTCCTCATCCTTCATGGCTAGGGTCAAAAAAGAGCAGGCATGCAAGTTGACAGTGTGAGTCATACTCATCCAATGACACACTATCATATCTCAGAAGACACATATCTCCACCAAGTATTTTAATCAGAATTAAACACACAATTAATAACATTTCATACTTCTAATAACAAAATAAAAAATATTATAATTATTGTATTTAAAACAAAAATGCCTTATCTCTTTCCTGACATGCTGTATGTCACATCCTGCGACAGCACACACTTTTGAGCCTTACGGTAAGTGATAAAAAACACTGTAAATTTAAAAAAGTCTTTAACATTGAGCCAAGTGATGTCATATAATTGGAAAAAAAGATCAGTGACAGGACCATACAAAACAAGGTGGTGGGCTGCTTGTGACCGACAGCACAGGTGCTGGAGACTCCTTAACCAAGTGGTTGTGTTTGTTTCGATTCTATGTTGGTCAAATTACAATCTTAGAAGTTTCAGTTTAATGACCACCAAATGCCTTAAAGGCAAACAGATGTAAAAATGATAGAAGGTAAAGTTGTCCCTATACATGTCATGAATGCATACAGGGGCAGTTAAGATATTGCTCCAATCAATCACAACTGTGGCGCTAAATGGAGTTGAGCAATCTTCATGCCCAGGCCACTTCACTTCCAGAGAAGAGCCCCCACTAAAGGGTGGGCCCCAAAGCTGGCCTCAGCATAATACAGAAGAGATAAATCTCTTGCCGCTGCCAGGAATCAAACCCCAAATCATCCAACATGTAGCCTAGTCACTATACTCACTGAGCTATCCTGGCAGAAAAAAATGTAACACCTGAAATACTGATGGAATTAAATATAATTAATAACATTAACATACAAATATATTAAAGCAAGAAAAGACTTTGTGAATCTAATTTTATGATTACCCCATAAATTAAAATACAGACTGAAACTAAACAACCAACAGCTGAACAAGCTTTCTAAAACAGCCTTCAAACCTGCATGAGATCAAGTTCATCCTGAAGTACAGTAACTCTCTTTGTGAGCTGTTGATTTCGAAACGTTAAACTGTCCATTTCTTGTTCAGCTTTGCGCAGAATCTGTTCCTTTTCCTTCAGAACATCTCGTAGCTCAGCACTTCGAGTCTGCTCTTCTAGCACAGCCTTCTTCAGCACACCAGCTTGTGCCCTGATCTGTGAGACACAGAAACAACATTATGAACAATAACCTGTAATATAGAGCTTACCTTCAAGCTGCATATTACATGACACACACACACCAACATACCTTTGCATATTCTGCAGCAATTTTCTGATATTTTGCTTGCAAATCCCCTGGCACCCCATCCATTACAGTAAATGCTGATTTTGACCTAAAAGGAATAAAATTTTAAATATCTTAAACTACACTTGTTGCACACAATCTTTAAATGAATTTCAGCCATAAAAAAAAAATTGAGTATCTATAAACTGAGCTATGACATGATTTAAACCAGATTTTGGATATAAATATCATGCATTTGGTGAAGAGTGGCAGTAAAAGTTACGGAGAAAAATGGAAAGACAGAAACAGGGTGCCACAGACATCAAGGTGCCTAATCTCTAGGTAAAAATGGAAACAATTAAAGAAGAACAAGACTGCAAATGGTATACCCTGTGACTTACTGCACAAATGTCACCAACACATACTCTTTTTTTTCAAAAATGTCACACAGTTACACACATAAATGCAATTTCATGTACATCCCCAAAAAAAGTATCACCAATTTTAATAAACTTGTAAGCACTCAACATCACTATTTGCAGGTTTCTTATACCAAATTTAACCAAAATAAGACAATAAATGTCAAAAATTCAAAAAGAAATTCAGTCACACCCTTAAATTAAATACAGCTTCACTGCCCAGATTTTTACAAAACTCACAACTGGTCAATGACAGTGGGTGCAGATCTGTACCAAATCTCACCCAAATCAGGAAATAATATGGGTAGAAATTCATTTAGATAATTATCCACGTATGACTGTCGCTGACCAAATTTTCATGAAACTCATATCTGCTTGCCAATCCTTTCTGAAGAACTGTATATGGAATTACATGAAATTCTGAAAAATGGTTTAGTCATTGACACCAAGTCACAAATATATGAAAGGGCAAGGTCACAAGTCAGGGTGTTGCTGCAGTAAACAATGCCCTAATACAAAAGGATTAGATGATGATAACAAAGGCTCTTACACAAGAGATACAGGAAATTTTAAACAGTTAATTGCCTTGCAAACAATTTAATATTCATGGATAGTTACAATATATTAAGTCATGTGTTTTTCGAGGTGTGTCTGCTGTTACCAAGGACACTCACAGAAAGATATGTGTGGCACTAAAAAATGCGAGGGGGTGCTGATAAGTCCTTAGCCCGACCTACTTTCCAATGTCGTAGGACGGAATCGATAGTGTCGGAAAGAGGGGTCTGTTCATGTGCCAAATTGCAAGTCTTTTCTTCTTACAGAGGCTGAAAGGAAGCATGTCAGGCAACATGCATGATTTCAACAACATGGATACGCGAGCTGTCATCAAGTTTTTTTTTTTCCTGCAAGGCAAGGTACCAAAGGAAATTCACGTAATTCTGACAGAAACATTAGGGGAATATGCACCATCATGTCACCATCAGAAACTGAGTGGCCCAGTTTAAATGTGGTGATTTTTCCACCTGTGATACGCCTTATCTTGGACAACCCAAAACATTGACTACCCCGGACATTATTGATGAAATTCACGAGCTACACTTGAAAGACTGCCGGATTTTAGCTAAATCAATACGTGAGCAACTGGGCATCTCATGTGAGCAGGTTGGGTCCATCATTCATGAAGATTTGGACATGCGGATGCTCTCGGCAAAGTGGGTCCCGAAATGCCTGAATGCAGATCAAAAATGTCAACAGTGCCAGTCGTATGAGAGCAAATTTTGGAATTTTTTTGGCATGATCCAAATGATTTTCTGTCACGATTGGTGGCAAAGCAACAATCAATGGCAGCATAGTGGCTCACCTCGCCCCAAAAAATTTTGAGTGCAAAAACCAGTGGAAAAGCTCTCACCTTGATTTTTTGGGATCAAGATGGCATCTTCTTCATTTATTATCTTCCAAAGGGCCAAACTATCAACGCAGAGTATTACTCATCTCTGCTGGTGCAATTGAAGAACATTTTGAAGGAAAAACTCCGTGGGAAGGTCACCAAGGGGGTCTTGTTCTTGCATGACAATGCCCTGGCTCACCAGGCACTTGCAACCCAGAAGAAACTGCCCTATCTGGGCTTCCAATGTCTTGATCACCTACCCTATTCTCCGGATCTGGCCCCTTCAGACTACCACCTGTTCCCTGGACTGAAAAAACAATTGAAAGGTCGCCATTTTTTTTCTGAGGCAGAGGTCACTGCTGCCGCGGAGACCTGGTTGGACAGACAAACTTCTGAATTTTTTTTGAGGCTTGCAAAAGTTAGAGCAATGGGTTAAGAAGTGTATTGAGCTTTGTGGGGAGTATGTTGCATAAATCCTGAGTTAAGTCATTGTAGCTTGTTTCCTTCCTGGTCGGGCTAAGGACTTATCAGCACCCGCTCATAAGTGAGACACTAAGTATCACACTGTACGATAGACCACTCACATCATTATTTTTTTGGTGTGTGCTATGTTCAGAGTACAAATAAGGCTTAAGTTTTCACCTACCTGCCATACCGGTGGCATAAATCAAAACCCACCAGGGCTTAACTCATGTTATGTTCCTTTCTTATATCTACATGCAAAACATATCCTAACATGTAAACTATTACAAATGAAATGAAAAACATACAACATTAGAGTCAGAAAACCATAAAGAATTTTAGTCACAGTAAGAGATGACCTGCAATACAGGATCATTTCTTATTTGACAACTACAGTTCATCGCATCCTGCCTTGTGCATACATACGATAAATGCAAAGACAGAATGTCACAACTGATAGCTGTCAAATAAAATGATGACACTATACCTTGGCATAGTTGAGGGTAATATTAAAATGGATCTCACAGAAACAAGTGTGGATAGCATTCACCTAGCTCAGGCCAGGAGCCAAGTGCAGTTTGTGACATACTAAAAGACCCACATTAAAAAAAATGCATCAGTACCAACTCCCTGAAGACATGTAAAAATACCTCTTGTCTTTGTATTAGAATATAAACAAAAACAATTTGTTTATATTGTTGTTTCATACTGTCATAATACTCTTGTAATAAACACAAGTAAGATGTATTTTTCCAACATTTTGACTCTGTAATATTCAACTCATGAGTCATCTTCAATAATGGTACTGGTATGCTGTACCATCATGTACTGTCCGAAAAGAAACAGTGGTAATGACCAACAAGAGGAAAGGCATTTCCTGACTGGCTGAGTAACTACCAGGTTCTCAAGAAAGAACCTGTTACACGAAGTCATATACAAAAGAGGCAGCTCCTGAAACTTAGCTCCGTTTCTGTACAGGAACAACGTCAGCAATATTACAAGATGGTGAATATGCTGGACATATAGAACGGAAATAAAATGTGTTCTATGTTATTCCATTCCACACGAAGGAAATGTATGGACACACATAACCGTACGCACGACTTCGCTAATAATACCTGGTAGGAAGCAAAATCAATTATGGGTATTAGAAAACTTCAACTCATCAGGAAAGAGAAGAAACTATTCTTAGGTACAGCAAATAATGGAGGGGCATTAACCCCCCTCCCCCCAATGTTATGCCTATGCACATAACCTAAGCAATTTGCTAAACCAAACACTGACATGGGCTCCAATGCCGATACCACATTTCAAGCTATTCAGCCTTAGAAAATACTTCTTCAACTCTGTATCTCACTTGACACTACACAGCCTAAGAGGTTAATGCAATTCTCTTCAGTGTTAAAGAAGTGGAGATTACAATGTGAGGCCCCCAGCATACCACATTCCTGAGCAGTTTTTTACCTAACATCAGTCATTCTTTCCAGTTAGGTTTGGTTTGTACAAGTCTGCTTAACTTTCTGTAAACCCACTACTCTAGATTTTCAATGTCTTGAGTTATAAAAATATTTTTTTAACAAATATGGTAACACACTAAAAATTATACCATCATTATTATTATTATTTTAAATTACATTCACTAAAATAAGTCATAAAACTTATTTATTCTAACACTACTACAATCACTCACTCATCATTCAAACTATAATTATTTCTTTAACCCCTGAAAAGTGAACATGCAAATGCAATCATACTAGGTGCCACTATTTCTGTCACCTCTCAACCTGCAACTGACAGAATTTTTGCGTTATATGACTGTTACAAAACCTCAAGTCACAGTTTCCAACATACACTAACAAAACAAAAGATGTGTCCCCTAAGGTTAGGCTGTCAGGATTTGGGTTTGATTTGATAAAACAAGGCCAGTCACTTGCTACATGTTTACAGCCCCAGTTTATGATTTAAGTTCCAGTATGTACACATCATTCACAGTTACCTAAATGCTTCTACAACTGAAAATGCAAATTTAATATGGTTTCCATTTTGTGTGTCAGAAATTAGAGTGACCATAATTATACCAGCATGATCAGTCATAAATATTGGTTCTAACACACACACACACCAATCTTTGATGCTGTTACTGAATTAAAAGTTATGAACATATTTGTAACAACAGGAAATAACATTTACTACCATTACACATAAGGAACATCAATAGTGGGAGGAGAAACCAAGAATTCAAATTCTGAATGCATGAAACTGTAAATCTAAAATACACATAGCCTTAAAAATACGATGTCATCGTATACCGCAAACTACAACAGGACCTCCTCTTCTACGAATATCTGCACGTAAAGTGGTGGAGAAATGAGAATGGCTACATCTTGCTTATGTCACCATTAACAATCGCAATTCAAGTATACAGGCACTGCAATTACCAAACGCGCTGTACGATAAAAACCCACCCTTATTTCCAAACAGACGAAAGTACAAATTCAGTGTTCTTCAAATTGGATGAGATAATGAAGGGCTGCTTCGGCCCGTTGCTGTGCCAACCCTTCCTGTAAGACTTTACAGACCCTTCAATATTGAAGAAAATATCAACACTATGGCATGGGTATGACATAAAAATGGCCACGTAAAATGGCGAAACAGTCAACTTCGTTATCATAACACACGAATAACGTATAACGCTTACTTATTGAAGATGCTTTGAAGAGATTCAATAATCCAAGTTCTCTCCCATTTTACATGCATAACCGAATAATAACCCACCCACCTAACGCCATCTTCGCGTTTCTCAGTACTACCAACCCATGTTGAATAAAATATCGTTATTTTCGTTCATCCACAAATCGTCTCCGATATAGGGCAAAAAAAAAGTGCGTCTTAAGGCACGTGTTTATTATTCTGTTGATTTATATCGTAGGCAGCTCTGTCTCCCCTCGAACGATGACCCCAGGTACTCACGTAGGTCTGTGAATTTTCTCATCTAATACACAATGCAAGATATTTCATTCCTTCATTCATCCATTCATTCATTTATTATGCATTCTGTCAATCCCTACAAGGTCAATCACCTTACAGGATATAGAGCTTGTCATGATACTAATATAATATAAACAAAATAGTTATATCATAAAGTACATCTTGTAACAAATCCTACAAAATACAAGAAGCAAAACACAGTCCCAATTCCCTCATATGTGTGTAGTATATTATGCCATAAGTCATAATTGAATGTACAAAACAGAAATATAATATCCTTAAATCTTCTCTTGACAATAGAGATGTAACAGTTTTAATAGCAAGCATGTTGTGTTGTTTACTTATTATCAGTCAAACCACCACAATTCATTGATCCTTACATGGCCTAGGGGACCAGTGCTGAAAGTATAACTAGTCTACAAACACAACATGTATGACAACACATATGTATAATCATAAGTGATTTGAATTAAACAGCAGTACAATAATTTATAGAATTGTTAAAATATAATAATAAGAACCAAGATACTTATTTCCAGCTATAATACTCCTCCAATGTGTAAAAAGAGTTTGTAAAAGTAACCTCTTTAAGGCTGCTTTAAATTTAGAAATATCATATGAGAGTTGTTTAAGGGATGGTGGAAGATGGTTATAAATTTTGATACCAGAATACCACACTCATTTCTGAAACAATGCCAAATTTGCTGCAGGAATATGTAAATAATAATGAGATCTTGTATTAAAACTATGAGTTCATTTTGAAAAAGTCTTTATTCTTAACAACAAACATGAGTAGAGAAAATATGTATTGAGACTGGAGAGGGAGAATATATAATTTTTTAAATATATTTCGACAAGAATCCTTGTTACCCGAGTTCGTAATAATCTTATTACTCTTTTTTGGATTTTAAATATGATTTTCCTATGAGTTGATATACCCCAGAATATGATACCATATGATATGATTGAATGGACTGTTGAGAAATAAACCATCTTTAATGACTCAAAAGACAACGGTTTCAAAGATCTGATTACATAAGCTGCTTTGTTTAGTTTAGGTATCATTTGATCAATATGGCAATTCCATGATAAGTTATCAATCACCAATCCCAAAAATGCTGTGCTATGTATACTGGAGATTTGTCTATTTTCGTATGATATGTGTAAGTCTGTTGCATTAGTCATTTGATTCCAGAAACTACTGGGGACATCTAAATTCTTGAGTGACTCTCCACACTAATTAATTGCATGGAGCAGAGTCGTCCTTGAGAAACTAACAGATTCTCAGCTAGTTAAGAACTTCCCCATATTTATGGCACCTGAATGTTTGTAGGATAATGTAGGGTTGTAATAGAATAACAACTACAATACCAACATATATACAGATATTTATTTAAATTTTGTAAGCCATACATTTCACGGAACCCGAAGGCTAATTACCGCGCTCACAAGCATCCGCCACCTGTCTCTATCCTGGGCCAGCCCAATCCGGTCCATATACCCACATCCCACCTCCTGGAGATCCATCCTACTATTATCCACCCATCTACGCCTAGGTCTCCCCAGTAGTCTCTTTCCCTCGAGTTTCCCCACCAAGACCCTATACACCCCCCTCTCCTCACTCAGACGTGCCACATGCCCAGCCCATTTCATTCTTCTCAATTTTATCACCCGCACAATATTGGGTGAGGAGTACAAATCATTTAGCTTGCAATTATGCAATCTCCTCCATTCCCCCATTACCTTGTCCCTCCTAGGTTCAAATATTCTCCTCAACACCATGTTCTCAAACACCCTCAGCTTCCTTTCCTCCCGCAATGTCAGTGACCAAGTTTCACACCCATACAAAACAACAGGCAAAATTATAGTTCTATATATCTTGA
>Ga0123354_10006608_pt1 | contig 17270 bp, 9 predicted proteins | sample TergutLab28metaG_2_FD_97872 | JGI IMG/M metagenome (GOLD analysis project Ga0123354, IMG submission 97872) | Labiotermes labralis P4 segment gut microbial communities from Petit-Saut dam, French Guiana - Lab288 P4 | ecosystem: Host-associated > Arthropoda: Insects > Digestive system > Gut ...
GGCGGACGCTTGTGAGTGCGGTAATGAACCTTCGGGTTCCGTGAAATGCGGGGAATTTCTTGACTAGCTGCAAACCAGTTAGCTTCTCAAGAAGGACTTTGCACCATGGAGTAAGTAAGTATACAAAATTAGCATCCAGGCTTCGGCTAAATATTAAGATGTGGAAACAGATGGTATGTATGTGATGGTCGTCATGGGCCGAAACATGTAGATGTGTTTAAGTAAAGAAAAGAATAAGTGGTTGTGTTCGAAGGCTAAATGTCTCATTGTTGTGTGTTCTGTGGGCACAACGGAATTTCCTCCCATTATGTTCACGTGCACAAGCCCAGCCAGTCGGTTTTGCGTATAGGATTGGTTTGTCGCACAAGAGATATCTCTGTACAACCTTAACCCTTCTCGAACAGGAACTCGTACAACCTGTAGTGTATATATTTTGCTGGCGTATTAGTTTTTGTTTATAATTTTTCGTGGACAGTGTTCGAAGACATCAGACTTGTGAACACTTTAAGAACAATAGTTCATTCGCTCTTGTATGAGCTGAAAACTAGATACAGTTGTCTGTGATGTGACTGTCGGGGCATGAGTCTGGATGGGCATCCTGAAGATACTCCGACCTCTGACCAAGTAGTTCCGTCCATGTGTGGTAGAGGCAGCTGCAGTTATTGAGCGATGACTATATATTATAGGCTGTATTTGTAATTGCACTATTGAACACGAATGGGCGGTCGTTCGTGTAAATTCTGTGCATCTTACCTGTGAGATCCTGCACTAAAATGGCGAGTTGTGTGTGTGTGTGTATAGTAGTGTACAGTGCCTGTTGAATATCTCTTGGGCGTGTTCATAGTCTAATGACGGCGGCCCCTTCAACCTTCCACCCTAACGGATTTCACATGAACCGGTGACCTTCAAGCATTAGGCTAGTTTGTTTCTTAAAGGTGACGATATTGTCTTATCTACTTTACTTTTTACATGGCTGAATTTATATCGTAATCGTGCCATAACCGACCATAATCATGAAAATTAACGGATAAAATAATTCCGCATCATTCCTGGACATCAGGAATAAGATGTTTATTTTACGATTTTTTAACCGTGCATTGTGATATACGTTTGTAATAAGAACCAACAAAATGGACACTTTGTACATTAATGTTTTAATTTGATTATAATGTCTTCGACATGTTTCGAACATCCAAGTGTTCATCCTGAGGAAGACTTGTACATGCCGTTTTATGGTATTTCTTTCATGCATCCATATAAGCAGTCTGGTCGATGGCAGGATATGCTTGATATTAAGCACATCCTGCTTAACTGATACATTAGTGCAGTCTGTTTGACGGTTTGTTTTCAAAGATATTTGTGTTGTATAATTTGCCCCCCCCCCCGCCCTTTTGTCTCTTTATTCGAATTACCTTTGTGGTTTGTCATCTAGATAAACCCATTCAGGAAGGGTAATTTCGAAATATTGCACTGTAGTGTGTTGACGCAGCAATTTACGTCGTTTGCAGTGTTGTACCCTTAGACAGCGTCAAGAGCGTAATCTACAACCGATTGGTCTATACCAGTAAATACAGGTATGCGCCGCATACCGACGGACCACATACACGACGGTGGTCCCATAATATTATATTTTATTATAATATACTTACAGCTGTGTTACAACTGCCTACAGTATTCAGTACAGTAACATTCTCTACAGGTTTCAAGTCTAGGAGCAATTGACTGTATATAGACTAGGTGTGTAGTAGACTATACTATCTAAGTTTGTGTAAGTACACTCTATGACGTTCTCACAACGACGGAATCGCCTAACGACGTATTTCTCACAACGTATCCCCGTCGTTAATCGACGCATATCTACCAGGGCGGCGTTGCTTTACTTTCGTTACTATGTATGCCACATTCGCTCTCTTTTCCATTACAAACGGACGAATTTGATTGATGACAGTACCCATGACGTATTAGTCGAAGCAGAAACCAATGCATATATAATTCTCTCATGAGGTTGGTACAGATAATACGAAATGAAGAGAGAAGAGAGAATGAATTGAAAAGGAAAGGAAGCGAGCTGTCAGGTCCTGTTCTATTTCTCATGTTACTCTCACACGTGGTAACGTATAATGAAGTCGTGGTGCAGTTACTGATTTGGTACTTCATGTTACTGTAGAGGGGCTAGGCTGTAGTTGATCTGACTTGTTTGTAGGTTTCAGCTGGTCGGTAATGGTCGCGGAACTAGGGATTTTTTCGTCCCTTTTGCTGAACCGTGACTGGATCTACTTTAGTGGTCCTTGATGACAATCATCACGAACTTCCTACAATGGTGTACGGGAAACTTTCTCAGACAATTCGCTGAAACAAATTTTGTGAGTTTTGCTATAAGCGAAGGTTTTCATTTGTGTTGCCTCGCAGTAAGTAGCACCTTGCCTCCGCGGCATGCCGCAGTGCTCAATTTGGAATGGAGCACACGGCCTCGATTTGTGGGGTGTAGCTGTAATGTGGATTGAGTTAGCTGTTACGGACTGTCGACAGAGGGTGGTTTGACAACCTGGATATTGGGTAAGGGCAGATAACGCCCTGCATTTTCCAAATACCATCTTACCAGATGTCACAGTGGGTCTAAGATTGGAAAAGATTCTTTGTTTAGAATCCCATGGCAGTTTATTTGTAGTTCATTTTCCAGTAGCTGGGAAGACAGCGTAACGAACTTTCAGGATTCATAAGATGCGGGAGATTTCTTGACAAACTTAGTGACTTCCGCTTTTTCAAGAGCGGGGTTTCTGGGTGGTGCTGGCTGCCATCTTCGGACAGTCCAGCCTGTCTGTTTTATGGGTAATAAAACGGCCATTGAGATGTTCTCACGAGTTGTGCCATGAAATATTCAGCTGTTCGAACGGCGTACCTCTCAGGTCCCCGATCACTTTATTTTAATCTGCTGAATGGAGTATTGGACGGAAAATAGTGAATAAGCATAAAATGCTTTATTTATGATGGCACATAGTAGAAAACATACTGATATATTTAGGTTACAAATTCCGTATCGAAGCTTTGAGTTGCATATTTAGTGCTGCGTATATTTTGTAAACAGGTTGATTTTCACCATGCACCTGGCGTCCTCAGAAAAGAACGCGCTGTATGTTTTGGGCTCTGCACTGGCATTTCAACGACGAGTAACGCCGTCTTAAGGGTTGCTCTTGAGCGCGTTCAATGGCCATTGTTTGAACATTCCCCAGATTAATCTTAGTAATCTTAGTAATTAACCATCTTAATGCACATCACATCAAAATTCCCCAGATTCTCGTTGCGAAATCCTAGTATATTCAGTTATTTGTTAAAAGGTTGTAAATAGCATACCAATCTGGCGGCTTGCTCTCTGTGGATAATTTTTTCGAATGAGACATTCTCTGCATTGGAATAAAACAGAGGTTTGTAACGCCGATGTGCGGACCGTGCTAAGGCCCTGTCTCCTACGGCTCGGACATTCGGGACGAGGGCTTAAATCCCACTGGAGGAATGGACGTATTAATGCGCTATATTCTACGTGGTTTTATTTTCTTACGTTTGTATAGGCCTTGTGACAGGTCGAGCCGCCTTCTTACCAAATGCGTATAAACGAAGTTAGGATTCCCGGAAAATAGGCCTTGGTCCGCATTGACCTATGTATTGGAAGGATCGTAACAGGACGTTCGATCATGTTCGAAGCAACTGTAGGGCTGTGTACGATATTTACATAAAGGTGGACGTGTGATCAAGGTGGCAAGAAGATTACCGTAATGTCAACAGTTGGACAGGTCGGTATTTTTAATGTTTGTAATATCGCTGTTCGTTACTGAATATAGTGCGGAAGTGTACGTATCTCACGCCTAATTTGACGTTCATAGGGCCGTGCATCGTAATATATTTCTATAGTAAAACCAACCATATGCACCAAAGTCTCAAATTTATTTATTATTATTATTATTTTTTTTTTTTTAGTTTTTTGGAATAACTCTACATGTTTCGGGCGGTCTTTCCGTCCATCATCAGGAGTTCACGACTGTACATACAGCAACATGTGAACGCCTGTCGCTCGAGATGCGCCCAGGATTGAATGTAGGTCGTCATATTAAACGGGCGTCAGAATTGTTCGATCTGTTAACTGTAAAATCGTAGTGATTATAATACGTAACGCAATGTTTAACAGTTGCGACTCTTTGTCCTGTTCACACGTTGTATTCATCATTATAATCATCATTATTACTAAAATGAACGGTCATTATTTACCTATACAGTATTCGCCAAGTGGGTTTCTAATCATTTTGTGTTACGGACTCTGGATCCTGTTGTATAATGTCCAGTACAGTTACTATAAAGGAATTAGAACCGTGATACGAACTTTCTATGTAAAGTATTTTTAATAACTGGTGCTCAGGCAACCCGTTTCGACCGATATGGTCATCTTCAGTTCCTCTGTTATCACAAAAACTAAAAGTATACAATCGCTTGCCATGTGTTCAGTAGCGGAGATCTCCGTATTACGTTTGATACGGTACCCTACATGTTGCTTATCGTATTCATTATAGTCAGTAATTGTGCAAGACGTGACAAAATGTTTATAATATTAAAAAACTTGTTAGATTTTAAAAAGTATATTATATTATATTATCCTGAAGAATGTTTTCGACTCCCTTGACGTGTAGCACACGGGCTGCTCGGATCTTCAGTGGTATGTTTTAATCGGCGTTTACTAGGAAACTGGATGTAAGAAGGTGTGTCTGTTCCTACGCATTTGACGAGTATCAGCGTGGAGCTTATGTTAGATGTTTCCTGTGTTATATGTCAAACAGAAATGCTGACTGCTTGCTAGCAGGCAGTCAGCATTTCTGCTTGACATATGCCTGTTGCTGTATGTACAGTCTTGAACTCCTGATGATGGAAGGAAAGACCGTCCGAAACGTGTATGTTTTTTATGTATGTTTGCCCGTACATCTTAGTATAAGCGTAGAGAAGAAAACCAACTAGATGCTGCTGAGTACTTTGTTGCATTTATTATCTGCCCAACATGTTTCGGGCATTTATATGCCCATCATCAGGAGCTCGAGACTATACTTGTGTTATTGCCGCATATGGTGTGTAATGCGGCAATAACACAAGTATAGCCTCGAGCTCCTGATGATGGGCATAAAAGTGCCCGAAACATGTTGGGCAGATTATAAATGCAACAAAGCATTCAGTAGCATCTAGTTGTTCTTCTCTACGCTTGTGTTGAGTGTTTAAAAAAAAATAATTTTATACAGTGGTGCATCTTGTTGGATTTGCTATAGAAATATATTACGATGCACGGCCCTATGACCTTCAAATCCGTCGAAACATGTTGCTAGTAACAGTTACTGAAAATGCGTGAAGTGAGAAGTTGTGTTGACTGTATTAGTTCCTTACAGTTCTGTATAACACAACGGCATACTTAACGTGAACTTTGCAGCAAAGTTGTCAGTCTTGAAGGATTAAAACTTAAATGGTTCGACAAGTTTCAGTAAAAAAATGTAAATGTCGTAATAACCCATGTAGGTGTTCGCGAGTTTTTTCAAGCGCTCAGTCAGACCCCAAGAGGCATCGTAATGCGAACGCGGGTAAAACAGCGTCTGAATAAGTAGATGTAAAAATCACAACTTGGTTATGAAGCCACTTGATCGCAGAGTTAGCTTCGCGCACCGACTCACCTCTAAGTTGAATCTGCAGTACATAAAGCAGTGGTGTTTTGCGTGCTTTTATGGGTCATTAACGGCGAAGCCAGAATACTTACTTACTGAGGTAAATTAATGCCAGACTTTACCGTTTAGTTTGTAATGTAATGTGCGACAAAGTCTTAAAGGGGCTGTTACTGCGTTCCTGTAGTCTCAGAAATGAAGGACCGTACAAATGTTTAACAGAAGTAAATATATTTAATGCACTTTATTTATAGAATGTCCGTCATCCTTCTTCCTTATAAATACCATGAAGTTTGGAAACTGGAACACTCATCATCATCAGCATCAAGGACTGGACCCTTTGATTCGTTCCGTCTCCAGAGTTACAACTGCTTGCACCTACGCTTCTTCGGTCTTCCAATTGTTCTTCCTTGTGGTCTGTAGTGGTATGATTTCAGAGCGATTCGGTTTTGTGGCATTCTTTGTAAGTGTATAAGCCAGGTCCATCTTCATTCATCTGTCTTGTCTAGTATGCCTGTAATCCGTAGTTCGCGGCGTATGTGGTCATTTGTTTTGTGGTCATAAAGAGTGTAGCCTGCCAGAGTTCTCAGTAACTTCACTATCAGCCTTTATTTGAAGACATTAAGAATATTTACTCTTTTGGATCTCTGGTTTGAGTTACTCCAATGTCCTGGCAGTAGCCCACATAGTGCATTTGTGCGTCTGTTAGCATTATGAGAATGAAGCGCGCTTATTTTCCCAACACTATGAACCGAATGGTCTTTGTAATGTCGACGTACTATGTTTTTTTATGAGTGCTGTACCAAACGAATTTCAGGTTCCAGGGTGTTAATTGCCGCTTATACTGAGATTTAGATGAACTTGTTCCTTTGACCTTGAAACTGTAATACTAATAATATTGAAGACCTGTGTGTTTATATTACTTAGAGAGCGGTCCTAAAGTATGACCATACTTTTCCGGTACTTTGGAACGATCGTAGCATTCCAGCCATTATGAGGTTCGTTCCAAGGTTTACCATGTAACTACCCGAGCGAGATTTATAGCTGACATTTGATAGTTCTGGTTTAGGACTGGTCTTTATGATGTAAAGCGAATTCACTTCGCGTTATAAATCATGCTGTGGGTATATCTTTTTCCATGATTTGAATTCGAACCGAGTTATGCCGCAACATAGAGATCAGAAACAAAGGGTTATTATAAACAATTTTATATATGTGCGTTTCTGTTATTTCATTTTTTAAAAAAGGATATTTATCTCCTTAGAGTGTGGGCCCGGTAGCTCAGTCGGTGTAGCGACTGACTACGGGCTGGACGGTCCGGGATAGAATCCCGGTGGGGGGCGAGATTTTCAGCGCGTCCAGACCGGCCCTGGGTCCCACCCAGCCTCCTGTAAAATGGGTACTGGGTCTTTCCCGGGGGTAAAATGTGGCCGGGGCGTGCTGCTGACCACTCACCCCCTTCTAGTGCCGCTGTCATGGAAGAGTAGAGCTATACCTCTACCCACCCTTTGGGCCACACCGGGCCTGTAACGGGATCACTTTACTTTTTTTATCTCCTTAGAGTTCTGATTGTGACAGCTGTTGTTTACTCTGTGCACGTCCAAAGGATAATCCACAGATTGCGTAGAATTTGATTGCCAGTTGATTAACGTCTGCTCAGACTTCAGTGTATGAGTTACATTATATCCAGGGCTTGAGGTAACGGCGGGATGCATAAGGACAGTTTATTTGACTTACACCAGTTCATGCAGAAAAATCCACAAGGATGAAGTTAGGAGATCGGTGTGGTCATTCTTTCACCCGATGTAAGGGTGGCCTATTGTAAAGTTTTAAACGTTTTGGTCTTTACTTGCAAGCTCTTGAAGAAGTTTCCATATCGCCGTTGCCAGCTGAATAAATTGGTGTTTACGGTTTTCACGTCTTGCCGACATTTTCTGTTGGGCATGTCGTTTCTATCGCGTCCGACATATCTTTAGCAGTAGGCGGTCAGCCCGAATTTTTGCATTAGCGTAGACAACCGACCTCTAAACTGTTTTTACGACTTAAAAACTTGGGGTTTTGTAGGTGGGTTCCTCAGAACTTAGTTCGAAGCTCTCTCTGAACTGGTGCCGCTAATTTCCTTTCATGGCGCCACAGAACACACTAGTTTTCTGCGCCTCTATCGCCATTTTTCATACCACAACTACGGCACGTCTATGTCGACAGGTGCTCATCATTCGAATACACACAGATGCAAATTTTTTGTGTTGTCCTTCATTTCACTTCACTTATACAGTCAGTATTGATTTACAAGCTTGTACTTTCAGAAGTGTGATATAATTTATAGACATCTTTGTATATGCAGCAGAGTATCCTTGGTTTGACTTTCATTTTGTTACGTAATCTTCTTTGCTGTTACAAGGATCGAATTTTTGGACGTAAAACTGTAATTTATGGGGGCCTGGGCAGTAAAAATAAGTTGCAAGAGATTTAAGAAAAAGCATAAACATCGTAATAAATAATTCTTCATTGTCCCATGAAGTTTCCGAACTCGCTATCATTCATCCCCTTTCACTTCACCTCTCACCCCTCATCCTAACTCTCACCTCCAATTCCAGTACTTCAAACTAAGTAACTCCGTCAGTTCAGGTTGTAACGTTTGTTGAAATGATGCTGTTGGCTTATGTGCAGAGACTCAGTTATGTTATTTGATATGGTCCACGAGGCGTACAAAGCTTGAATACTGTTTTTTACCAGTTCTTGTTGTTTGAGTATGTTCCGTTCTAAGTCAGATTGTTTCTCCAGAGACTGTTTAACCATTGAAAGTTCATTGGTAATTATGTATGCCACGGACGGTATTCACAAAAGAAAAAACCGACTTTATTTCTATAGTAAAACCAACAAGATGCATCAGTGTATCGAATTTATTTTATTTTGGATTGACATTCTACATGTTTCGGACGGTCTTTCCGTTCAAAACATATAGTGTCATTCCAAAATAAAATAAATGTGGTATTGTGGTGCATCTTGTTGGTTTTACTATAGAAATAATATTACGATGCACGGCTGTATGAACGTTAAACAGCGACTTTCTTAATCTCTATTGACCAGTTTATCTTTGAGGTGTAGACGCGCAGATGGATTATAGGGTCGTAAGATTTTTTGAGGGGGTGGAGGTGCGGTACGGCGGCGAACAGCTGTACACATTTAACTATTACTGTTTAGATGGTCTGACTGCTTCGGCTGTCTGCTGCTGATGTTCACGGCATGGTTGGAAATGCTGGTCCTGATAAAACCTCGAATGGCTTGTACTACTTGCGATGGAAAGAATGCATTCTAGTAAGCAATGTGACTATGTTTGAGATAGTATTAACCATTTGTACTACATTAAATGTATCAAGAGTAGTGCGTGCGTGTGTGTGTGTCTCTGAGAGAGAGAGAGAGAGTGATACATCAAGATCTTCCCTTTAAAGCTGTGTGCGAGTTTGTATGGCCTCCGCGTTTAATGGTGCGGGACGTTTAAATACTGAATTACTGATTGTCATAATGGCCATTAGTTTGAAATTGTTTATGTGTTGGTTGTAATCTAAGATTGGATAACGAGCTGGAGTAGTTGGTATGAATGTTATGACGGTTGGTTAGCTCCGACCTTCGTCGTAAAATGTAATAATGTTGGATGAATATTGTGTCATTCAATTAAAATTTAGTGCCTAGCTTTGAAAAGCCTTGGAGGGCCCCAGGCGAAGCTCAGAAAGCAACTGTACACAAACTATTAACAGTACAGTTTCTCACTAACAGCCTGCTGTCTTGCATTTGATTACAGTTATCTGTTTCTTCTTCACAAAACTGTCGGGTTTACACCAATGTAACCCTGCATTTTCAGTTAAATAGGGCCTATTGTTGTCCATAACATTTATTTACTACTGGAAGTGGGTAGCACCCGTCCAGACCGGCCCTGGGGCTCACCCAGCCTCCTATGCAATGGATACAGGGTCTCTTTCCCAGGGGTAAAGCGGCCGGGGCGTGACTTTGACCACGTACCTCCATCTAGCGTGGAAGTTGAAGAAAGAGTAGAACTATACATCTATTCACCCTCTAGGCCTTCGTGGTCTGTTTTAGGGTGAACTTTACCTTCAGCCTTTTTGTCCTGGAAGTAAGTACTCTAATGATCGCGTTTGTAGATAGTAGCACAAATGTAGATCTGTAGAAATGTGTATTTGAAGCAATGCCGTATCCCAAAAGGTAAGCTTTGTAAGTATGAAACTTGAAACTGTCGCACCGCATTGACCATGACGCACAAGTGGGCAGATTCCTAGATTCAAATGAGTACGAGGTATTTTGAATGTATTTAATTAGGTGGAAAGTACATATACCTTGGACATTGCAACTTAAACTGCGTCACGAATGAAACAGCTGAAGGTGCAGGTATTTAGAGAGCTGCAGGCCGTGTAGTATAAACAAACAAAAACTGTGCACGTACAGTTGTGGTTTTCAGTTGTTTTTCGTATAAGAGCACATTTATCTTCTCAGGTTGACAAGAAGTGCCTGCCTCCTAACGGGCTGGAGCACTGACCATACTGTTAACTTGTGTGGAACGCTGTGCTACAAAATCGTTAGACGTTCCGAAACGTCGGATAGGCCATTGGTAGGATATACAGTGGAACGAAAGCCGTCGAGTGTGAGCTAGCACTGCGTTATGGAGATGTATGGGAGAGTGGTAGTGTGGCTGTACGCATTCTTGGCATTGGCAGTAGATGGGGTGATTAGTCAGCTTGACGCCCCGGCCGCTCTACCCCCAACTGTCATTCCTCAGTACCCATTCCATGGGAGGTTGAGTGAGACGATAATGTATGTGAAGGTTCTGACCGCATGTGGCCCAGAAAATGGGTATTTAAACTGTATGTGAAGGTATTGGGTACTGACCGCATGTGGCACAGAAAATGGGTATTTAAAGGGTTGTCGAACCGGGATTTACAGTAATTTAAACAGGAATTAAAGGGCGATTGTTTGTATATTGGACACTTTTCTTGAAGTTAACCACATTTTAGTGGGGATTAAAATGGCGAGCATAGGTGTCTCCACATTGTTTGTAACAAGCGGTAAGGGGACACTGGAGACATCTTCGCATGTCTCCTTGTTTCTTCATCCAAATTAATTTTCCAGCACATCGAATTCTCAATGTAACGGCCATATCCCCATACAATATCGGCGATGTTATGTGCAAATTTTTAGCTGGGTTTTTGCATAGTTTCATAATCAAACCGTATACGTAGATTGATAGAATTAAGTTGTTGTTCAAATCGTACTTGGTGATAAAAGTGGGTATTCAATCTTGCTCAGCCAGATTGTGGCATCTCTACAGACTGTTGTAAAATTCAGCTGTAATGGAACAGGACGTATTCTGTATCTTAAATTTGCATCGTAATGGTGCGGATTAGCTTGATTTTTTGTTGCCTTTCTTCTGCCAGTCTGTTTCGTACCCACACTAATAGTTTGTCCATTAATGCTGATGAATTTTCCAGGAAATTGCTCCCAAATTACCCCTTTATCGGAGTGTTTTAACTGATATTAAGACCTTTTTGCACTTTTTGTAAATCCACTTCTCTTCAGAATTGAATCCGACGTGTTCACTACTATATCTTACCAACATAACATCATTGGTAGTTTGGTGTTATTGTTTAAATTCAAAATTATTTGACAAGTGGGTGGGTACAAAGGTATCCTGGAAGATTTTAATTTTTAAGCTTTTAAATTTTATTATGTTCGCTGTACTGCTCACTGTGCATGCTGAAGCACGAACACTCAGCGTTACTGTGAAGCGGGTTTGACCTTATGTAGGAAAAAATTGGGCCACTTTACAGATTCAAGTATTTTTTTATCTTTTTGAAACAATATATTCCGTGTGTTTTTTCATATATATAGATATATATAAAAGGTATAGTTTTGTGATTACATTGCTTTGTGTGTGTGTGTGTATATATATATATATATATATATATATATATATATATATATATATAGTTGTGTAGTTTTGTGATTACTGTTTATGGTGCTGACGGTTTTGTTACCTGTATGGTATTCGTCAGATGGGATTGTCTCATATCATGTTACATGAAAAGAAACCCAATAGATTGGCCACTTTCACGTCTTCCTCTAGCTGTTTTAAGATTACCCCTTCAGCGTATCACCCTCTGGTCGTCAAGCCACTGTGTTCATTTGAATGTTGTTACTGACAATTACGTGAGAACCTTCACTAGCGACAAGTTATTTTGGCTAGTTGACGTAGGCCAGACGGGGATAGACGGAAATTTAACATTATACAGTTAGTGGAATCGAGCGATATCATCCCTACCATCCGTGGGACTTCATTCTGTAGGCCACAGTTATGTACACTTCGACATCACCATCAGGGAAGGTCCACCACCGAAACTTGTCGGATTGTATAATTAAAATTTTTTTTTTTTTTAATTTTGCAGATTTTTGTGTCTGTTTTGTGTTTATGGACCTGCCCATTGCTGTTCTATATTAATAATGCAACACAAAGCAGTCTTTTTATTATTCTGCAAGTTCACTCTACATGTTTTGGGTGTCAACCGCACCCATCATCAGGAATACACAAAACTGTAACTACAGCCTCCGGTTCTGGTCATATTTTTTGTGCAGCTAACTCTCTCCAACGTGGCCAATTAGCCGCGTTGGAGAGAGGTAGCTGTGAAATAAAAGTGGACACGTTTTAAATATTAAGGAAAAAACTGAAAACAGTTTTTAGATTTTTTTTTTATTGTCTGGATTCATCGGGTGCACTCGTAATGCTGCTCTTGCGTGTATGTTTGTACATGCGCATCATATATTTCGTTTGATATTAGGACAAAACGTTCGTTACGTAATTCTTCATTATCAATTTTACCTTCAGCTGACTAGCAAAATGTGTGTCTTTCTGTTTCCTCTCTCCTCCACCACACCCGTACGGCCCGTCAGTGACTTACAAAGGAACACTAGTTAAGAAAAGACTCCAGATCTTACCGGCTGCTCCTTGAAATAGGGTCAACTATAAAGGTAAATTCCACCCTAGAACAGGCGACGAAGGCCCAGAAGGGGAGGAGAGGTATAGCTCTACTGTTTCTATAACCTCAGCGCTAGAGGTGTGGGTGGTCAACGCCACGCCCCGGCCGATTTACCCCTGGGAAGGACCCGGTACCCATTGTACAGGAGGCTGGGTGGGCCCCAGGGCCCACATAGAGTCAGTTGTATGAAGCCAAATTTATGGGCGTGGCAATAAGCAAGGTAGTATGTCCAGCCCTACAGCACACAGTTGCTGTATACTGTTTCTGCTCCTTTAACGTTGAACACTCCTAGGATTCAGAACATGACACAACGAATGGGTTTGCTGCCTCACGCCTTCGGTCATGGTCCATTTTAATATTATTGTTTATTGTACTGCTAGGTTTTCCAGGCGGGGTGTTCCCTTTATATTTCCGCTCCGAGCTTTTATGCCTTTCTCATCTGTAGTTTATATAATGCTGTTAATTATACTTCGAGCAATATATTGCTTCGGAGTAATACACGAAAATGGAATCCAACGTATCCTTACGTTATTCAAGATAGGATTTTCAGTAATTGGATGAAATACATGTTTATACACGGACAAACGGGATCGTGTGTGAGAGCAGAGGATATTGTGCCACAGTATGTGGAAAGTTTTGAAGCAGTCTTCAGCACTGGTATTAAGTAACAGCAAGAAATAAAGGCCCTGAACTAGAATTGGAAATTAAGTTACAGGTCTTCTTGGGATGTTACGCCATGATTACTGGAAACTGTTTGACGGCATAACATCCCATCAATACCGCAATGAGAACCTCATATCTCACAGGAAATGAATTTCTTATATGTGTACATACAGTGTCGGGATTCGATGTTTGGATACCTCACTGTTTCTATGTCCTGCTCCATTTCTCACAATTCATACACACAACTAGGAACAATTCCATGTACCGTTGCGAGATTAGTGACCCAGTCACAGCGGGATTGCCGTTGGTTGCAGAATTTTCGATGCAATTAAGTGTAGTCTCGAGCTTGTATAGAGAATTATTAGCAGCCATGTTTGTTGCTGAGGAGTAAATAACTCTATCCCATTTCGCGTGCTCGCGTTTCTGAATGTGCAGAAACTCAATTCATTAAGCTCGCAGTAATAGCACATTTCGACATAACAGAGCGTCTGACGCTGTGAGCAAAATTCTCGGAAAGACGAGGCGAGGTGTAGGAACGCGGAAGATTCTGTTATTTCAGATAGCATGTATGGGTCATAACTGTGTGCTGCCGCAGACTTCTGGAAGCAACGATCATCATCCAGGGCGAGATCCAGTGATAACTAAAATTGTAGTAGATAACAAAATTATAGAACAAGTAAATTTGTTTAACTCTTTAGGAAATGTGATATCTTATGAAGAAGAAGTAGACATTGATAACAAATTAAATAACTTTTTGAAAATTACAGGTGTTTTAAATAATGTGTTAGACCACAAAAAACCCTTAAGAAAACAAGAATAAAATTATACAATACACTAGCCTTTCCAGTCGTCTTATATGGCAGCGAAACTTGGACTATTAAAGCAAGGGACGCCAGAAGAATAACAGCAGAAGAGATGAAATACACGAGAAGAACAGCAGGATACACTTGGACAGATTACAAAAGAAATGCACAAATTGAGAAGGAGTTAAAAATAACACCAGTTTTGGACAAATTACTGGAATACAGGAGAAGCTGGATACAACATGTAAATAGAATGCCTCGAAATAGATTACACAGGGTAATGAAATGCTACTCCCCAACTGGCAGAAGGAATCATGGTAGGCCTTTGAAGAGACTTCTGGATACGTGAGACCGGAACGGGTCAACAAGTGACCCAACTCCATGACAGATATATGATGATGATCATCATCAGATTCTCTAGGTCCTGTTTGGAGTAAGTTCATGTGACCGGTTTCACACTGTCTTCGACGTTCAGTTGAGAATAATGCTCCCCTGAGCATTACTGTTTGGATTTTAAATTGGGCAGTCGCCACGCTGCTACAGTCCGCGTAAACACAACGGCTGTTCTGTGGCATTCGAGACGCATCAAAGAAATCAGTTTCTCCGATAGACTGGTTGATTCTAACAGATCTACACGGAGTCACATCCCACACTATTGGAATCTATATCAGTATCATTGTGGCAACCCCAAATTTCGGGTAAAGCCAATGTTTGCAGGACGATCGCTACAGTGACCACTTGCTGTGTAGTAAGCGGTCTGAACTGAACTTTGAACCAAGTACAGCAGAACTGTTCAAATAAACTGTATAAATTATTTTACTGAATGTACCAGTAGCTGTGCGGTGTAGAGCCCGAAGGCCTGCTGTCTTTGGCACTCGAATGCTCGGATCACGAATTCTGATTTTGATAGGGTCTTCTGGCCGCAGGGCAGCACACGTAATTTTTTAAAAAGTTCGACGCGGTGTGCGTACTGTCAGATGTGCACCCTTTCTTTCTCGTTTTGTGGATACGCAAGTAAGTGCCGCCTAGGTCACGCGTCACGAAAGATAAGAAGGTGCTTACGTACGGGTTTTACTCGGTGAAAATTTTGTTGCCCTATATGAATGCTATATTCACGCTCCCCTTCGCCCCTGTTATAATTGCTGGGAAAATCCTTCTTGAAGACCTGGCGGTTCCTCAGCTAGTCAAGAAATTTCCCGCATTTTATCGAACCCGATAACTTACTGCTATTTGCACAAGAGCCCGCCACCTGACCTGACCCTTTCTTGAACCAAGTTCATGCCATCTTATATCACTAAGGTCCATCTAAATGTGATATCTTTCCGTCTAAGCATGGGTCTTCTAAATGGTCACTGTCCGTAAGATTTCTTTACTGAAACCTTGTATACATTTCTATTCTCCATTTACGTGACACAAATCCCTTTTTATCTTCCTTGATTTTTATAACCTAATAACGTGTGGTAAGGAACGAAAATCATGAAGCCTCTCGTTACGCAAGGTGCTCCAGTCTCCCGTCATTTTCTCCCGCTTTTTTATACGTTTCTCTCAGCGTTCTATCCTCCGCACATAAACCTGTTTTAATGTGTGCAAGAAGATTTCCCTGTCATGCAAAACAACGTACAAAATTTATGTTCTGTTTCTTTTAGTCTTTGTATTTTTGAGTGGCACTTAATAGGGTCCTAATCCTGAGCACCCCTGTAACGTTTCGTAATACGTTAACCTTTTTACGGTGAGGAGTTCTTAGCTCTCCCAGGTTGAAAACTGGAGGATCAACCCTTATCGGCTGTACGACCCTGCTTATTTAATACATTTGCTGCTATCCCTCTACACCTATCGGGAATCCTTCTTCATCCACGATCTGGCTTGGTTACAAGAACCCTTAACGTGGTCACTTTAAGCGCGAGACTTCAGTTAAATAATCATAAATTGTGCAGATATGGGCTGTGGGCTTGTCGCAAGATAGGACACGCAATGGATGAATTCCAGGTGACATGAGCATTCAAGCCAAAGGGACCTAGGCGGGATTCAAACCAAATATGAGTTTAGACTGTGCGGGAATTTTTTAATGGCACAGTGTTCCACGTTAGTGCCTCCAGTACAATCATCGGTACATTTTTAAAATTTTTTAATTGGGGTACTAATGTAATTACTCTGGTCTACCCATTTCTTCAAAGTCCGTTCTGGTTTCATTGAACACGCCTTTGTGTTCCATCACAGTAGCCTGTGCAATACTTTAAATGTTACGGTCTGTAAACAGTAAATATCTGAAACCTCTGGACTTTGTGTTAGAGACTAGAAATGATATTGGCGTGGAGGAAGTCCAGGTTACAAAACGTACAGGTTTTTTTTTCTATCGCAGTCACGATTGTAAAGGAAGATCGATAATGTAAAGGTTCACGATGAAACCTAATGAGTAATAAAAGACTTTTTTAAATTTCAGCAAGGTACAGTTTTATTACCTTCATAAATCAAACAGAAACACTTTTTTGTACTATGTAAGGCACATTAGTAGTCTCGTAGTTCCGCTTGCACGTGTTCGTTGTGTGGTGCATCGTACAAACTTATAAACATCGTTCGGCCGTTCGGTGTGCTGGGAGTGTTCTTGTAAAGGAACAAACGAACAAAGAATTTACGTGCCTGTGAGTGTACAGTGACGGTATCTTCCTTAGTGTTGTGTTTCTGTTTTGAACTGCAGTGTCGAAATTCAACTCTATAACGTCTGAGCCTGTTAAGATTTTCTAAGCTGCTACACAAACTAAACACTGTATTATCCAACTAATGCACAATATATAATATTTAGATACAATTAAAATTATAAAATATTTAAAAGTGCTCCAACATGTTTCGGATCACAGAGGATCCATCATCAGGGAGCCTTGTACAGTGCTTGGCTAAAAATTACACGAATGATTCTATCGTGTCCGTTGACATGGACAAGGTCGGTGTTATGGCAGCATATTCTGACCCGTTGTGCGTGTGTAGTTCAGTGTATATGAAGGCAAATGAGTGCCTTCATATACACTGAACTACACACATATATTCTCGTAATTTTTAGCCAAGCACTGTACAAGGCTCCC
>Ga0123354_10006611_pt1 | contig 17264 bp, 11 predicted proteins | sample TergutLab28metaG_2_FD_97872 | JGI IMG/M metagenome (GOLD analysis project Ga0123354, IMG submission 97872) | Labiotermes labralis P4 segment gut microbial communities from Petit-Saut dam, French Guiana - Lab288 P4 | ecosystem: Host-associated > Arthropoda: Insects > Digestive system > Gut ...
ACTACTACTACTACTACTACTACTGTTATTGCTGCTACTACATTTCTCACACTATCGATCCAACTGAACTCCGCCCGCTATGAAAGCCGTATAAGCTTCGAATATAAAACTCAACAGATACTTGGTGAGTAGGTTTGGAGATGAAGTATATGTGTCCACATAAGTCGTATGGCACAAACGATACATAAGCACAAGCAACACCTTCTGTACGCAAATACAAAATTACGACGATGCAGGTAATTACTGCCAACAAACTGAACGCACAAATACAAGACCACCTACGAACGGGACCGGTGCCAACATTAGTCTTTTTTTTGGGGGGGGGGGGCGAGAGGGGGTTGTTCAGCAACTTTCTCAGCTGACAAGCGAATTCACTTTCATGCAACAATACAGAAAGACCATTTAGTGTATTCTACAGACAATAAAACAAAAGGCGACACGACACGACAGCGAAAGTCTGTCCACCTGACAGCCCGAATACCAGGCTTGCATGGACACCGGGCACAGCTGTGTAACTGATTATCAGGTTCGTCTTGCATTCAGTAACTGTAGGGTATGTACACATGCTGGCCTCTTCGCCTCTCTCGTCTGCCGCTGAATCCGCTCCTTTGACAGATTGGAATGTTCCGTATCCCTCAGACTTCCGAAAAGTTTCCTGATGTCATGATGACACGCGTTGGGCGGCGGTATAGGCCTAGCTACACTCGTTCCTACACGCGACACTACTCAGCTTGTCAGATTCATGCCCCGGCCACTTTACCTTTGAAGAAAAATCACCCGCGGAACAGGAGGTCGGGTGAGCCTCAGAGATCGGCTATGTAATTTGGAGAAAAGAAAAATCTCTTTATCATACCGGGAATCGAACGTCGATTCCTCAGTCATTCATCCCGTAGCTTAAAGACTATACCGACTAAGACACCCATATTCCTCGAAGTTACAGACAACGGGTACTGAGGTACCGGGTGGTCGATAACAGTAATATCACACCTCTTACGGTGATGGGTGTCTCGAGGCTGGGGTTGGCTGGATAAGCGAAAACGCCAAACAGATTATCAGCTCAAATATCTCACGGAAAGATAACTTTCTAAACAGAGATGTACATCGTGGGATATCAAATGGATCCTGAGGGCCCCATACACTCTTAAGTTAAACTGTACAGTTTAACTGTGTAAAAAAAAACTGCACGAAAAACTGAACTGAATGTTCTCTGGCACAGCACAGGTTTCCCATCAGGTTTGTCAGTTTTTTTTGGTCAGTTCTGTGTGTCTTCTTGTGCGTGTGACTATGGTGGATAAAAACAAGGCTGTCGTTCGCTGTCTGCTAGCCACATCGGCCATAATGTTATCCGAAAAGAAGAAAAGAAAGCGTAAAATGTGGAGTAAGAAGTGATACTTAAAAAGGAATATAGGTTATCAGGCGATGCTCATCTGCTGAATGAACTGCTAGACGCGGATGTGCCTTGAGATGGTGCCATCGTGGTGTCGGCAGGCACACTGAGGAAAATGTGGGATTCCCGGTGGGAACTGCGCAGTTCTCTGTGTGAAAGACGACTGGAAAGAACAGTTCTGAGGCCTACGATATTGCCTGTCAAAACTGCGCAGTTTACTAAGTTTTTCCGCCAGGTATTACGCCACACAGTAAAATCGCTCATTTTAACTGAGAGTGTATACGGCGCTTTATAGGTTCTGTTTTAAAAACAGGAGTTCTACTGAACAAGATTTGTTGCGCAGTTTACTCAGTTTTTCCGTCAGGTATGACGTCACACAGTAAAATCGCTCAGTTTAACTGACAGTGTATAGGGAGGTTTAGAGGTTCTAATTTGAATATGGGAGTTCTACTGAACAAGATTTGTGACTGAACGTATGAGAAATTTTCGTTTTATAACAGGGCGCTTGTTGACTATTTGAATGGCCACACAATTTGCTCACTATATATTCCGTACAGGCCCACCTGACGAGATGCCAAAGACGAAGCACAGTGCACCCTTACTTGGTAGAAACTGTAGGGCCTTCTGCTTACTTCAATCTGCTCTTCATTTACTACAAGAGAGGGAAAAAAACGAAGTCGGGAATATACATGCTTCAAAACGTAACGAAAATAAGAAAATGTGATGTGGGATACACTATTAGTACATTACTAGGAGACAGTGATATATCTAAACAGAACAATCTTCATGTTTGCACCATGCATCAATGATAAGTAAACACTTTATTATCCAATTAATGCACAATATACATAATATGTAGATACAATTAAAATTATAAAATATTTAAAAGTGCTCCAACATGTTTCGGATCACAAGAGGATCCATCATCAGGGAGCCTTGTACAGTGTTTGGCTAAAAATTACAAGAATGATTCTATCGTGTCCGTTGATATGGGCAAAGTCGGTGTTATGGTAGCATATTCTGACCCGTTGTGGGGTCAGAATGGGCTGCCATAACACCAACCTTGTCCATGTCAACGGACACGATAGAATCATTCTTGTAATTTCTAGTCAAGCACTGTACAAGGCTACCTGATGATGGGTCCTCTGTGATCCGAAACATGTTGGAGCACTTTTAAATATTTTATAATTTTAATTTATCTACGTATTATCTACCCTGCATTAGTTGGATAATAAAGTGTTTAATGTAAACAGAATAAATTAGGAAATGTATGCATAGCGTCGCAGTTGACACCAACCACTTCAGGATGCCAGTGACAGGTCGAGATTCGAAGCGTACAATCCCTAACGCAAAGTGTCCGCCCTGTGCTAAACCGCCCGGTAATTTCAAGTCCAATCGTTCAAGTCCATAAAAAAAAAATAGAGGACCACCCTACTTTCAATTCAAAACAGATATGCGTCGCTTAACGACGGGGATACGTTCTGAGATGAGTCGTTAGGCGATTTCGTCTTTGTGCGAACGTGTACTTACACAAACCTAGATAGTACAGTATAGCCTACTGCACACCTAGGCTATATGGTACGCCTATTGCTCATAGGCTACAAACCTGTACAGCATGTTTGTGTACTCAATACTGTAGGCAATTGTAACACAGTGGTATTATAATATATTATAGTATTATAGTCTTATAGGACCACCGTCGTATATGCGGTCCGTCGTTAACCGAAACGTCGCTATGCAGCGCATGACTGTGCTACAGAAAAATCACATTCTTTCCTGGAAGTAACAAAGGAGGTCACTGCAGGGCGAAGAGACAGGAAAGTTGTCTTTATTACAAAGGAAATGGGTGTTGATAGCCCGTTGACTTCATGAACATTCAATGTTTCTTTCATTTATTATTACAACTAAATCACACGGAAGGCTCCGAATTGTCGGACAGCGGGTTAACAGCTTGCCCGCCCACCTTCTGCAGCACGGTTACCTGGATGACCAACTTGGGAAGGAATGAGAGTCATAAAATTCCGATAGCCATCACCTGGGCGATATACTTAAGGAAGAAAAGTTACTGCTGATTACACTTGGACCACAAAACTGGCAAATGAATCACACTTTCATGGCAGATCCTTAAATACACAATTTACAAACCGTCATCCTCGTAGAATTTCAGAAAGCTGCGGGCAGTCAAACACACAAAGGAGGAAACTCAATATTTTTGTGTCATTTAGCAAGCCCCATGGACGTCTATAGTCATGCAGTAATGGCGCCGCTAAGGACAAACCGGTTTTGACTATATTTGCTACGGCAGTTCTTCCCAGTGTTTACACTAAACCTATGAGTCAGACTGGAGGAAAATATCGCCCATTTGCGACAAGAGTGTCACAACTCAAAATTTGGCATTTTTCAGTTATTGGTATAGAAAGAAGCGTTTGCAGATGCACTTTTAACAGGTGTAGTGTCATAACGCAGTTTGCATAACTCGCCGCTGGAGAGCAGTTGTGTCGTCGTTGCACTCATAGAAAATTATAGCCCTTTAAAAACTTTAAAAGTCTCTCCTGAAAAGTAACAGATTTTGAGTTGTGACACTCTTATCGCAAATAAGCGATTTATCTAAACCTACACAAAATATACAAATGCAGTTTAGCCTACGGCTTAAACGTGCTGTTAAAATATTGGATTAGCTTCGCTGTAGGATTGTAGGTTTTATATTCCAGCTTCGTCATTTACTGAAGTGTTCTCGCAGGCTGATTTTGGAAACGCGCAGGATATCCTAACTTCATTTACAACGTAAACAAGTAGACAGAAGGCACATTTAATATGAAAAAAAAAAAAGATAAATATATGTACGACGGAGAATCAAATGAAAACCTTAAAAGTGCGATAAAAATTCGAAACGTGGCTCGATTGTCTTGTAAGCTGACAACAATGATACTCGTGGTTTGAAGAGTGGCCGGCAGGTGGCAGAACGATGTAGGAATGCAACACGACGGCGCAGTAGTAGTAGTGTAAAGCTGGCGGCCCCGCTTGCAACACGCACCAAAGAAGAACAGCGTTCCGTCATCCGTTTTTTAAGTAATGAAGGGGTGAAACCCATCGAAATTAATCGGCGAATGAAAGTTCAGTATGGTGATGCATATCTGTCACTACAGCAAGTGTACTAGTGGACTAGGTAGTTCATGAACGGCATTAGCTCTGTAACAGACTCTCCTCGACCTGGTCAGGCACACCGAGTAGTGACACCAGAGGCCACTGCAGCAGCTGAAGCCACCGCGGAGGAAAATCGCCGAGTAACAGTGAATGAGATCGCCGCACATCTGGATATGAGTCATGGACCAGCACACCGTATCGTCCATGATGTTCTGCAGATAAAAAAAAAAATTTAATATTGAAGGTTTTCATTTGACTCATCCTCGTATTATGATTAATTCTAGCCGTACACTTTCTTGCATCTCAGGGGAGGGGGGGGGGGGCTTTATTTTACCTCCAATAATGGTTAGAGGATTGAAGAAAATTACTAAAAAAATATATACAGGGGCTCATGCACATTTGTCACCTACATTAATAAAACCTCGATAACGGAAAATTCAACTCATCATGTTAAAAGTTCAGTTCCTGCCACATTGCAGCTCCGCAAGACCAATTCGATCAAACGTTTTTCACGGAAGTAATCACTGTTCGTTCTGGGTACTATACGATACAAAAAATTGGGGGGGGGGGGTCACGCGGTGACGTATTTGATTGAGGCACTGTGCTACAAACCGCAAGTTCGGTGGTCCAATTGGATTTTTTCATTAACATAATCCTTCTGGTTGGCTCAGCCTCTAACAGTTATGAGTACCAGAAATACTTCCTGGGGGTAAAGGCGGCCGGTGCGTACGGCTCACTTTACCACATTCATGTGCCGATTGTCATGAAATCTGGGAGCCTCAACTTCCTGGAACCCTCAGGACCTGTCCAGACCTGTACTGGGATTGCTAATATGTTATGAAAATAAAACACGCGGACAAACTGCATTGATCTGTAGGGCTAAAGGACTAAAATGCACACGTGGCTGGGAAGAGAAGTTGCAACAATTTGGTATACATATCAGAAGGAACTTCATGGTCAGTCCTACACATTACAGCTGTCGGATATTAAGCAACGGGGTTTCAGAAAGGATGGGTATGTAGAAAGCATGCAAGAAATATACACAAATTACCGACAGGAACATGCGACGTACAGTACAACTACTTCCTGGAGACCTGTTGTGTAGCAAAGTTAAAATTAAAATGGTTCGCAGTGATACATGTGTGTGAAGGCGTGAACTGGTCCAGTATAGTCAAATGGTGAATTTCCACAACACGAGGGAATATCCGAACAGAATATGCGAGTCACTCACTTATTTCACCAACCACTGCACTTATATAAACTCCGTGGCCTTAGTCCGCACGCGAACTATACCGACAGAGCGGCTGCCGCCGGTCGGCGAAGTTAGTGCCAACTATAAATTTATAAAATTTACACCTTAAAACATTAAAAACGCTTCGACATGTTTCCGTCCTAGGACCATCATCAGGGAGCTATATCGTCCTTGCTAAAGTTACACTATTAAAAGTCACATTAATTTCGCTGTACCAGTTGGTTTTGTGGCAGCATGCCGTGTTGTGTTGTGTTGCCAAGAGTGCACATCCATAACAGGGCACTCTTGGCAACACAACACAACACGGCATGCTGCCACAAAACGAACTGGTACAGCGAAATTAATGTGACTTTTAATAGTGTGACTTTAGCAAGGACGATATAGCTCCCTGATGATGGTCCTAGGACCGAAACATGTCGGAGCGTTTTTAATGTTTTAATGTGTAAATTTTATAAATGTATATAAGTGCAGTGGTTGGTAAAATAATTGAGTGACTTGACAACATGCACGGTATAACAACGAAAATAGAATATGCGAGATTTGAGGTTTTGACAGCGCTGTTGCTGACGTTTCAAGTCTTTGGGATGTGCCGCTGCTGTGCTGTCTGGCACGCAGTTCACGACATTTCGACAAAGCGCATTGCCGTTCATCTTCAGCATCAAGCTCTCCAAGATGTCCTGAAATATTTTAACTGCTTAAAGAAGGTGCTTCGTCTGGGGATTGGTTCCACTATTCATGTTTATGACACGAAAAGACGAGGACATATTGGGAGACGATTACGAAGGAGAGGGAAATGAGAAGTGAAAGACGAAGAAGGCGGAAGAGGAACTGGACCACAAAGAGCTAGTGACCGCTGATGCTTCTTCCCGCCTGGCGCCAACACCGGCTGGACGTTCAACTGACAACCTGCCACCGTTTAATGAACCTGAATCCATTAAAACTCTCGCCTCCCCCATATTCGGCCATCGGTGTCTATTGCGTTGCAGCTGGCAACTGGCATACGGTCAGCACTCTCATGAGTTAATGCTCATTCTTAGAGTATAGAATTTACTGCACACATCCGACATTACATTGGAATGAATGACAAAGTCACGAAGGCCCACGTCGATCACTTTACCAGTAAGATCCTCGCGTAGAGCAAGGTCCTGTGTTTGACTCACACAACATTTAGTCATACTGTATCACATACTAGTGTCGTTTAACATCGAGACGACATATTCTTATAATAAAAGCTGACGAGATGCACTATTTCTCAAATTTATTTTGACACAGAACTCTACCTGTTTCGGACAGATCTACTGTCTATCAATCATCAGGAGTCTCAACACAACACAGCAATAGTTTGAACTTGACCTCGCCAGCAGTCAGTCAACATAACTAGCATGACAAATACCTGTTGCTACGTACAGAGTGTTGAGACTCCAGATGATGGACAGAAGACCTGTCCGAAACACGCAGAGTTCTGTCCGAAACATACAGAGTTTTTTACCAAAATAAAGTTGAGAAATAGTGCATCTCGTTGGCTTTTATTACAAGAATATATCACGTTGCACGGTCCTCTGAATGTCAAAATCGAGACGACCTATTACTTTGGCTGTGAAGTTCCAAGCCGTACTTAGAGTGGCGCCAGTGTACCTTACACTTGAAACAAACAAACAAATAAATAAAAAGAAATACAAGAAAAGTATCAGCACAACAAATACCAATGATTGTACTCACCCAACTAACAGGTGCGATCATAAAATGTCGGGGTGGGCTGCAAGATAAATGGTTAAAATGCAGCATTCTATTTTACTGCTATGTATTTTATTATCCCTCTATTTGGTATAACAACAAAATTATATGCTTGTATTTTAATTGTGAAGGAGAGGCCTCTACCTCAGTTCCTCCATGTTATAAAGTTGTAGGACTACCCTATGATGGCAGCAATTACCGACCAAAACATGTCGCAGTGAATGTGATGAATAAATGAATATACATTAATTTACTGTGTTGTATTAATCGGACAATCAAAAACAAACACTAAATGAATAAAAACTACACGAGAGGTTTATAGAATCTACGCAAGGTCGTGTGACAAAAGCGTACTGAGAAATGGAGAACTAAAAGTCAGTCCGTCCACCTACACGATGTTCCTTGTCCAAACCACGTACTTTGTTACTGACGGCATTTCTTATACGAAAGGAATAAATCCTGTCCCACACTTTTTATGTTTGCACCGTGCGTCAATCATAATCAAGCACTTTATTATCCAACTAATGCACAATATATAATAAGTAGATAAATTAAAATTTAAATATTTTATCATTTTAATTGTATCTACATATTATATATTGTGCATAAATTGGATAATAAAGTGTTTGCCTGTCCCACACGTTATAACCGCATGAAATTTAGTCCTGCATGACACTTCCTGATTTCAGAATTCAAGTTATTATTTACAGGATTGCGGGCCGGGTAGCTCAGTCGGTCGGTATAGCGACTGACTACGCGCTGGACGGTCCGGGATCGAATCCCGGTTGGGACGGGATATTCCGCCCGTCCAGGCCGTACCTTGGACCCACCCAGCCTCCTGTAAAATGGGTACCGGGTCTTTCCCGGGGATAAAGTGCGGCCGGGGCGTGCTGCTGACCACTCACCCCCTTCTAGTGCCGCGATCATGGAAGAGTAGAGCTATACCTCTACCCACCTTCTGGGCTACACAGGAACTGTAACGGGATCAGTTTACCTTTTGACTTACAGGATTAGATTAAGTCGTTTCGCCTTCCACGGTTACTGCTAAGAGCGGCTGGATTCTCTCAGGGCACCAACAAGCCCAGCAGCTAAATGCGTTAATTACAAAAAAGGATCGGTACACTAAACTGTCTACCACACTCTGTGCAAGAAACTCAAATCTTCGTTGGCTCGGACGTTCCTTGTATTGCTTGTACTATAGCATACGCAGTTAACTGGGTTTGTACACGCATCACTGCTTGCTAGGCTTGAACTAATTGAGTAATTGTGATAAGCAGATGGCATGTAAAGTCTCCCCGAAAAACGGTACATTTCTGATTTTATCGGCTCCAACATGTCACACTGGGCAGTAATTAATGGAAATGGATGTCACTGTTCAGAGAAAGGAAACGCCGCTCCAGATAGACAGACAGACGGAATGACGCAACAAATAGTATCAACGTGAGACTACGAATACATCCACAGTAAAATGGAGCGTAGTCTAAAATTCCGAATGGTTTCGAACTGCTGAACATCGGACAAAATTGAGGTAATATAGCGAAATTAAAAAAGGTCCCCACCGCAGACAAATGACAGCGGACAAAGCGGTGTAGTGGTCAGTATTTATGGGCTTAAATGTTGACAAGGAGATTAGCAATCTTGTCTAAAAGGGTTCATGATTTTCTTTAATGCTTGCAACAAACGTGTGGGAAAAATGTATCAAATCAGACACAGCAGCTAGTTCCGTCCCTCATAAAATACTGTGCCATTGGACGGTAAGTCACACGTTGTGGCGTCAAGCCCCGTACGCCTGGGGGGTTGGTGCCCAAACGTGCTTACGCCATTCACCAAGAGACCTTCTTGAGAAGCTAACAGGTTCTCGGCCAGTCAAGAAATTCCCCGTATTTTATGGAACCCGAAGGTTCATTACCGCATTCACAAGTGTCCGCCACCTGTCCCTATCCTGAGTCAGATCAATCTAGTCCATACCCCCACATCCCACTTCCTGAAGATCCATCTATATAATATACTCCCATCTACGTCTGGGTCTTCCAAGTAGCTCTTCCCCTCAGGTTTTCTCACCAAAACCCTGTATAAACATCTCCTCTCCCCTATACGTGCTACATGCCCCGCCTAACCATTCTTCTCAACTTAATCGCCCCAACAATATTGGGTTAGTACAGACCATTAAGTTCATCATATGTCTTTCTCTCAATTACCCTGTTACCTAGTCCCTATTACACCCAAATATTCTCCTCGGCACCCTCAGAAGGGTAGGCCGGGTAGCTCAGGCGGTATAGCGAATGACTATGGGCTGGACGGTCCGGGATCGAATCCCGGTGGGGACGAGATTTTCCGCCGTCCAGACCGGCCCTGAGGCCCACCCAGCCTCCTGTAAAATGGATATAGGGCTTTCCCCGGGGGTAAAGTGCGGCCAGGGCGTGCTGCTGACCACTCACCTCCTCTAGTGCCGCGGTCATGGAAGAGTAGAGCTATACCTCTACCCACCCTCTGGGCCACACCGAGCCTGTAACGGGAACACTTTACTTTACCCTCAGAACGCCCGACCCTTTACCTACGCTACTGGTAACACAAGTCGTTAACATAGCGAGAGGTAAATTAGCACAACACAATTTTCTTTTAGCAACATGAATGATTACTGAAGTAAAAGAGATCAGAATGGCCGCAAATAAAAGGAAACCGAACAAAACTAAGTTCAAACAACTCTAACGTAAAGAGGTTATTTTCAGGATTGGAACAGACTGGCGGAGTCTGTCGTTGCCGAAGACGAACAGTATTCTACAATGCAATTTCATCTACAAATGAAGAATCCGGAACTGCTGAAGTTCCGAATGACCTCGAAAATCCGGCTCCATCGTACACATAATGCAGGCCGCGCGCCAGCGATTTTAATAGCTGCGACAATCATGGCAGCGATAGTCGCAGCGACTAAAATCACTCGTGCGGGGCCAGCCTGACAGTGTATAATCGGGTTTATGATGTATGTTTTGCACGTAACGACAGGCAGACCATGAAAAAACCGAGAATGGTGTATTAAATGACGCCACATTGCCTGAAGTATACTATAATCTAGCCCTCAGTGTAGTACATCCCATGAACGCCACGCAAGCAGTGCATTTCTTTGGAGATGTGTTCCGACTTCTATACAGAATACTTACTCCGCACACAGGGCTACCATTTCAGCGTGCCTTGATCACCTGGAGAGCTATGCTATTATGACGTTATTCTCGACATGTTCACGGACCGGGGAAAGATGAACGATATCCCTTGGTCTCCAACGATTAATATACAGAAAGAACAAACAACACTTTTGACGTTCAGGTGACTGTCCATCGTGATAAATTTTTATAATAAAACCAACTAGATGAACTAATTTCTCGAATTTATTTTTGGAATAAAACTCTACATGTTTCGGACAGTTCCTCTGTCCATCATCAGGAGTTTTTCACTTTGCACACAACAATGGTATGTGTCATACAGGTTTGCTGACAACTTGCGAGCAGGATCAGGACGGAGTTCCGACCTGATCCTGCTCGCAAGTTGTCAGCAAACCTGTATGACATATACCATTGCTGTGTGTACGGTGAAAAACTCCTGATGACGGACAAAGGAACTGTCCGAAACATGTAGAGTTTTATTCCAAAAAAAATTTGAGAAATTAGTGCATCTAGTTGCTGTTATTATAAGAACAAACAACACGGTGTCTCCTACAGTCACTGTGTCTACACCAACAGGAATGAAAGGATTTTCATAGACCTCAGTGCTGAAAACTGTCACTAAAATTATCAATAAAATGTAATTTTGATCACCTCTGGAAACATGGACTATGTTTTTACATTGAGGTCTAAATATACTTACTTCTATAAATAAAGCCAAGATCTAAAATTTCCACTCAGAAATTCCTCTCTGTATTAACGACATTATGTGTCCAGTACATTTCTGTCGTAAGTTCCGTCGTGTTAGGGTAATGACTCGTCAAATACTAACGCAAACTTCAAAGTCCGGTAACACACTTAATGGCGTCACTGTTGACACATTTCACACCGGATTACAATGGAAAAAACGTCACGACAAGTACTTACGTCATTGTTACTTAATAAGTCGATAAACAAAACGGTACAATTCAAGTTTCACTGCCACAGTGTTCCAGTACATTAAACAATGATAATATTATGAGCTCTACTAACAACTACTCATTACCGCCGAACGATTCATGGAGTGTGAAGTTCACTGCTACAGCGTACTCTGGAAAGCGCCTCGCTGTGATACAATGTACATGTTCTTTTCGTGTTTATGATCCTACGTGAGATATGTACATTTGTTGCATATATCAAGTCTCCCAGACCGCATCTTGCTTCGACCACAATGTCAGCGTGTCCTCAATTCACAATCCAGACTTTCAAAGTTCATGTGACCTACTTTGGAGCCTCGTGCCACTATTACAAAATGTCGGAACTCGAGCTATCGACGTAAAAAGACATAAGTGTGATGGAGTGCAAGTGCTCTGGACATCGGAACTAGACGGGTTCGGTCAGCTTCACGCTAGAGCAGCCATTTCCCCAGATGTACGATCCCTAGTTGGCCTGACAACAGAAGGCTCACTGGTTCCCCAAGCCATTTTGGACACACTGGTAGTACGAGAATATCACAACGCGTCTACGGGAAACGAATTTCAGTTCTAGAATCAGCACGCCACAGAGCAGGCTGAGAGAAGCAGGAAAAATGTTACACTACGCTGTATGTCGAAAACATCAGTCCCCTACCTGCATTAGCGGGGAAAGATATCAGAAATACAATGGCGCCCTTGAGACAAGCAAACTTGTCTTCAGCAACTACACAGTGCGCATGCGCAAAGTTACCCTTCCGTTCCGTTCCGTCCGCATGCCATTACGCGTTCTCGCGGAGGGCACTGATACTCGCTGTTCCATCGCTGCTACCGTATCTACAGCCCCACATTGCGTCTACAGGCCACAGCCCGCACGATCCTCGCTGTGCTGGGGGCCTGCCGACTACAGAGGGGACTATTGGACTGTTATTAGTAGGAACGACTCTCTCACACAGACTGAAAACATAAAGCAATCCGCGTTGCGTGTACTGAGCGTGTGCAATGTTAGAATGCTTTCAGGACGAGTAATAACACATCCTCATTCACTACGAAATCTTGTGCACGCTCAACCACCGCATTCCCAGCAGGCATCATCTCCTGTTCTGTGGACAGTAATTTGGATTACGCATCTTTTATCATTCACTCATTCTATTCAAAGTTTCTGATTTTTTTTTTTTGCGAAACTTATCGAGGTTATGTCTCACAGAGTTACAAACGCACATATATACCACAAATACTCAATACTGTAGGACAGTTCGAAACAGGTTTCAAGTGTTAAAGTGGCGCCACCTGACGGAAAATTTACAGCGAAGCGAAGTGAGAAAGCTGGGGTTACGCCCTTTGGCCCGAAGAGTGTCATAATAATTACTGCAATGTCACTGGTGTTAGAAATGAGCGTCATTAAATTATGCAGGGCAAAGGGCACAGCTGTAGGTGTAGTCACAATGGAATGCAACCTGCGAGCGAAAGTTCTACAGGTTTTATAACTAACTCAGATACGAGATTTCGGGTTCTCACAGTGGAGTTACAGAAGATCGACTCTTGTGGCACATTACGACGTGTCGACTGGCAGACAGGTACTGACGCTTCGAAGACTACTTCGAAGCGTTTTGTAACTACGGCGTAACCAGCCCATTTGACTTGGATCTTCAGATTATCTCGTTTTCCTGTTTCATATCACCTGGACGAGTGAGATGGCGCTCGGAGTGTGGTGATAAGAAGGGCGTTGGAGAAACAAGTTACGTTAAATAAAAGTTCCACAGAACTTACGCAGTATCCTGTCCGATAACGGACTTTCAATTAGCACTTTAGAAAGCAAGGAAAAGTAAAGGTAAAGTTGTCATCGTCCGCGCCACAAGACACAGGCCTACAAGTTAAACAAGCTCATAACCTAGGTATTAAATGGGGTTGTTAACTATACCCCGAGGGAAGAGTTTCCAGTACTCACTGAGTGGAAGGGTGTACGGCCCCATGAGAAAGAATGGACGTTCTGGGTAATAATATTAGAAGTGAATACGAGGGAAATCGGCCAACTGACGAAGACCGACAGAACTCTTGCTCCATGACCCCCTGTCATCCTTCATGTACTTAAACGAATTGCGCATACGCTGGCAGAAATTTGGCACAGAGACAACAATCCGCCTTTTTCCACTCCCACACATACGTGGAACGTGACTTAATGCCAAGTGAAAACACGACAATACGTTTACCTGAGCACACTGTCACACAGATACGGTGCAAATGACATCGCTCTAAAGACACGCACTCAGATGAGGGAGGTGGGCTCAAGTGCCTATAATATTTACGAATATTTCACCAACCAACCAACTGAACTGAAGTCAGAAAGTTCGACTAGATTACGAACTGCCTACCTGACTAACGTTGCGATTCGCTGACAAAATGACTGGGGCATTTTTTTTTTCCTGTGGCGCTGCGGCCCAACGCGGGCCATGGCCTCCTCATTCTTGAGGTTTCTAGATCACACACCACGACGCATCACAGTCGGTAGGACTCCTCTGGACGAGTGATCAGCTCGTCGCAGAGACCTCTACCTGACAACACACCACACTCACAACAGACATCCATGCCCCCCGGTGGGATTCGAAACCACGATCTCAGCAGGCGAGCGGCCGTAGACCTACGCCTTAGACCGCGCGGCCACTGGGACCGGCTACTGGTGCCTTAGTGACATGAAAAACTCTCAGGTAGTTCCTGTGGGTCTCTAAGGTTCTACACAGGCAGATTACGGTTACGAGATTTGAGGTTCTCAAAACGGTGGTGCTGAAAATTCAAGTCTTCTTAGATGTTACGCCGCGTATAATCTTAAATTCTTGTCGACGTTTCGAAACTTCGTAGTGCCTTCATCTTAGCTAAACGGGTGCTTTCTAGCACTGATCGAATCGGCAGACGAAGACATCACGACCCTTCAACACGTCCGTAACCATTTACCATTCGACGCGGTGTAGCATGTCAGAAGCATTAAATCTTCTGCTTACGGGTAGCTGAATACATTGTTCGGGTAAAAGACACGTCGCTGCAAACCCGGCAGGTCAGACACACGGAATATTCAGCTTGTTCCTGACAGGCGTGCACTTTCATACGCTGATCAGATAAACCCCACGCACAGAATAATGCTGCTAATAACATACGATCCGCTGTTAAGGAAGGCGCGACACCTGTAATGTAAGTGTCGAAATACAAGAAGCGCTTCATCTTGTACAGGATGTTACAAGTACATGACAATAAGACAGAGCGCGATGTGCGATACCAAACTTCTAAGATATTCCTTCCTGTCTTTCGCAGTTTAAACTGGTATTGTCACATGTGTGTCTCTGTATGTATATGTACGCGCACACACGTGTCGGTGTGTTTCTATTTCACCATTTATTACAGAACTGGCTAAAGTGCTTGACTATGCGATCCTTGTATCGGGTTTCGAAAGCCAGTATTCATTACCAAAGGGCAATGCGGTACAGTAAATGAAGTGGGCATTACAGAGGCACTACAAGAATATTTACGGCCAACAGTGAAATGTTTCAGTCAGACTCTCTGAATTAATGTAAATATTCGTACATTACGTTGTGGTACGGATTTCTCCATCAACCACCAAGACCATAAATCCCCACACCCACAGCACTCTTAAGCGCCCTATACACCCTCAGTTAAAGTGAGCGATTTTACTGTGTGACGTAATACCTGACGGAAAAACTTAGTAAACTGTGCAGTTTTGACAGGCAATATCGCAGGCCTCAGAACTGTCCTTTCCAGTCGTCTTTCACATAGAGAACTGCGCGGTTCACTCAGGGAATCCCACAGTTTCCTCAGTGTACCTGCCGACACCACGATGGCACCATCTCATGGCACATCCGTTTCTAGCAATTCATTCAGCAGATGAGCATCGTCTAATAACCTATATTCCTTTTCAAGTACCACTTCTTACTCCACATTTTACGCTGTCTTTTCTTCTTTTCGGATAACATTATGGCCGATGTGGCTAGCAAACGGCAAACGGCAGCCTTGGTTTTATCCACTATTGTCACACGCACAAGGAGACACACAGAGCTGACAAACCTGATGGGAAACCTGTGCTGTGCCAGAGAACATTCAGTTTAGTGTTTCGTGCAGGTTTTTTACACAGCTAAACCGCACAGTTTAACTTAGGGTGTATGAGGCCCTTAACACTGAGTGGTTCACTCATGCTATTTAACAGCCCGTTTGGACTCCTTGCAACCTTGCGAACTGCTCTGATGACGACCGCGACAGCAACCGAAGCACGTTGGTAATGAATAATATGTGATAAACACATTTCACATACGTGCATTTGTTGGTCTTACTGTGTAGACTGAACTATCCATTTAATGCACGGATGTGGAATATATTAAATTCGACATGATTGTCTGGTGTTTTGTGTTCAGCCTCTGTACCCGAATGGTATGTGCCAATAATCGCCTATCTAAACCAGAGATACTGTAACTTTCCAAAGATCTAGGAGAACCCTAAAAATTCCAGGTGCTAGAATGGTGACAAGAATAAATGTTCACACAGAGGACCCACAAATATTCAGCGCCACCGTACAAAACATTCGCCCGGACGACCTGATGCATCCCAACGAACAGTATTGGAACTTTATGTCACGTCCACAACACAGTTTCCTGCTTTACTTTTTAATTTAGATGTTACGCGATCAATCACATACTAAATGATACCATACGTGAAGCATGAACGAACTTCTTTGTCAACCTTGTTAACTACTGGGGGCCTTAGGTTTACAAACAAAAAAAAGGGTCTCCTTCTGCACTATAAACAACGTTCTTGTGCGTGGACTCGTCCCGGTGACCCATGTTCTTGCATGGACTGACAGTGGTCTCTACCCATACACGTAGTCTCTCTTGTAGTAGGTCCATTGCCTCCTGCAAAGCGAGTTCTCCACAAAGTGTGATCAAAGTGCTTCTTTCGATTCACAGTATCTTCTCTTTTATTGTCATCCATTGACTGCCTACGTATTCTTCTTCGTCTTCTCGCCCCTTCTATCTTTCCATCAATAACGTGTTTTGGAAGGCAGTTCCTACGTTAAGATATGGACCACGTTGCTGCCGTTTGCGACTGGGGTCCTGGTCCTGCTCTACGTATGTCTTGTCAATTTGTCCGCCAAATTCCGCGTCACTTACATGGTCATAACCCTCTACCAGGTCACCAACCCTGCCTGTACGTTCCAGAATCGAAACCAGTAAGTGGCACTGTGTCCACAAGGAAGCAATGAAGTTGCAAACGAACAGCAACAACGAGCTTGTTAGAGTTGGAATGAACAGAATGCAGCTTCAGCACAAACAACTTGAAGTGTCTCTCAAGTGCGTTATTTGACTACTGTGTCAACTGCTAGGATTATTTGGTGCTGGTGATATGATGTATGAACAGAGAATGGTGCAATGGAGGGGTGAACTGCCTAGGGATACTGTAGGGAAACTGAAAGTACTCTCGATATAAACCTGTCCTACTGCCTCTTCTTCCACCTTAAATTCCACACAGAATGGCCAGTGTTATGCCACTATAAACTGAAATAAACGTTTGCCGACTCGTTTTCTTGAATACAACTACAAATCTATCTGCTGTTCTGTCCGAGGAGAAGTTACACACACGCACAC
>Ga0123354_10006614_pt1 | contig 17261 bp, 5 predicted proteins | sample TergutLab28metaG_2_FD_97872 | JGI IMG/M metagenome (GOLD analysis project Ga0123354, IMG submission 97872) | Labiotermes labralis P4 segment gut microbial communities from Petit-Saut dam, French Guiana - Lab288 P4 | ecosystem: Host-associated > Arthropoda: Insects > Digestive system > Gut ...
ATCTATCTATCTATCTATCTATCTATCTATCTATCTATCTATCTATCTATCTATCTATCTATCTATCTATCTATCTATCTATCTATCTATCTATCTATCTATATATCTATCTATCTATCTATCCAACTATCCATCCATCCATCCATCTATCTATCTATCTATCTATCTATCTATCTATCTATCCATCTATCTATCTATCTTATCTATCTATCTATCTGCCTGTCTGTCTGTCCCTCTGTCCGTCTGTCTGTCTGTCCGTCCGTCCGTCTGTCCACCCACCCACCCACCTACCTGTCTGTCTGCCCTTCATTCCGCCCGTCCCTCTGACTGTCCGCCCGTCCGTCTTTCCCTCTGTCCGTCTGTCTCTCTGTCCTTCCGTCTGTCTGTCTGTCCGCCTGTCCATCCGTCCGTCCGTCTGTCAGTCAGTCATTTCCAGTTCTCCACCAGTTACTGGTTTTCTGTCGCTATTTTTGCCAGTTTACTGCGTCATCAGAAGTTAAATTCCTCTCCTTCATAACCCTCTTAGCTTCTTTTTTCCGACTGTACTTCGGATCGTCCTCGTCATCTTCTTCCCGGTGACCAGGTCGTTATTCCCTTAGGCCATCTGTTATCCTCCATGTTTGTCATTCACCGTGTTTATTATTCAAGAAATCATCTTTTTGCCTAACAGTGGATTTGAATTTTGTTTGGTGTGTAGAACAGACATATTAATTCCCCATACTACATTAACTGATTGGATTTTATAACCGAGACGGTGTGTGTTTATTGCGCGGTACGAACTTTACCTTTAAATCGTATTAATCATGGTCTTTTAAAGTACTATATTTCTGTCTTATGAAATCAGTAGCTGTTTGAAGCAAATCCTTCCTGTTACTTTACAGCCTAATTGCGCCGTGAAGGTATTTGTGCTATTTGAAAGTTCGCAATTGCAGATTACAGTAACTGAAGTGCCTGAGATAGAATCTGGTTTAAACATGATTGTTATAAAATCCAAATAGAAACCGTTCATCAACGATATTTGTGTGTTGTTGAATATTTGTTATTACGCGGTTGTCATGTTAGTCCATACTATCTCTTGATCCTACTCCTTAATATTTGCTAACATAACAAAGGAGTGTAAATTTAATTTAGTGAATTGCCTATTCTTATTGTTACGCATGTTGCATTCTGGGTATTCTGTTTTTTTGTGTTGTTCTGTGTATTGTTTGTGTGTAAATGTGTAATGTACTGCTACCACCGGGTGTCAACCCAATTGCAGTTAACAAATATATATCATATCATATCATATCATATCTTATCATATCATATCATATCATACCATATATCATATCGGGGTCGACTCAGCCTCTAACAGAAATGAATACGAGGAGGATTTCCTGGGGGTAAAAGCGGCCGGTGCGTAAGGCTGACCAGCTTACCACAATCCTATGCCGTTGTCATGAAATCTGGGAACCTTAGCTTCCTGGAACCCTCTGGGTTACTCCAGGCCCGTAACGGGACTGCTTTATATCATATATCATACCACATCACATCACATCACATCATATATCATATCATATCATATCATATCATATCATATCATATCATATATCATATCACATCACATCACATCACATCACATCACATCACATCATATCATATCATATTATATCATATCATATCATAACATATATCAGGCACTAAAAGTTTACATGTAAAGAAAACGCCTAACTATGCGTGCCGATGATAGGTAAATTATTTAAAAACTGTGGAGATTATCACTGTATTAAACTGTGGCCTTGACGTAGGCAAACATTCTTTGTTCATTGGTGTACTGAATATCATCGTACAAGGTACTGCACAAGCGTATTTTTGCCGAACTAGACTCCATTACGTTCTCGCACTGCATCACATCGTCGTTATACACGTATTTGCGTGTAAAGTGTTTCAAGTGCAGTTTGTGTTTCATTAAAAATTAGTAAACATCCCTGGGCCCATCACCTTATGTAGATGTAAGGGGGCGTTGAGGTATAACTCCCAGAAAGGAGGTGAGTGGTCACCGTGTCCCAACTGCATGACCCCAAAGGACTAATCCTCCATTACCCTTTGAATAGGGTTGTGTGCTGATTTAAATAGTTGATCTGTACCCGGTAAATAAGAAGAAAATATCCTAGTACCGCAGGAACACGAACCGCGATCCCTGGATAGCCCAGCCATTGGTGTAGCAACTGAGCTGTCCCTGTTATACGACCTGGCTATATTAAAGTCCTTGCGTCATCTGTCACGTGGTAGTGAAACTACAACGTTACGGTACTGAACTTCGAAATTTTTAACGCTGGGTTTTATTGTAGCCCGGAGATTAATACAGGGCTTTGGCGTTTAATGTCCAGAGCTGTAGAAACTGTGACAGGATGTAGTGTGTAGTTTTTAATATGGTTTCTGGGTATTTTGTTTCAAATCTCTTCATTGTTAATTCGAGACGCAACATTAAATAGAACAATGTTGTAACTGTGTGTAACTCCAAAGAGCTGTAAGGTTTATTAGGCCGATCCCAGTGGACGCGCGATCTAAATTGTGGGTCTGTCGCCGCTCGCTTGCTGGGATTGCAGGTTCGAATACCGCGGTGGCAAAGATATGTGTTTTGAGTGCTGTGTGTTGTCAGGTGGAGGTCACTGCGACGGGCTGATCACTCGTCCAGAGGATTACTACCGAGTGTGTTGTGTCTGAGTGTGATCGTGAAGCCTCGATAACAAGGAGGCACAAGTCCACCAGGGGCTGTCGCGTCACAGAAAATAATAAGGTTCATTAACCAAGATCTTCACTAATGCTGCCTGAGAGATTTCCTTGTGGATAATTTTGTTTTCTGTCGGTACTGGAATAAGAAAATCTTGTAGTTTCATGTAGCTGAAGATTTTTGACTGTCTGTTCGACATATCACAATACGTTGCGCGGTGTAGCAAAAGATGTTGTGATGAACCCTAAATTGATGACTCCATTTAAACAAGCGGAATTGAAAACAGATTTAGAGGTAAATAGCAAAGTGATGCGACCATTCGAGAGACGCAGACATAGGCGGCATGATACTATTAAAAAGGGATGTTATGTAATCAGATAATAATGGTGTGAAACAAACATATTGTTCAAAAAAAGTAATCAGTGGCGTACCCTCGTGTTCGTGGCCGTGTAAAATAAAGTGGTGTTAAAAAAGGGTGAAAATTCCCCCAAATCCGAAGAACTTGTGGCTACAGGAAAAGGAAATGATCCGTGAAGTTAGAGATCGCGAGAATTATAGATGACACTGTCACAAAATTTAATTTATTGCTTGAATTACTTAAGATACGATGATTAGGACAAGTGGAATATGCCAGAAGAAATAAGTGTGAAGGAAATGTTTAAGAATATTCAAGGAGGTAAAAGGTCCTTTGGAAAGGCAAGAGAGAAATGGTAGGACGATGTGGGAGACTGGAGAAAAAAAAGGTGGGGATAGAAACGCCTTCAAATTGATCCTGAAGGAGGCCAGGGCCCTGCATGGACTGTAGAGCCAGTGGAGGAGAAGAAGAATAGTAATTAATAATAGCATAACTTTTGTGCCATTTAATATCTATAAAATATTTTCGCCGTTGTGAATAGACTATAACCTTTTAAATAATTATTTCACAGCAGAAATCCTCCCACTCTGTCCTATACTCTGCACCTCTACTCCCCCTCTGGGCCTGCTTGGCCTGTTCCAGGGTGAACTTAGTCTTTTACTCTTCTCGCCATGCCTCCTAACCCGCGATTAGTTCGAAATAAATTTATATTGTCTCTAGCCAAAATTAATTACCTGTCCCCTCTATAAGAGGTATGAGAGGTAGGTAGGTTTCCACCCTTTTTACAGGCCACGAAGGCCCTTAGGGTGAGTAGAGGTATAGCTGTACTCTTTCTAGGACCTTCGGCACTCTAGATAGTGGTGGGGGGTCAGACCCACGCCCCGGCCACCTCTACCCCCGGGAAACACCCGTTACCCATTGTACTGGTGACTAGGTGGGCCCCAGAGTCGGTCTGAGCGGGCAGAAAATCTCGTCCCCACTGGGATTCGATCCCGGATCGTCCAGCCCGTAGTCAGTCGCTATACCGACGGAGCTACCCGATCCACCAGAGGTATAAGATAATCTTTCAAATTAAATTATCTGTGCTCTGCATTCAGGTAACTAATTTTTATTTCAATAGACTTTGTACAACGACTCATACTTTGAAAGAAAAACTTTTGGCCATTACTTCTGTTCCTACTTTGATCTGAGGACTGGAAGAGTTCCAGTTTCTGAGACTTGATTTCTTTTATTACACTAGACAGTGAACAAAAACATAAAATGAATAATCCAGTGTGACTACCGTCGCCAGAACTCATTAGAGTTAACAACAGTAGTCTTCCAGAATCCAGTAAGGACTGAAATATGAAGGTATCAGCCACTACCGTACCCTCTCCGCAGCTTCTAGTCACCCGACCTCGCGCGGCAACTTCTTTGATAAGGCTGTGCTGCGTGAAGTCTAATTAAACATTTGCAGGCGTTTTACCACACTGCGTCTGACAGCGTATTCCAATAAGCTGCTTGTGTATCCACATTTTTCAAGTGATGGAATTCGTGTAATCTGACAGCTAAATATATAAGACTTTAGATGGGGCCGCGTCTTGTATATTGTAGACTTTTATTTTCTCATTTTTAATGTCTGTTAGAAGTTACTGTAGTTACAGAATACTTACTGTTGATTGGACCCATCATGCATAGTGATTACTATATAACCCACTGGCTTTAACGGTTGAAAAGTCTGAATTTTGAATACAAAATATACTAAAATTATTTGTATATATTATAAGAAGAAACAGCCTTTACACCTGTGTGGCGCAAATTAATGGGCCTGTACAATAGAGACTAAATGGTGAATTGCGAAAGGAATTACTTTCCATCTGGCACATGTAGGAATATAGCCTGCTCGTTTTACGTTGTATAGAAATGTGAGGATAATCTGTTTATATTATAATCTGTAGAATTTTGAGAATAGTCCTTTCATATTGTGTTGTGTAGTGGTGTGACGATAGGTGATTAATAAAAGTAGCTCAATAAACCTAGAAAGAAAGGCAATTAAAGGGCAGGAGAAATGAAGAAAATGAAGTGATGAACTATCAGATTCCATTTTGGGCCCCCGTCATTTTATACGTTGTAGGATGGGTTTGAGAAATGGCCATACTCATTTGTTTTGTAAGCGTACAATTGCGGCCACTTGAATTGAATTTTCATTTCGTTGTGACGGCACAAATGATTCTGTGGTCTGCAGCACGTATTACACACGTAATTAAAGAACTTAAATACCTGATCGAGAAATTGTTAACAAGAACTGGCCCTTTATAAATACTATAATGACAACTGCGGTCACGCGCAGAAAATAAACCGCTAGAATAAAAATAAGCACTAGGCGAACCTGTTGTCTGAAGACACATTTTCTGGTAAGAGCCAAATAAGAATTTTGCAATTTCCTGCTCCTGCCCGTAACTACTTCCCAACACATACAACGCCAAGTAAGGTTGGCTTAGGTTTAATGAAGTTACTTAAAATATGGGGCCCAGAGTTTGGGAGGGTAGGTGTTTTTTCTTATAATAAAACCAACGAGAATTACTAATTTCTCAAATAATAATTTAAAATAAAACTCTACATGTTTCGAACAGTTTCTCTGTCCATCATCAGGAGTCTAGCACTGTACACACAGCAATACATACAGGTTATGCTGACTGCTAATAGCAAGCAGTCAGCATAACCTGTATATATTTTTGTGTGTACAGTGCTAGACTCCTGATGATGGACAGAGAAACTGTCCGAAACATGTAGAGTCTCATTCTAAAAATAAATTTGAGAAAATAGTGCATGTTTCGGACAGTTTCTCTGTCCATTATCAGGAGTCTTATCACTGTACACACATCAATAGGTATATGTCATAGAGGTTATGTTGACTGCTTGCTAGCAAACAGTCAGCATAACCTGTATGTATTGCTGTGTGTACAGTGCTAGACTCCTGATGATGGACAGAGAAACTGTCCGAAACATGTAGAGTTTTATTCCAAAAATAAATTTGAGAAATTAATGCACCGAGTTCATTTTATTATATGAATATATAACGATGTACAGACCTCTGAATGGCAAATTAGTAGTGTGTTTGTTCTGTAAGAAACGGGATTCCTGTTAGTGTGGTGTGGCCCAGACCTTGAACTTTCGCCCGTTGTAATTTTACACATACTTTCACTATTCCAGCACACTATGCTAAACGTTATCCGGATGCTGGTAGGTAGAGGTAGATATGTAGGTAGATACAAAGGTCTAGTTGTATTTCAAGGCGATTGGCTGGGATTTCCTTGGCAGCAGTCGGCACTGCAGCTCTCCGCTCTCAGTGGCGAACTGGCTTCAACGAGCCGCAGATTGGGTGCTAGGATGTATAATTGTTTAAAGGGAATGCATGACGAACTTTTGAGTTCCATCGAACAACACTGCTAGCTTCTTGAGGTCTGCATAGTTACTCCGTGCTGATTGGTAAACAGGTAAAGACTTGTCGAATTATCGCAACTCCTTTATCTTTAGGGTCAAGATAAAGTAACCAGTATCATCCGATACGTCTGGAACTGCTTACTCAAGCATACAGTGTAATATTTTAGAAGACTTGAACCTTGTGTTTAACCGTGGTTTGTTATTTACATGTTTGATGATAGCATATGAATTACTGTTTTAATAGGGGGCATAATGAAGTACTCTAATGCAATAGAAACAGATTGACTAATACATTTATGTATATTGGACCGTGCATCATTGTGATAGTTGAAGAATAAGGGACCAACTTGATGTCACTAGTTATTATGTTTTATTTCACTTCTTCTGTGCTCAGCATGTTTCGGACATTAATACATCCATCATCAGGAGCCTGCGACTTTTCTATTTTATCACCACATTGGTCTGTGTTCTTGTTTCGATGTGTGTTGGAGTTTCGGTATGGCTTTGTTGGGATGGTATCGGTGTAGCAGGCTGCAGCAGCAGTCGTCGTCCCCCCCCCCCGTGGCGCTGCGGCCCAACGCAGGCCATGGCCTCCTCATTCTTGAGGTTTCTAGATCACACACAACGACAAACCACAGTCTGTAGGACTCCTCTGGACGAGTGATCAGCGCGTCGCAGAGACCTCTACCTGACAACACACAACACTCACAACAGACAGACATCCATGTCCCCGGTGGGATTCGAACCCACAATCTCAGCAGGCGAGCGCCTTAGACCGCGCGGCCACTGGGACCGGCAGACAAAAGTTTCACACCTTCTAATTTTCGTGTGTTACTAACACACACAGCAATAATTGCGTCACTTAACAAGAGAAAACCTAGTCCCTCGAGAGAAACTACGATTAGTAATAACCTAGACAGTGGAATAATTCACCGCCCTTGTATTTAACCTGAGTATGTCTTACTGCTGTCACACGTGCGTTTTACTGGACCCTTTTCTGAGCCAGGTTAGTCCACTCCACACCTTCATACCTTGTGATCCATTTAATATTATTCTCTGAATTTCCCCTAGGTTTGCAAAATGTTATTTTGCTTGTGGGTTTGATAGTGATATTTTTTACGCCTTGATGCTCTAATCATTTAAGTTATACGTTCTGTCTATTTCTTGGCATGATAAACGTCGTTATATTTTGTAATATTCTTAACTTACTAGGACCGATTTTTAGAATTATTACAAGGGAAAACTTTAAAATGAAGCGCATTGTTAGGTAGCATGTCAGGAACTGGACTTTTCTGCTTGATGTTATTAAATGTCCTAAGAGTGCTTATCAAGGGACTTTGCTGTGATAGGGTTAGGCTGTCAGGTTCTCTGGCATGACGAGGCTTACTGATGCGTGTCTCATCTTGCCATTGTGACATGGTTCGCTGTACCTTCAGAGTGCTGGTGCATTGTGTTCAGGTAGGCAACATAATCTTGTGATTTAGCCCACGGTTTCCGAACCAACGAACACTGTCCATGTCACAGCCATCAACAGTCACAATATATGGGTTATAAAGCCTTCATATGCGTGGGGTGTCGTGTTTGGAACACGCTCCGGCATATTAGTTCAAAATTCTAGTTTTTTTTTTTGTCCTCGTTCAGACAAATATCCTGATACTTTGAAATAGGCTGCTCCAGGTTCGTACCTTTTCTAATCGATTCCTTATTCGTTGTGATAAGATATTTTATCCTTTTTTTTACAATACAAGAGCCGGTCCCAGTGGCAGCGCTGTCTAAGGCATAGGTCTGCGGCCGATTGGGTTCGAATCCCACCGGAGGCATGGGCGTTTGTCTTTTGTGAGTGTTATGTGTTGTCAGGTAGAGGTCTCTGTGACGAGCTGACCGCTCGTCCAGAGGAGTCCTGCCGACTGTGGTGCGTCTAGAAACCTCATGAACGAGGAGCCATGCCCAATCCCTCGTGTGATTGAGCTTCAATAGGAAAATGTATCACTGGATGAATTTCCTACATACCATTCAAAGTAGCCAGCCCATTAGCTTGTAGAGTATTCTGTTCTCTGATTGCTGATTTCAGGAGAGAGAAAAAATATTACAAGACAGAGCAAGTTGGTTGAAAGAGAAAAGGTTTTGTCGTGTATTCAGGTAGTGCCCATTAAAAAGACTAAACTTTATCGTGATTTTCTTCATTTCCTTCGAAGACAATTGCAGGAAAATTATACCACGAAGTCTTCCGTCCATATCTTTTCCAATTCAGTCAAGATCTGCCACAGAATTCTCACGTGATGTTCAGCTGATGCAGTTTAAAAAAGTCACTTCAAGGACTGATAGGCCCTTTGTACAAGCTGCTTTATTACGTTCACAGTACATTCCATAACGTTATGGTTATTGCAGTAGAGCATAGAATGTTCATGTTAAAGCTTAAAATTCTTTCAATTGACGTAAATTTTACAGTTCGAGATAGATGGTGAAATAAGGATGTAAATAACACCTTGCCTGAAATTTTATGGCGCGACTAACTTAGACGGTATTGTGACTAGGCGAGGAATAGACGACTGAGGTATTCTTAGCAAGCAAGAGATTCTTTCCTTAACCACAGCATTTATACCAGCTATGTTACACACGTAGGAGGGTAGTAGGGGGCTGTTTCCCAGGTTTTAAATAGGCCGGGACCTAAATCTGACCATTCATCTTTATCTAACACGGAGGTAAAGATTGCACAGAGCTGTTCCGCCACTACCCCACTTCCCTTCGTTAGGGTGGTGCTTATTCAGGCACTTGGCCCGTTGCCTGAATTTGCCTTACCCTTAGTTTCGCCGCACCTGTTATGTCAGGTGTTAGAAATTCAGCCTGTTCTCACTTTCCTCTTACTTCACCAGCGACCGTCCGCCAGGCTGGTTGCAGTTACATCTCCGTTGACCGTGTGTCGTTAAATAACGCGTGACATATAAAGCCTTCATTCTGAGTAAGCCGGCATATCAGTCTAATACAGTACAAGGACCATTAAGTCCAAACGTCTAGTCTTTGGATTAAAATGCGGGAGATTAGTTTTGTCCGACATAAAATTAGTATTTGTATGAACGAAACACGAAGTGCAGTTCGACGCTGCTGTGGAAGTCACGTGCTTGGAAATCGATTTCTGGCCATGAGTGGCTATGCAGTGGCGTTGTGTGTGTGTGTTTTAGCATAAGTTGATTGTTTCACCCACAAAAACTAGATAGCAGCTCTGTGGCCCGGTTGACATGACCCCTCACCCGGTCATATGACAACTGAAAATTAAGTACGATTTGGCTCTTAATCTACTGTCCGTACACTCCCTTAACAGGCAGTCCTTTCTAAGGACTTTGAGTATAAACAACAAGGGGGAAACATATGTAATAATTTATCTCAATAATTAACGAACTTGATGCACAAATTTTTGTTTTACAACAATAATAGGAGAGATGATACCAGAGGCTGTGTAATGCAATTTTGACCTTCTGATGATGAGCACATGTGCTCGAGACATGTAGAGGCATGAAATAAACTTATTGTAAAACAAAAATTTGTGCATCAAGTTGGTTAATTACTGAGATAAATATGCTGAGATGCACGGTCTGCAAAACGTCAAAATATGTAATAATGTGTTTATTAGAGACGTTTAATTATTACCATCATATACCGGCTGTTGGACTGCAGCTGAAGCCATATGCACAACAGGAACACAGTGCACATCATATCACATACTCCCTATTAAAGATAAACTTATCCCATTGCAGGTCTTGACAGACCCTTGGGGGTTCCAGGACGCTTAGGCTCCCAGAAGGTGGTAAGGTCAGCCCTACGTACGGGCCGCCTTTATCCCCAGGAAATATCCCTGGAAATCATTTATGTTAGAGGCAGAGTCGACCCGGGTTTCGGAAGCATTTGGTCGATGAAAAATCTCATTGACCCCATTGGGAGTCACACCCGAGACCTTCCGGCTTGTAGCGCAGTGCCTCAAGCAACTGCGCCACCGCGTGCCAGCTTATCATACAACAAGATCTGAAAATATTGCGAACATTCGGTACCGCACTACTTCTGGGGCGGAACGGCAACAAGAAGCTTGCCTGGAAGAGTGGAACAAGTGGGCGTGTCACTAGCGTAACTTGTATATACAAGGTCCGGCTGAAAACCCTGACGATTTTTAAGTTACAATACAATGAAAAGTATACTATCTTTTTACGTGAATTTATTACTAAAATTATATTTATCTGAAAGCATTTTAATTAAAATATTCACTTCCTGAATATAGTGTCTGTGAGGTGGCGTCACTTGTTGTCAGCACATTCCCGCAAGCGGACGACTTGTAACAAATGCCTGACGCAATCGTTCGATGTTCTCAGCAGTTCTAAGTGAAGGTTCTCTTCCTGGACGTTTCCTTTTTACGCCAGACGCTGTTTCTGTGAAGTGTCTCACCCACAACAATACAGTATTGCGACTAGTGACACTGTCGTTCCGGTGAATATTGAAGTGCCGGCGAAATATCTGCTTAGTCACAACGACAGAATCGTTATTTTAGAAATACGTCTCCAAAGCGAAAGCCCGATGCTCTACAGACCAGCGCTGAGTGGCAACTGAATTGCTTTGAGTCTCGCTAGAAGGGCGCTCAAGGACAAATTCCCCACGCCAACGATTCCACTCATAGCTGTGTTGCCAAATCGTCAGGTATTTCTGCCGGACCCTGTACATAAGACACTGACAATGACCCTAGCGTAAGTGTCGGAGTGAGTTTGCCCTGTCGAATAATGAACAGTTGTAATAATGACAGTTGGTACTTTATAACAGCTCAAGTTACTGGTGAATTTGACGTTCAGGTGAAAGTGAATCGTGATAAATTCTTATAATAAAACCAACTAGATGCACTAATTTCTCAAATTTATTTTTGGAATAAAACTCTACATTTTTCGGACAGTTCCTCTATCCATCATCAGGAGTTTTTCACTGTACACACAGCAGTGGTATATGTCATACAGGTTTGCTGAAAGCTTGCGAGCAGGATCAGAACGGAACTGGTTCCGTCCTGATCCTGCTGTGTGTGTGCAGTGAAAAACTCCTGATGATGGACAGAGGAACTGTCCGAAACATGTAGAGTTTTATTCCAAAAATTAATTTGAGAAATTAGTACATCTAGTTGGTTTTATTATAAGAATTTACTGATAAACAATCGTTTATTGAATTTTATTGTCCTTATTTATGGTTTTTTTTCCTCGCAGTTTTTCCAGTAACTACCCTATCATGATGTCCTGTTTATGCCGGTTAATTGTGAGTTCACTGCTAAGGTTAGCTTGAATTCGATAATTGTAGTGACACGGATCACTCCTACGCACCGTGAGTTCTGTTCATTAACATCTCTGTTAATTATATTCACATCCCATTTGTAAGTGACGTCATCCGTGAAAGAATCAATAAACATCACAACAACCCGGAAGCCCATCCCAATCCGCTATTGCAGCCACTACTACAATCTGTAAACACTAGAAGACCAAAACGATGCTGGCCTTTAGACTTGCAAGACACCTGAGGTGACATCGCTGAATGAATACCCTACCACGTCATTGTGAATACATTTTATCGTAGTGTAGTTTGTATAATCATCACATTAGCGTATATACTGTATTCTTTCTGATTTTTAATAAATAAAAAAAGTATGTATATATATAGGCCTCTTCATTAAATCACACTCTATTCTCAATATTTCATTCAGCGTCTTCATACAAGGCTTCAGAAATACACTTAACCTAGTGCTCTTTCTTAACGTTCTGGCATAAACGAGTTTCAATAGAGCATGCTCCAGGAATACAGAACAACACGTGCCATATTCTGCATCATCAGAAACCCTGCATTTTAGTGACACGGCTTATTCTTATGCTTTATGTTCGTTATCAAAATCAACAGCAAATTTTTAGTGACTGGTCTTTGTGACGGAGAAGGTCTGAGGTATAATCTAAAATTTTTAAATTTCATTCAATTTATTATGTGGCTTAAAGACATGGGGTTCAAGACTGGGCAAGGGAAAGCAATGGTTAGAGAATTTACTGTTTTTGTCGTGTAAGTGGAATTATCGATGCAGTTATGACATATGAATAAACAAATAAGCAAATTTAACTTAACATAAAAAAATTAGTAAGCCGGACGGCTGTGGAGAGACAGATAAAGGCTTATTTTCATTATTAATCGACTACTGTTTTTTTTTTTGTTTGTTTTTTTTTGGCGCAACAGCCCCCCCCCCCCCACCCCCACCCTCGGTAGGCCAGCGCTTCATCATTCGCGAGGTTTCTAGATCACACACAACGACGCACCACAGTCGGTAGAACTACTCTAGACGAGTGATCAGCTCGTCGCATAGACCTCTACCTAACAACACACAACACTCACAACAGACAGACATCCATGCCCCCGGTGGGATTCGATACCACAATCTCAGCAGGCGTGCGGCCGTAGTCCTACTCCTTAGACCGCGCGGCTACTGGGACTGGCACTAATCGACTCTTGCATGTACAAATGGAAACGGGCCGTAAATTGTTCCAAAACAGAAGGTGAATTTTGTTACGAGGTTATTGCTGGGCGTTGCACTCGCTAGATTTGAGCCATATTTTCATGACGTCGAACTAACTTTTGAGCCAGGCTTTGGTAACCTGCGAACTAGGATTATGTGGCAGTGTATTGGGCTGTGGGATACCAATACGCGGAGAGGAGGGGACGGGTGTGGAGAGAGAGGTATCGTAATTGTGTACAAAATCCTTACTGGACCCTCTTTCCTTTCTGCAGCTCCAATTAAATGCTGATGTTGTCCATCCAGAAATGACGTGTCTGTGTACCATGTCAGGTAAGGACCACAGGCACAGTGGATTAGGTGAGCGGCCAATTACTGTACAACAAAGCTTGTGCAGAGAAGACGGCACAAGCAGACAGGCTTACCAACCCCACTCCCCCCCTATATCATATCACGGGGAAACTTTCATCCCTGTTTCGCACGAACGTATCCTATTTTGATGACTGTCATCGGTGTGGTATCAATATGCATCGGGTTTAAAGCAATCGAACGTGGTGCCTGAAAGGCCAAAACACCGGTTTTCTGTTGTGGAAGAACCGGGTTCGATTAATGAGTAGGACACTACCTATAGTAACTGATATTTTTGGTTGTTTTTGTAAATTCCTCAAAATATATTTGGATAGTGCAAATACGTAGAATGAGAGCTGATGTTGAGAAATATGAAGAACTGATTTAGGGCAGTAAATTTGAAAGAATTTTTGGTGTTTTAAACAAATAACAATAATTTACGAATAAAAAGTCGATACGTATTGTTCAACCAGCTGGAAGAAGGGGTGCATTCCAAGATTAACTGTGTTTTCTTTTGCCATGTGATGGTACAGGCCTTCCCACGGGCCGATACTCCTTCCATAGCGCCCCACCAAATTAAAAGTATTGCCATTAAATCTTGAATGACGCTGGGGTTTAAATTCAACACACTGCGCGTGGTAGAGTGGTCTTAAATTTATGGTTGTCTCAAATGCGTTCACGACCTACAGTTCACCAACGCCGGCAGCACGTGCAGAGTGAAAACTCAGTATATTGCATCGAGGGGTTAATGTTGATTCAGAACACAACGTGACAGAGTGGATACAAAACAATGTAAAAGAAAAAGTAGTGGCTCAAACACACTTTAAGTAATACATAAGTTATTGTATTGGAAAGTAAAGTATAAAATTTATTAAAAGTGTCAATAAATGCCCTTTATTTATCTCAGTATTTAACCAACTTGATGCACAAAATTTCTTTTTACAGTAAGTTTATTTCATGCCTCTACATGTTTCGAGCATATGTGCTCATCATCAGGAGGTCAAAATTGCATTACACAGCGTCTGGTATAATTACACTGAAACAAGTGAGTGGTCTAAAATTACTAAAATACAGTTCTGTAAATATTTACTACCATTTGCTCATATTTACAGAATTGTATTTTAGTAATTTTAGACCACTCACTTCTTTCAGTGTGATGATACCAGAGGCTGTGTAATGCAATTTTGACCTCCTGATGATGAACACATGTGCTCGAAACATGTAGAGGCACGAAATAAACTTATTGTAAAACAAAAATTTTGTGCATCAATTTGGTTAATTACTGAGATAAATATACTGAGATGCACGGTCGGCAAAACGTCAAAAATGCCTTTAGTTGTATGAATGTGATTTTATTACATAGCGACCACCGACATGTTTCATTCAATCATGTGGCCATCTTCAGGGCGGTAAGTGCAAGAATACAAATTTATTTATAGTGTGTCAAGGTCACTCCACACTTCAAATGGTATAGTTTTGTTTAAAATTCCTCTTAGATGGTAAAACAGTGATGATTATAAAATGTCGTAAGTTAAAATTGGTTGTCTGGAATGTGGTTCTGTGGAGCGATGTACATAGAAGGTATGTGTGTTACAGTATGATCCTGTAGTAAACTATTTATACATAAAGGTAAAGGTAAAGTGATCCCGTTACAGGCCCGGTGTGGCCCAGTCGGTAGATGTATAGCTCTACTTTTCCATGACCGCGGCACTAGAAGGGGGTGAGTGGTCAGCAGCACGCCCCGGCCGCACTTTACCCCCGGGAAAGAACCGGTACCAATTTTACAGGAGGCTGGGTGGGCCCCAGTGCCGGTCAGTACGGGCGGAAAATCTCGTCCCCACTGGGATTCGATAGAAGACCGTCCAGCCCGTAGTCAGTCGCTATACAGTCTGAGCTACCCGGCCCACAGTATATATATATATGTATATATATATATAATGTTAATATATTATTAGCTGCTGATTAAGTGTAAATACTGAGAACGGTGTAACGGTGGTGGAAGAAGCAGGAACCAGATTGGTGAGCGATGGTACAGTTTGGGAAGTGACTGACTAGGAAATGAAGTCGAGTATGCTGTAGGACGTGTAGTGATAGTCAGTTACACACGTGCGTGCTGCAGCTGCGTGTCGTACCTTAACCTTTTGGCGCCGGAATTATTTTTTAAATTTTAGCACACCCTGTATATAAAATGTGAACAACACAAGAACCAAATTCGTTAGAATTATGAAACAAACTGCATTTTGAAGAGAAAAAAAACGGAGATTATATACCATGTTTAAAATATTTGGTACCTATATTTGTTGCATAAATATATAAAATGCAACTTTAGAGGTTAGCGGTGCGGTACGACCACTATAGTTGACATTAGGCGTCTAAAGGTTAATTTGAATAGGGTTTTATTTTTTTTGGGGGGGGGGTTTGTTGAAGAAAAATTTATAACCTATCAGCTGGTCTCGATGCATCACGCTTTATGGAAACAGAAGCTTTTTACCCTGTTCAGGAGATCCCACCACTGCGCACTATTCTGACACAGTTAATTTCAGTACGGCCATGTACACCACGCTCCTGTAAGTTACATGTTAATATCATGTTCTCGTGTGTACACCCAGATATCTCGATCTGTATGTCCTATTCAAAATTTCAGAATAGTGCTTTTCTTGCCGTTCACATCGGTCATACCTACCCTACTTCCCAGTCCTGTCCTTGATTTAATCAAGCAAATTAAGTTTGACGAAACGAAAGTACAAGACACGAAGTCCATTTTCTAAGTTACTAGTATTTCATGAGCTTAACGTACAATGAGTCTCCGCGGCGCTACGTTCTCAGACGCTTTCCTTCTGTAATACAGTATTTTATGTCTTAGAGAACACGTTTCAATCTGTGTTATCTAACCAGCAGTTGGTTCTCTGAACTCATTTAAGTTCTGTAAGACGTGTTCATGCCAAAATTACTAAATTCACAGTCACAAAACGACAATCATCCCTGATTTCAGCATGCTAACAGTGATGTGTTTATGTAGATTGGAGGGTAGATCCAGTAATGGGCTCTTTTAATCACGGTAATTTCGAGTTATATTAAAGGCAAGCTATTTTCTGATGACTTGGGACATCATTAAATTTTCTCAGAGGATTTTCGTTTATTGAATTGACTAACTCATTAGATATCAGCCTATATATACAATGGGAACCGATTTATATGTAATTGACGTATTGTGTATTATTTACTGGACGACGAATTATTTCCTGTCAATGTCTAACAGGTGGCGTTAATCGTCAGACGATCTGCACGTGTACAGACTGTAGCCAGTTTGATTGTTTCCTTTCAGCTAATAACGTGTCTCGTCCACGAGAATAAACGCTGTTGTATATTCTCATTAGGGATGTGCCGCGAGTTTGGTCAGGTCATTTGAAATCAGTTCGTCTTAGCTCAATGAAATGATGCTCTCCTCACTCCGCAACAGATCTGACACTCACTCAGCATAACAAGCTCGTGTTATCAGGTTGCTTTGCAGTAACAATGTCTTAAAGACGAAGACAATGTTCGCCATGCTTGTACGATTAAAATGGCAAAAGTTTAAAACGGAAGTCATCCTTATGGTCGCTTATAATCTGTCTCGTGCAACCTTGGTATCTTATTATATCAAGTTCACTGTTCTAAAATAAGACTAGGCAAAGCGGCCTGTTTTTTTAACCTGTGGTGCAACAGTCCAACTCGAGCCTAGTCCGCCTCATTGTTGAGGATCCTAGATCACTTCCAGCGAAACACACACACACACGCACACTCGCACGCACGTACGCACACACACACACTCACACATTCACACACACACACACTCACGCACAGACACACACACACTCACACACACGCGCACGCGCACACGCCCACGCACACACACGCACACACGCACGCACACA